>Ga0209972_10001119_pt1 | contig 24259 bp, 18 predicted proteins | sample NOAtaG_7_FD_187302 | JGI IMG/M metagenome (GOLD analysis project Ga0209972, IMG submission 187302) | Freshwater lake microbial communities from Lake Erie, under a cyanobacterial bloom - NOAA_Erie_Diel1S_2200h metaG (SPAdes) (version 2) | ecosystem: Environmental > Aquatic > Freshwater > Lake ... | reverse complement strand
TCTGGCAGCCGTTGCTGCATCAGCGACACAAATTAATTTGACTTGGGTCGATGCCTCGGCAAACGAAACAGGTTTCCAGATCGAGCGATCTCTAACAACCGCGACAGGCTTTACGTTGGTAGGCACCACAGCAGCCAATGCAGTGTCGTTCGCCAACACAGGACTCACTGCGGGCACACGTTACTTTTACCGCATCCGCGCGATCAACGCCACAGGCAACTCTGCCTACACAGCCGAGGCGAATGCGACCGCCAGCTTACTTGTTCCGACCACTCTGGCAGCCGTTGCTGCATCAGCGACACAAATTAATTTGACTTGGGTCGATGCCTCGGCAAACGAAACAGGTTTCCAGATCGAGCGATCTCTAACAACCGCGACAGGCTTTACGTTGGTAGGCACAACAGCAGCCAATGCGGTATCATTTTCCAACACCGGCCTTACAGCAGGCACGCGTTATTTTTACCGCATCCGGGCGATTAATGCCACAGGCAACTCTGCCTACACAGCCGAGGCGAATGCGACCGCCAGCTTACTTGTTCCTACCACTCTGGCAGCCGTTGCTACATCAGCGACACAAATTAATTTGACCTGGGTCGATGCCTCGGCAAACGAAACAGGTTTCCAGATCGAGCGATCTCTAACAACAGCTACAGGCTTTACGTTGGTAGGCACCACCGCTGCCAATGTGGTATCATTTTCCAACACCGGCCTTACAGCAGGCACACGTTATTTCTACCGCATTCGGGCGATTAATGCCACAGGCAACTCTGCCTACACGGCTGAGGCAAATGCCACTACGAGTTTGGTTGCCCCGACCACACTGGCAGCCGTTGCTGCATCAGCGACACAAATTAATTTGACCTGGGTGGATGCCTCGGCAAACGAAACAGGTTTCCAGATTGAGCGATCTCTAACAACAGCTACAGGCTTTACGTTGGTAGGCACAACAGCAGCCAATGCGGTATCGTTCTCTAACACGTCTCTACCCGATGGTACTAAGTATTTCTACCGCATCCGTGCAATTAATGCCACGGGCACTTCTGCGTACACAGCAGAGGTGAATGCGACCACCACCCAACAGGCACCAACTACGCTAACAGCTACGCCCGCCTCTACGACACAGATTAACCTGACATGGGCAGATGTTTCTTCCAGCGAAACAGGCTATCAAATCGAACGCTCACTGACAACAGCAGTAGGGTTTACCATAGTTGCCACCACGGCCGCCAATGCAACCACTTTTTCCAACACCGGCCTTATAGCGGGGACACGTTACTTCTACCGCATACGCGCTACCAATGCCAATGGCAACTCTGCTTACACCGCAGAAGCGAATGCTACTGCCAGCCTGATCGCTCCGACCATATTGGCAGCAGTTACAGCATCAACTACCCAGCTCAATTTAACATGGGTGGATGGTTCAAGTAACGAGACAGGTTTTCAGATAGAGCGATCACTTACTAGCGGTACAGGCTTTACGTTGTTAGCTACAACCGCAGCCAATGCGGTATCCTATTCAAATACTGGCCTTGCGGCCGGTACTAAATATTACTATCGAGTACGTGCAGTGAACGCGACAGGTATTTCTACTTACACGAACGAGGGAAGTGCGACCACAAGCCTGATAGTGCCCACTTCATTGCTACTAACGGCTATCAATACCACTCAGATTAATTTAACTTGGGCGGATGGCTCAATTAATGAGACAGGCTTTCAAATAGAGCGTTCGTTGACAACGGGCACAGGCTTCACCTTGGTCACTACAACAGCCGCAAATGCGATTTCCTTTTCCAATACAGGCCTCACGGCAGGCACTACTTACTTCTATCGCGTTAGGGCTGTCAATGCCAATGGTACTTCTGCCTATACAGCGGAGTCTAGCATAGCCACAATAGCCGCAGGTGCCCCAATACCACCCACCACTTTAGTTGCCACTACAGCATCAACTGCACAAATCAATTTAACCTGGGTGGATGCATCCACAAGCGAAACAGGTTTCCAGATCGAGCGATCTCTAACAACCGCGACAGGCTTTACGTTGGTAGGCACAACTGCTGCCAATGTGGTATCATTTTCCAACACCGGCCTTACAGCAGGCACACGTTATTTTTACCGCATCCGAGCTATCAACGCCACAAGTAACTCGGCCTACACGGCCGAAGCAAATGCGACCGCCAGCTTACTTGTTCCTACCACTCTGGCAGCCGTTGCTACATCAGCGACACAAATTAATTTGACATGGGTCGATGCCTCGGCAAACGAAACAGGTTTCCAGATTGAGCGATCTCTAACAACAGCTACAGGCTTTACGTTGGTAGGCACAACTGCAGCCAATGTAGTTTCATTCGCAAATACAGGCCTTACAGCAGGCACACGTTATTTTTACCGCATCCGCGCGATCAACGCCACAGGCAACTCTGCCTACACGGCCGAAGCAAATGCGACCGCCAGCTTAATTGTTCCGACTACTCTGGCAGCCGTTGCTGCATCAGCGACACAAATTAATTTGACATGGGTCGATGCCTCGGCAAACGAAACAGGTTTCCAGATTGAGCGCTCGCTGACAAGCGCAACAGGGTTTACATTGGTAACCACTACTGCCGCTAATGTTGTGTCGTTCTCTAGTACTGATCTGGCAGATGGCACAAAGTATTTCTACCGCATCCGGGCGATTAATGCCACGGGCACTTCTGCGTACACAGCCGAGGTGAATGCGACCACCACCCAACAGGCACCAACTACGCTAACAGCTACGCCCGCCTCTACGACACAGATTAACCTGACATGGGCAGACGTTTCTTCCAGCGAAACAGGTTTCCAGATCGAGCGATCTCTAACAACAGCGACAGGCTTTACGTTGGTGGCCACAACAGCTGCCAATGTAGTGTCATTCGCTAATACAGAGCTTACGGCAGGCACACAATACTTCTACCGAATTCGTGCGATCAACGCCACAGGCAACTCTGCCTACACGGCCGAAGCAAATGCCACCACCAGCTTAATTGCCCCAACCACATTGACAGCCGTTGCTGCATCAGCGACCCAGATCAATTTGACATGGGCTGATGTGTCCACAAACGAAACAGGTTTCCAGATCGAGCGGTCGCTGGCAAGCGCAACAGGGTTTACGGTGGTAGGCACAACCGCAGCTAATGTAGTGTCGTTCGCCAACACAGGGCTTACCGCAGGCACCCAATACTTCTACCGCATCCGCGCGATCAACGCCACAGGCAACTCAGCCTACACGGCTGAGGCAAATGCCACTACGAGTTTGGTTGCCCCGACCACACTGGCAGCCGTTGCTGCATCAGCGACACAAATTAATTTGACTTGGGTGGATGCCTCGGCAAATGAAACAGGTTTCCAGATCGAGCGATCTCTAACCACAGCGACAGGCTTTACGTTGGTGGGCACCACCGCTGCCAATGCAGTTTCGTTCGCCAACACCGGCCTTACAGCAGGCACACGTTATTTCTACCGCATCCGGGCGATTAATACCACAGGCAACTCAGCCTACACGGCTGAGGCAAATGCCACCACGAGTTTGGTTGCCCCGACCACACTGGCAGCCGTTGCTGCATCAGCGACACAAATTAATTTGACCTGGGTGGATGCCTCGGCAAACGAAACAGGTTTCCAGATTGAGCGGTCTCTAACAACAGCTACAGGATTTACGTTGGTAACCACTACTGCCGCCAACGCAGTATCGTTCTCGAACACCGGGTTGACGGATGGCACAAAGTATTTCTACCGCATCCGGGCGATTAATGCTACGGCTACTTCTGCGTTCACAGCCGAGGTGAATACAACCACCACCCAGCAGGCACCGACCACGCTGACAGCTACGCCCACCTCTTCTACAAACATTAACTTAACATGGGCAGATGTTTCTTCCAGCGAAACAGGGTACCAGATCGAACGCTCTTTGACAACAGGAACAGGGTTTACACAAGTTGCCACGACCGCTGCCAACGTCACCACTTTTTCCAACACAGGCCTGACCGCGGGGACACGTTACTTCTACCGCATAAGTGCTACCAATGCCAACGGTAACTCTGCTTACTCCGCAGAAGCAAATGCAAAGGCCATGACCCAGGCTGAAGAAGCACTGGAGTTGTTTTCCTTCCAATATAAATACGATGGCCGCAGGCGCATGACCCACAAGAAAGTGCCTGGAGCAGAGTGGGTCTATATGGTTTATGACAACCGTGATCGACTGGTGATGACTCAAGATGGTGAGCAGCGCAAAACCAAACAATGGACTTTTACAAAGTATGACCCCCTGAATAGGCCGGTTGTTACAGGCCTCTATAACACAGGAACAACGGTTGTTGATCAGCCAACTATGCAGGGTAATGTAGATACCTACTATAGCCAAGTTGCAAGCTCAAGTTGGGCATGGTTCGAAACGTTCAGCACATCGGGCAGTTTGCACGGCTATGACAACAAATCGTATCCGATTTCTAATCTGGATGTACTCACTGTTACCTACTACGACAACTATGATTTCAAAACATTGTATGGCAGCGGCTACGACTATGGCAGTGACAATCTATCTGCCACGCCACTGACAAACGTGACTTACACCCAGCCGGCCACAGCCAACAATGCAGTGATTGGGCAGGTGACGGGCACTAAGGTAAAGATGCTGGATGGCAGTGGCACGTGGTTGAAAACAGTGAGTTATGTAGATGAAAAATACCGCGTCATTCAAACTATTAGTGATAATATCAAGGGTGGCATCGACCGCACTAGTACGCTTTATGACTTCGTGGGCAAGGCATTGACAACAAAAACAACTCACGCCACCACGGCAAGCACTGGCACCATTGCCCGCACTTTTGACTACGACCACGCAGGCAGGCTGCTAAAGACATGGCATAGCATCAACGGCACAGCGCCCGTATTGCTCGCACAAAACGAATACAACGAACTCGGCCAGCTGGTAGCAAAGAACCTCCATAACACCGACCCGGCAGCCACCCCCGATGCCAACCGTCAGTACAAGCAAACAGTAGACTACCGCTACAATATCCGCGGATGGCTCACTAAAGTGAACGATGCGACCACGCCAACACCAGGCGATTTCTTTAGCATGGACTTGAACTACAACAACCCTACAGCAAGTGGCGGAGCGGCTCAATACAATGGAAATATTAGTGAAACACTTTGGCGCGGCTCCGATGGACGCATGCAGTCTTATGGATATGCGTATGACCCCATGAACCGCCTTACCGAAGCAAAGTACTATAACCAGGCCATGCCGCTAAAAAACGGCAGGTTTGATGAAAAGATTTGGGATGCTGGCAACAACACCTCTGGCTATGACCTCAACGGGAACATTAAGTTCTTGACTCGCGCAGGCAAGACAGGCGCCACCGTAGCAGGAATTACTACCTATGGCAACATGGATAACTTGAGCTATACCTACCGTGGCAATCAACTGCTGAAGGTGGACGACAGCGCCATCAAAACCGAAGGTTTTAAAGAGACGGCCACTACAGGCAACGATTATAGCTATGATGCCAATGGAAATATGACGCTGGACAAGAACAAAGATATTTCTATCGCGGGCGCAGAGGGAGCCATCTTGTATAACCATCTTAACCTACCTGAGCAGGTAACAAAAAGCAATGGCGATTATGTGAAATATATCTATGATGCCACAGGTAGAAAACTGAGGCAGGAAGTATACTTGGCAGGCCAGCCAGACCCCAAGAAGAAAAGTGAGTATGCGGGCGAATATATGTATGAAAACGACACGCTCAAGTTCATCAACCACGAAGAGGGTAGGGTGGTAGCAGTGGTGCCTTCGGGGCCACCCACTACGAATTGGCAATACCCCTTGAACGGCAATATGCAGGATGCGGGCATAAACGGTCTCAATGGAACCCTACAGGGTGGCTACACGTTGGCTACCGACCGCAACAACAACCAAGCGGCCGTTCAGTTCAACGGCACCGATGGATATGGCCAGATTCCCAACAATCTGGACCTGGATTTCAAGGACAAAGACTTTACCGTTTCCTTCTGGGTAAAGAAACTGCAGTCGACCGTCAACTGGTTCAACTGTGCGGGTGTGGGCAAGTGGAACAACGGTGGAGCACCCGGCACCAACAGCTGGAGCCTATCCCTATGCTCAGACGCCAACAATAATGTTCCCGGCCTTGTTGTTGAGATTGGAAATACATATTATCAGGTAAATGCATCCACTAGTTTGGTGATTGGCCAATGGTACCAACTCTCTGCCTCCAAACAAGGCAACATTATTAGAATATTTGTAAACGGCACGTTGGAAGGCACTACCCAAATACCGGGTACCAACCTGACCCTCAACAGCCAGACTATGCCTGTGTATGTTGGCCGTTTGGCCTCTGGCTACAACACCAATGCCGTGTTTGACGATATTCAGATAACCAAGAACACTGGCGCGGGTGGTCCCGGATCCGAATACCAATACCACCTCAAAGACCACTTGGGCAACACGCGGCTTACCTTCACTACCAAAGAGGAGACAGAAATGAGCAATGCCACTTACGAGGAGGCCAGCCTAGTGGCCGAGCAGGGTAAGTATCTGCGCATGAAAAACGCCAGGCGCGTGAACAGCAGTATCTTTGACCATACCAATGGAGACGCTCCCACCAAAGTGCTAGGCTATGCACAGCGACTCAACGGAAGCACAAATGAAACATTTGGGCTTGCACGTTCTCTCAGCGTGATGCCGGGAGATGTGGTGGGTGCCGAGGTCTTTGCCAAATATGTGGATCCCGCGACTGTGAATAGTACCACGCCAACTGGGCAAAGCCTGCTGGCACTATTGAGCCAAATTTCCGCAGGCGCGGTGGGTGTGGTGGTGGACGGTGCGTTACTTGGAAGTAGCACCGCAAGCTTTCCCGCCAATTACAATAGTTTCCTTGGCAGCAAAACCACCAACACCGCACCCAAGGCCTATTTGAACTGGCTGGTATTTGACACAGACTTCAAATTTTTGACAGGAGGATACGACCCGCTCACCACTGTAGCAGGAGAGGACGGCACTGACAAACTTCATCAGCGCTTAGTAATGCCCAACATCACTGTGGCCGAGGCAGGCTATGTATACATTTACCTAAGCAACGAGAACGGGACGGCCACCCCAATGGACGTCTACTTCGATGACTTTAAGGTCACGCAGACGAAATCTCCTGTAATACAGAGTGACGACTATTATCCGTTCGGTTTAACGTTTAACTCGTACTCAAGAGAGAATGCAATTGCTCAGGATTATAAATACAACGGGAAGGAAGAACAGAATGAATTAGGTCTTGGATGGTTAGATTTTGGATTTAGAATGTATGATCCCGCTATTGGTAAGTTTACAGGCATTGATCCTTTAGCAACCAAGTATCATTGGTTGACACCATACAATTATGCTGAGAATTCTCCGGTGGCAAACATTGATCTCTGGGGATTACAAAGATATTACGCTGCTAATGGTAGTTTATTAGGTCAGGTTGGGGACAATACAGATGTAAGGGTAGTTAACTCTTCCATAACCAACCAACAAGCAACAGGATACATTCAATCCGGTTCAGCTGAATCAACACAAGCTTTGAGTGGCGGTAGCGTTGCTTTTGCTGACTACTTCCAGACTGTTGCGGATGTAACGAATGATGCAGCACTGCAAACATATTCAAATAATGATAATAACTGTTTTACTGCAGCAACCGCTCAACTTACCGATGCAGGGGTTACCCAAACGGGTTCAGTCGATGCTATACAAACCTTAGTCGATAACACTGCGGCAGTGAATACAAAGTCAAATAACAATGCAAATTTGACAGCTGATCCTTTTGGTGGTGCTATCCGGGCACAAACTGAATTGAATAATGGGAATCCTGTTATGGTTGGAGTTAAGGAGACAAAAACTGATGGAACTGTCCCGAACCCGAATAATAGGAATGCCTTAACTGGACATTTTGTTGTGGTACGCTCAGTAACTGTTGCTGCGGATGGAACAGTGTCATTTAATTATTTAGATAATGCGAAAGCTTCTACAGGAAAAAGTGCCAATAATAATTTTACCTTGGATACTTCGACTGGAGCAATGACAGACACTACAACCCCGGGAGGTAGAACAACTTATTCAAGTTATCAAGTATCGGAAATTAGAAAAAATAATTGATTATGAGGTCATTGCTTTCGGTAGTATTGATTTTACAGTTCTTTACTTCTCAGAATTGCACAAGCAAAGAGAATGAAAATGTCGGGCAGTCTTGGTTAAACATTAAATACGTTAAGTGTTTAAAAAACAGCCTGCCGTGTGAATGTGAGAAGAAGATTAAAGAATATTACTCCTTGGTTTGGGATACAAACGCTGACAGCAAAAAGTTTGGGATTGCACTATTAAATTTTGAACAGATGGAACCTTATATTTATCCTATTAAGAAAATCACATCCAATGAGTATGCAGTGTTAAAATATGAGAGGAATGACTCAAGTTGGGCTAAGGTTGTGATCAAAGGAGATGAACTTCAATTTATTGAGAGCGGTGTAGTGTCCAAATTTACCAAGTCAAAAAAATCAAATGGTTATGATCTTGAGCATTATTATAAGGATAATGTTGATTTATTAAATAAAGCTTTTGTCTCAAGAGGATATCCAAAATTAGAGGAGATAGTACAGGAGAAAATCCTGAATTGTGATTGTAATAAGTGGATGGGGCATGTTGATCTATTATCTGTTCGTGGCGCACCGAAGTCTTGGATTATTGAAATGAAAGATGACAGCCTTCACATCCTTAAGGTTACAAATGCTGACCGAGATCCTGACGACCCCGTGGAAACTGAAAAAGTTGGCAGTTACAAATGGAAATAATTAGTAGAAAGCCCAGCCCTCACGCTGGGTTTATTATTTTTGAGATATGAAGCAATCCGAAAAGCTTGATGTGATCTTGCGGTATCTGTATGAGCGCAGGAATGAAAGGAGAGATTTTTCTATCACGGAAATCCTTAAAGAGTCAAATATTCAGGCAGATGAAAATGAGATTGGAAGACTTGCCAATCAACTGCGAGTAGATAAGCTTATAGAATTAAATGTACTGAGCCAAAAACTCAAAAAAGCCAAGATCACATCAAAGGGAATTACTTACTGTGAAGAAGACCCTAGTTAGCGCGCGTTTGTAACGCGTGCTGTCCAGTTAGCGCGCGTTTGCCTTCGTTGTTGTTGGTAAGTAACTTTTAGTTTTTAGTTATTGTTGGTCTCCCGACCAACAATCTTATTCTTCAATATCTTATTTTTGATTTTCGCATTATTTTTAAGCATGAAATTAGAGCGTCAGACCGATTTCATTGGAGTTAATCAATAAACTCAACCTCCGATTGTTTACTTTTACAATGTGAAAAGCATCCTTTTTTCGATACTCTTTTCCCTTCGCAGCGGAGTCGCCCCAAGTTCTCGTTGGTCAAAAAGTTATTCTTGGTTGTTGTTGCGGGTCGCCTCAGTTGTCGTTGGTCAAAAAGTTATTCTTGGTTGTTGTTGCGGGCCGCCTGACCCGCAACCTAACTTCACATCAGGAAGGACGTTCGAGAGGGCGTCTTTTTTATTATTTTTAATCTATGAAGCAATCAGAAATGCTGGACGTGATATTGCGCTACTTGTATGAGCGAAGAAATAGTCGGGTCGAGTACCTTGTTGGCGCGCGTTTGCAACGCGCTGCCGCTCCTATCAAATTTGTAATCCACTAGCCTACTTGCTATTTTTAGTTCATGTCAGAGAAGTACAAGTTCTATGATCCTGCCGGGATGTATTTTGTTACAATGGCCACTGTAGGTTGGGTAGATTTGTTTACACGCCCAGAACTGAAGCACGTCATTATTGATTCGTTGCGTTATTGTCAAAAGGAGAAAGGATTGGTGATTCATGCGTGGTGTTTGATGCCTAGTCATCTTCATCTTATTATAAGTTCAGAGAATAAATTATCTGACATCCTTCGGGATTTCAAGAAACATACATCCAGGGAGTTGGTTAAAACCATCGAGCATATCCATGAGAGCAGAAAAGGGTGGATACTTGACTTGTTCAGTACAGTCGCGGATCATTTAAAGAGGGTGAAGAATTACAAAGTTTGGCAGGACGGCAATCATCCAGAGATACTTACTTCAGCAAAGTTTACGCGGCAGAAATTGGATTATCTTCATGATAATCCGGTGACGGATGAAATTGTAGATGAGCCTGAAGAGTATAGATTTAGCTCAGCAAGAGATTATTATTCAAATAAGAAAGGGTATTTGGAGGTTGATAAAATTGAGTAGGAGGGCACGCGTTGCAAACGCGCGCCAGCTCAAGATAAAACTCTTGTGCTATACGGTCAAAGTCAACACAATATTCTTCGACCAATTGCTTACTTTTACTAGGTGAAATTTACACTCGTTTCAATTGTCTTTTTTGCATCGCTGCAAATTGGCTTTTCGCAAGCCATAACCGATAGCCTACGTCTTCCCATCAAGGACGTGACGAACAAGATCAATCAAATCGATTCGGCCAACAACAAGCTACAAGCTAAGATCGGCAACCCTAAACTCCCCGGAGATAGCACCGTTCGCGCTTCCTACCTCAAAGTAGATTCGATCCGCTCAGGGTTCCAATCAAAAGCCGACAGTTTACAATTGGCTTTTCAAAAACCTTTGAACAAACTTAATGAAGTAAAGGGATCGCTCCAGAAGAAAATCGATAGCCTGCAAAACCTCAAACTACCCACCATTGGGTTAACCAAAAAGCTGGACAGCGTAAGTAATTTGGGCAAGCAAAAATTGGGCGAAATGAAGAATGAAGTGGAGAAGATCAAAAACAAAGCCACGAGTAGCCTTAATTCGCTTGATCTCCCGCCAGAGGTGAAAGCGCACACAGACAAACTAAAGCAATCGCTGGGGGCATATCAAATACCCGTTGCCAATGGCAATATCCCAAACATTGGTGTTGGCTCCCAAGGCTTGCCTGGAGTCAATTTGCCCGGAGGGACCGGCACGCCTACAATGGGAAGCACGAATCTGCCCAGTGCAAATGTGGTTTCGCCAATGCCTCAATTAGGTTCCTTAAATGATATTACAAAGGGAGCGAGTGAGATCACCAACCTTACCGAAGAGGCAGGCAATTATGGCAAAGACATTCAAAATATTTCGAAGGGGAATTTGGCCGATGCAAAGAGCCTGGAAAAGAAAGCGCAGGAAGAATTGAAGAATGTGGAAGGCTTAAAAGAGATTGAAGGGAAAAAAGGAGAGTTAGAGAAATACAAAAATCAGTTGGCCAAACCAGATTCAATCGCACTGTCGATGGCCAAAGAGCAGGCAAAAGAAATGGTGATGAAAGAAGCGACTAATCACTTTGCGGGCAAGGAAGATATTTTGAAGGGCGCCATGGACAAGATGACCAGCCTAAAAACCAAATACAGCGAAGTAAAGAGCATGGAGGACTTGCCGAAGCGATTGCCCAATCCGTTGAAAGGCAAACCACTTCGCGCGCGGTTAGTGCCTAGCTTAACACTTCAGATCATGAGTCAGAAAAATGTGTTGCTAGACCTCAACCCATCTATAGCCTATCGCATCTCACCCAGATTTAAATCAGGCATTGGTTGGGTAGAGCGAATTACTTTTGATGACTGGAAACCTACCATTCCTGAACGAGTTTTCGGGTTGAGAAACTATACTGAGTATCAACTGCCAAAGGGCTTTCATGCGCGGGCAGATATTGAATGGCTCAACGCCATTCTACCACCTCTGATTATCAATACCGGTGATTTAGGAACGCGAGATTGGGAGTGGAGTGCGCTGATTGGCTTGAAAAAAGATTTCAAGATTTCAAAAGGCGTAACAGGCAATGTGCAAACCATGTATCGCCTGTGGAGTGACAAAGACAAAGTGCCTTTTCCCGACCGGCTCAACATCCGGATAGGTTTTGAGTTTCCGATGAAAAGTAGGTTGAAAAATAAACAGTAATTCTGTCTGCTATCGTATTCTTGTTTTGCAAAACGGCATTTATCCTGCTCTTTTAAATTTGAACAAACCCCACGATTTATTCACTGCCCAACACTAAAATGGGGACTTCCTCGTGGTTTACCAGATCTTCAGCCACACTGTGTGATAAAATAAATCCTGTTTTATCATATTTTGTAATCGCGATCATCTCGGCATCTGTCTTTTCCAAAAATTGATGAATACCCCATTCTTCATCATTTACTTCAGTACTACTTTGGGTAGTCGATACATCAGGGTAGGGTAGGGTCAGTTCTTTTACCACTTTGTCGATTAACGCCTGATCCCCCGGTCTTTCTATGAAGTTTACAACAAGAATATGCACTGTAGCTTTCCACAACCTGGCAAGCCCCGCTACTATGTCAAATGCGTCAAGCACATTGCCTTGAAGTGTAGTGGCGAAAACTATACCTTTCACCGAAAACGATTTTGTTGGCAAGTTCTTAATAACCAGCACGGGAACGGAGGATTTGCGAACGACCTGTTGAGTATTACTTCCAATTACCAACTCCCGAATTCCAGTTGCACCATGGGAGCCCATTACGACAAAGTCAATGTTCAGAGGTTTGATGTACTGTTCGATTTGTTCATTCCCTTTATCAAAAACCAAGAGGGGAGTTGCCATGACACCTGCTTTGGAGGCCGCAACTACTAACGCATTGAGCTTGTCCTGCGCATGCCCCTTCTGCACATTGTTGCCTTTCACCTTGGCAATGTTCGGCACATGAAGGGATTCATCGGGACTGGGCATGATGTGTAAAAAATGAATGCTCGCCTTGACTTGTGACGCAATTTGCAAGGCGACTGTCGTTGCGTTTTGAGCGCATTCAGAAAAATCCGTTGGCACTAAAATGTTTTTCATAAAGTAACTGAGTTACTGGTGAGTATTACTTTTTCGATTTTATGGTGTATGTCCAAACCGGGCACTTTACATGATTGACAACACTTTCGGTAATGCTGCCGGAAACAAAGTGGGAAAGCCCTTTGCGGCCATGGGTGGCCATGGCTAACATATCGGCCTTCACTTCATTTGTAAACGCTATGATTCCGTCAGGCTCATAGCGATCGTTGCGGATGTTGAGTGTATAGTTGCGAAATTCAAAATGTTTCGCATAGTCTTTTAATTCATTATCACGCACAAAGTTGAAAGGTGTATTTAAGAACAGGATATGCAGTTTGGCTTTGAAGAATGCCTGCACGACCATCAGTTTCTTGATAAAATCGGTTTGATTCAGTTCTAAAGAGGTTGGGAATACGATATTCTTAATCTTTGAAACCGGAATGGCTTTGCGAATAGCGAATACAGGGACTTTCGAGAATCGAACGATTTTTTCAGTATTGGATCCTACAAAAAACTCTTGCAGCCCGGAGGCACCATGTGTTCCCATGACCACTAAGTCTGGTTTCTTCTCTTCAATGAAGTCGCGGATCATCATAGAGGCAGGTCCGTGAACGACAAAAAATTTAACTTTTTTATACCCCTTACCAAATTTCTGCTGCAATTTGTCAAAGCTCTTCTTGGCATCTTTTTCCAATTCCTTGCTCATCCCCAGGTTAAATGCATAGGTGGGCATTCCAAACGAGGCTTCATACGCTATTGGTATGTCAATCACCTTTACTACCAATACAGATCCCTTGCTTTTTTTCGCAAGGTCAATGGCGAATTTAAAGGCCTCAATAGCTGGCTCTGAAAAATCGCAGGGCACTATTATCTTTTTCATATCGTGGTTTGTTTATAGGTGTTAACTGTTCGATCAAATTAAATGTCAACGGCTAAATTGATATTACAACTTACTTATTGCGTTTTTTAAACTTTTGTAGTTCCTGCTTATTTCTGTTTTGATATCATCATAGGCTGCGGCTGGCAACGTTTTTAACTTCTTTGCATTCTTTCGAAAAGATTCGATAGACTTTCTCACGGTAGCCATTTCCGACCGGAAGCCTTCTTTGATTTCAAACTTCTTGATTCCAAATTTCAAGCGCAGGATCTCTAGTTTGAGTAAGAATTTTTCGATCTCATGACCAAAATAGCCCTTCACTTCCATTTTATGCAGCAAAGATTTGATTTTCTCCTCCAGAGCAATGGTGGCAGCGATCAGTGTCTTTATCTGCAAATCAAATGACTCCTTTGATTGAACCTTGCCAATCTGAAGCTGTAGTTCCACCGCCTCAAATTTCATTTTCAGTGCCAGTGGAATCGGTTGATCCAAAGCAGACTGAACGGATTTTTTCAAGGTGCTTATACCCCTGATAAATTCCTTTTTTACCTCTTCAAATTTTTCATTGGCTTCTGATTTGCCCAGCGACAGTTGAAGAGCCAGTTCATCATTCTCTTGCTGCGCTAGCAGTAATCCTTCCGCCATTTTTTCCAGAAGGGGTGTTTTGATTTTGGATTCGGTGGTTTTCATAAACAATGTCATTTGATTTGATAACGTGATTCGTCAATCACAAAACTTAACACGGGTAATTTGGAACGGAAAAGAACGCTGTCTGTAATTCCTACCAGATAGCCCGCTTTTTGCTTTCTTAGATGGGTAGCCATCGAAATTATTTGAGCATTCCTTTTCTTTGCACAAGTCAATATTCCCTCATCTTTCTCGACACTGTTTTGTATTACATGGTGAAACTTGACTCGCTTTTGAACAATGGTAAACTGTTTCATTCTTGCTTCCATCGTGACGTCATCTACAAAGTGGTGGGGTGTATTTACGTAGGCCAGATCGATATTTGCACCAACGTCAGTAGCTAAATTTTTAATTGTATTTATTATTGGGTTCACGTTTTCGTCAAAGTTCGAGGCAAACAGAATTTTTTTGATAGAGCCAAAGGTGAAATTCTTTTTGACTCCCAGTACAGGACAGTGCGCCATTCGAATCACTTTCTGCGCGGTCGAGCCAATGTACTTGAGCTCGGTGTCTCCGGCTCCATGAACTCCCATTACGATTAGATCAATTTTGTTCTTTTTGGCAAATAGTACAATTTGTTCAAAGGGCACCCCACCGTGAACATGTGTAAATAGGTTGCGATCTTTAAAAATTGCCTGTTTGGAAAATTTTTCCAATTTTATTCGCGCATCTACCAGCGCGACCTCCAATGCTGGATACTTTTGTTGTGTCGAAACGGCTAATTTGTGCCACCCTACCGGGATCTTGGCCAAATGTAAGAGATGAATATTGCCACCCGTTTTTCTGGCAATCGCTACTGCTGCTTTGGCTGCGCTGGAGGAGTAGGGCGAAAAGTCGATGGGAACAAGAATGTTTTTCATAGCTATTTATTTTAGATAGTTGAGTTCGTTAGACATGTTCTGCTGACTCGTTTGCTGATACTAAGTTAACCCTGTCTGTCCGGTTGAAGAACCTCGGTCATCATTACTCCGCATGATTTTCATCATGCTTTTTCGCGAGATAGAGTTATTGGAACAGGAGAAAAATCTGTTCTGCAATTGATCTAAGTCATGCTATAATGTTAGATTCTCTATTACCTTTCTAAGCCAGATCGGCTGTAGATTGGAAAATGAAAAAGTTAAGTTCTTATGCTAACAAACGCTTTAAAGCCCTCATCGATAGCTTACATAGTTATCATCAAATTGATGACCCGGAGGTGCTTCATTCTTTAAGGGTTGAACTGAAGAAAATCAAATCAATTCTCAATCTACTACAATACGGTTTACCCAATCTTAAAGGTCATAAACATTATATTCCTTTTCGAACTATTTTTAGAAGAGCCGGAGAGATTCGTCAACCAGAAGTTATTTACAAGCTCCTTTTGCAAAATCAAATTGGAGGGATTACAGATTCACAAATTCCAAATGCTGACCAGGAAGAACGCTTAATCTCGACATTTAAGAAGGACGTGCCAGTGTTTATAGCAACAGTGACTGCTAAAAGAAGTAAATTGAAGGAGTACATAAAAAATCTTACTGAAAAAATGGCTGGGAAATACCTAACAAAAAGAAGGCGACAAGTAAAACGTCTGCTTTTCCCTGTTTTCGAACCAGATGCACTTCATAAGACGCGAAAAATTATCAAAGAGATTATTTTTCTCGACTGGGTAGATAAGGACAAGCCGTCAGTTACTTTTCTTAAGAAGATAGAGAATAGAATTGGTCAATGGCACGATAAACAAGTCTTGTTGAAGATTTTGAACAGTGCTCAATATAAAGATCAATCTGCTATTCTGATAGCCAGTTGCCAGGAAGATTTGGTGAATCTAAAAATGGCTATTCAAGCGCACTATGGCAAAGGAGAAATTTGAAGCGTTTTTATGAGAATTGGAATCAAGATTTAGCATTGTTGAAATGGATTCGATCACTCATATAGCACTAGGCGGATTACTAGGTGAGGCTATTGTCGGAAAGCAACTTGGCAAGAAAGCATTGGTGTGGGGAGCAATTGCTCAATCGATCCCGGATATTGATTTTCTCGCATCTTTCTTTGTAGATGCTTCGCACAATCTACTTGCGCACAGAGGGTTTACTCATTCATTCTTATTTGCATTGATCATTACTCCAGCGTTGGCATGGTTAACCTCATTCCTGTATCGCGAGGAGGGGATTGGTTATCGGAAATGGCTTGCTTTTTTTGGACTTCAAATTGTGATTCATCTGCTGATTGACTCTTTGAATGCCTATGGTGTAGGGTGGTTAGTGCCCTTTTCTGCGCAACGGTTTTCTTTTAACGTGCTCTTTGTGGCGGATCCGTTTTACTCGATTGGTTTGGGTATTTCTTTCTTGGTATTACTGGTTATCCCTTTAAAAAGTAGATACCGCGTTAAATGGGCATTTGCTGGTTTGGTATTATCTTCTGGTTACCTGTTTTACACGTTTACCAACAAGTATGGAATTAACAACGATGTGCAACGAATCATTAAACAGCAACATCTTGCTTCTGTTCGCTACTTTTCCACGCCCACGCCCTTGAATAATTGGTTATGGTACATAGTAGTAGAGGAGAAAAATGGCTACCAAATTGGTTATCGCTCGGTATTCGATCGAAAGGATTCAATGTTATTTCATTACTTTCCTAAGCATGATTCGTTGCTTGAGCCCATTCGCTCGCGCAATGATGTAAAACAATTAATACAATTTTCACAAGGCTACTATACTGCGGACAGGCGTTCAGATGTATTGATTTTTAATGAGCTTCGCTTTGGTCAGCAAGCTGGTTGGTTTGACCCACAGGCACCCTTTGTTTTTCAGTATGACTTAACACACCCCAATTCCAATCAACTGGCTGTGCAGCGAGGTCGTTTTGCCGGGTGGAATGCGGCTAGTATAAATGCGCTCATCAATCGAATAAAAGGGATTTGAAAGACGATTTCAAGATTCAGTCACGCGATTCGGTCAGGGTCAGCACAAAGCGCACCAAAATCTAGCGACTTTTTTGAGTTGTATTATTCCCGTTGCTTGAAGTAGAAAGTGAAGAGAAAGAAAACAGCCTGATAACTGACATAGGCACACCACTGAAAAAATCTTTTTAATAAGCCTGCATGTTGAATTTGATTTTCAGTAATTCGGACACAATCGTTTAGCATAATTGCTTGCAATGTATTTTCCACGTTTACTGCAAAATCATGATCTTGCACAGCAAGGTTCAATTCAATACTCGCGTAGGCACTGATCGTATTCACATTATAAGAACCAACGGTCGACCAAAGACTATCATATACCGCCAATTTTCCATGCAGTATACTTTTTTGGTACTCATAGATTTCAATATTCTTGCTAAAGAGCCACCGATATAAATACCGTTCGGCATACTTCGCAAGGGCAATATCGGAAGTTCCGGCTAAGATTAATTTTACTTTTACGCCTCTTTGAGCTGCCTTTTTTAATTCTTTTCTAAATTGATCATTCGGTAAAAAATAGGCTGACATGATCATGATCGTATCAGTAGCTTGACGGAACATGTCAAGATAGCTGTTGGTAATTTCTTTTTTTCCTCGTACCCAGTCATTGATTTTTACTGAAACCGCGCTGTTCTTGAATTGCTCACTATAGTTGGGGCTCTTTCCCAACAGCCGTTTTAATGAGCCGGGTTTTACTCGTTGTTGACAAATATAGGTCAACCAAAGTGCGACTTCCCCTTTTGTATAGATGGCCCAGTCAAGCCAGGCAGGTTGGTTAGGCAAATCATTATAGCGGTTACTGATGTTCATTCCCCCCACTAAGGCATGAGTATCATCAATGGTCACAACCTTGTGATGCAATCTTCTGCCTAAGTAGAAATACTTACTTTTTAGCAGGGTGTCAAACATTCGAAATTCAATCCCCGCTTCTTTTAAACCGCTGATAAAGGAGTGTGAGAGTTGGCCGGAGGCATATCCATCGACTAACAAAAATACTTTCACTCCTCGTTGAGCCGCAGCTCTTAATTCGTTAGCAATATCAGTACCTGTTTGATCTTCATCAAAAATATAAGTCTGTATATAGATTGATTCTTTTGCCTGGCCGATTAGGTCTTTTAGTAAACTAAAATATTCTTTGCCCCCGTGAATGAGACGTGCCTCTGGCGATGTGGAGCTACTCATTTTAGTTTTTGAAAGTCGAAGAGCGGGAGGAGAAATTTAAATACAAATTGGGATGAACGAAAAGGAGAGGCATATCTACAAAAGTACGCATTGGCGTCCATCTTTGTTGTCTGGATTCATAAGTTACTCATGAAAAACGTAAATCGGATAGTCGGCTGTAGCACTTAGTTGCTTGATCACACTTTTATGTAAAAGCGACTCCATCATACCAATTCCATGATGAATAGAGCAAAGTGCCAAAGCATCGATACTATTTTTTACCATGTATTGATTGATCCCAAAGCCAATATCGTCAGCGTATATCGTTTCGAAATTGACGCCCGTGATATTGTCAATAACTTTTAATCCGTCTCGGATTTCTTTCGATTCCGTTTCTTCCTCATGTACGTACTTCTTTTTTACTTGTAGTATCGTGATCGATGATTCAAGCAAATTAGTAAATTTTTTTAACTGTGTTAATGGAAGGTCATGTGATTCTTGGTAATCAAAAGCAAACACCATGGTAGATATGTCCTTGTAACCACAGCCCGTGGGTAACAACAATACCGGAGTATTGGATTTTTTAACCACATGATAGGAGCGGCTACCAAAGAAGAATTCGTAGAGATCATCTGCGCCATTCGTTCCCATTATTACCAAGTCATACGAACTTGCCTTTGCAGCAATTACGTCACTCAATCCGCTGTTTGACGGTTCGACCTCCGATAGGCAGGTAATTTTAAACACCTTCATAACTTCATAACTGCGATCGTCTAATTGCTCAGCAATTGATTTAGTAGCAAGGTATTTTCCTTTGATTACTTCCTTTGGGGGTAATGAAAAGATGGACTGAACGTTTAACAAGGTCAATTCTGCGCCTATTTTTTTGCATAGTTTAGCAGCATAGGCAATGGCCTGATCCGCTGTTTCTGAGAAGTCGGTAGGACAAAGTATCTTTTTCATAAAATTCTATTTTATCTTTTTTACCGATGAAATACACTTTTGGTAGTTTGAGTTGCAAATCCGTCTACCATAAGATAAAAATTAGTGTTTTTGCCTTTTCTACTTGTCAAGGGCAATGTGTTAAATTTAGCCGGCATTGCATTTTTTACCCATGAATATTGTTGGGTAACATGGTGATCTTTGTCACTAGAAAAATGACTGATCTAGTCGAGATGCTCTTGCTATTGTTTAATAATTCTCCCGTCTTCCATCTCAATGGTACGGTGTGTGTTTTGGGCAAACTCCTGATCATGGGTAACTACCAGCAAGGTTTGTTTGTTTTCTTCTGCGAGTTTCTTAAAAATATCAAAAACGATCAAGCTGTTTTTCTTGTCCAAATTGCCGGTGGGTTCATCGCACATGACGATACTGGGGCTGTTGATCAAGGCACGGGCAATCGCTACCCGCTGCTTTTCGCCCCCTGAAAGTTGGTTGGCTTTTTTGGCAGCCAGCGACTGAATGCCTAAGGTATTTAACCTATCCATAGCGAGATCCTTCACTTCAACTTCTGAATGAATCCCTAGCTTGAGACCGGGAAGCATTACATTTTCTAATACAGTAAATTCATTTAGTAAATAGTGAAACTGAAAAACAAAACCAATGCTCTCGTTGCGTACTCTGGCCAGTTGCTTTTCGGTTCTTCCCCTCATTGCCTGTCCACCAATGTACAAATCGCCCTCATAGTCGGTATCCATGGTAGAGAGTATATAGAGCAAGGTAGATTTTCCACATCCTGACTTACCGGTAACTGAAACAAACTCACCTTTTTTTATGATCAAGGAAACATCTTTTAACACCGGAATGGTGACCGGGTCATGAAAACTCTTGTTGATGTGTTCGGCTTGCAGTACAATGCTTTCGTCCATACTATTTGCCGCGAATGATAATAACAGGATCTACTTTACTGGCTTTACGAGAAGGTGCCCAGCCAGCCAGATAGGTTGTCACCAAAGAAAAAATAGAAGCAATCAGATAAAAAGCAGGATTGTAATTGATAGGATATGTTCTAATGGTAGGTAGGGAAGGAGTATTAAACGGAATTTGATCGATGAATAGAGAAAGAAGAAAACCAAAAAAGAGCCCTAATAGTCCGCCAAAAAAACCAATGCTTAAGGCAATCACCAGAAAGATTCTATTTACATCCAGGCCAGAGAAGCCGGTCGCTTTTAAGATGGCGATCGAATCCATTTTTTCATAGATCATCATATTCAGAATATTATAAATTCCAAAACCGGCTACAATCAACAACACAATTCCAACGGAGTAGGAGATCAAAGATCGCACCGATGAACCGGTTTCAAATTGCGAGTTGGCCGTCTGAATATCTTCCGCATCTGCGTTGAATAATTTCGCAAACTCTTTAGCAACAGGGGGTGCTTGATTAATATCAACCATTTTTAGTTGAATATCAGTAACGTAGTCGCTTGGTTTACCTAGAATTTTTTGAGTAGTACCGATGGATGCATAACTCTGTACTTTATCTAATTCCTGCAATCCTGATTGAAAGAAGCCAACTACTTTAAGTGAAAATTGTTGCTGTTTGGCAGTCGTAACCAGCACTACATCGCCTATGTTGGCTAGCAACTTGGCGGCTAGCCCTTTTCCTAAAATAATACTGTTGGACACATTTTGTATATCCAGCGGATTTCCTTGCGTGACGTAGTCACTGAAATGAAACAAGCTGCTTTCTTCCCGTGCATCAATGCCATTGATTACACCGGTAATGTCGATGGAACCATCATTAAAGAAAACTTGTGCAGTGATTTTAGGCGCTACCCCAGCCACCCGATTGTCTTTTCTTAAGGCCTGGATGATCGCCTGACTATTATATATTTCTTGTCGGCTACTACCCGATTTTATGGATCTGATAAAATTATAACTGCCTTTGTAGTCTTTTGACTGGTTGATTGGTTGATCCAGACTAGGTTTGATCTCATTAAACAACCGGATGTGAGCTGTACGATTTAGGATGAGCCCATCGAGCAAATCATTTAAACCTGTCATGAAACTCAGCAGTGTGATAAACATGGTGATACTGAAGGTTACACCGATAGCTGCTACTAACGTTTGCTTCCAGCGTGCCAATAGCAATGCTTTGGCAATGCGTATGATTAGGCGGGCGTTCATGGATTAGGCTTATAGATCACATCGGAAGCAGATAATCCATTGAGGATTTCCACTTTCTGGTAGTCCCTTAAGCCGATGGTTACCCTACGCTTTTCATTTTTATTTACCAACACCACAGAATCTCCAATCAGGTAATTTCTTGGAATCGTGAGGGCTTTCTCTTTTGTATTGATAACTATGTTGGCTTCCACCGATAGGTTAGGGTAGAGTATGGCGGGCTTGGAAATAAATTTTGCGTTTACGGTAAAGGAGCGAGATTGTTCGTTCATGAGTGGTTCAATCTTGGTTACGATGGCTTCAAAGACTTGTCCTTTATAGCTGTCCATTGTAAAGAGTACTTTTTGGCCTTCTTGCAAACGCACAATATCAAATTCATCCACTTTCATTTCCAAGATAAAATCAGAGGCATCGCCCAGAATGGCTACGGGGTTTAAGGTGTTGACAAATTCTCCTTTCTCCTTCAAGATTTTATACACTTTCCCATCTGCATCGGCCTTTACAATGTAATCCCCAGCCAGGGCGTTGCTAATTCTTAAATTGTTTTTTGCCTGATCAGAAGCAAATTCCAATTGCTTTTTTAAATCGCGATAGTTTAAGAGTGATACTTCATAGCTGGTGACCGAGTTTTTATAAGCCAACTCGCGTTGTTCTAATTCAACCATACTGCCTACCCCTTGTTTCCTTAAATTTGCCTGCCTTACAAAAAGCAATGAATCATTTTTTAGTTTGCTATACGCAAGATCACTGTTTACTTTGGCAGCTTTAAGTTTATCGGCATTTGACCTAATGTCTGCATAATCGGAAGCCAACTTGGCATTGGACATGTTTAATTTGGATGGCTCATTTAATATTTTGAACAAAGGAGCGCCCTTTTTTACCAGATCTCCTTCGGTTACCAATATCTCCTGGATAAGGCCGTTTACGGTAGAGTAGACCTGATATTGGTTTTTGCTTTTGACGGTACCTGAGGCATATACTGATTCAGAGATATTGACGACTGTAGGAGAAGTTACTTCTGTCTTTTTTTTGCAGGACATGGCCACCAAAAACAAGAAAGCGAGCAAGAAGGGCTTCATTAAGATATACGTTTAATATTCACTAAAATAGTGAAAAATACTCGCGTTTCGGTGGAAACTCTTTTAGGATTTCGTACACGGATTCCGCAATTTCCTTTTCCGTAAGTTCGGGATAATTATTATTCAACACTTCGGTGGCCCATCCTCTCCAAATCAGGTTGTTGTTTTTGGCATCCATCAAATCGATGATAAGTGTGCCTTCCTGATATTGATAAACATACATTTGACTGCGCATCCAATAAAGACTGTAATTGTAGCCATATGGTGCCGGGCTTACAGACGAGCGATTTTCAACGATAATATGATAGTGCACACGGAAATCCGGATTCTCTTCATCAAAAGGTATTCCCTTTGCTTGAAACTGTAATTCGACAGCTTTCCTGATTCTTTTATCGGTGAGCTCGTTGTAAAGCAATGGGTTGTTTTTTGATTCAATTTCTTTGTAGGGGAGCCATGCATACTTCTTATATATGGTTAAGTTGACATCTCTGTCATAGTCAGAGCGAACCCTTATTTGGTTGCTGCAATTGATTTCAAGTAATAAAAAACTTGCCGCCAATATCATGAGTTTCGTTTTCATACCATCATAGTTTAGCTATTTGAAAGAAGTGAACACGTTTACACTATACCCTGACAACAATTATTTTGCAATCTTTTCGCCATCATAGCAGAAGTACCCATTGATGCAAAACCTTTAGTCCATTCAAAGATATCTTCAAGCTATCCAATGAACGATGAGCAACGTTTGAATCATTAATGATTTTCATCATTCGATGAGAGTCGCCAGGTATGCAGATTTGTTTATGGGTTAAATGGTGTTCTGTGCTAACAGGCGAAATTGATGGATAGACCTATTTCAAAACTTAACCGTGAATGGCATAGTTCTCATCGAATGCCTAAGAACGCCACTTTGGATCAGCGTATTGAATGGCATCTAGAACATAAAAAAAACTGTGGATGCAGAGGCATCCCTGAAAAAGTAAAACAGGAGATAAGGAAAAGAAGCGGGTGAAAGAGGTGGGTCAGGTAACCTGAAACTCAACAGCCTCCCTCTTTTCCCATTGCATGAATTTTTTTAATTCCTGCTGTGCACTTCTATATACCCATGTTAGTACAGCAAGGTCGTCCATTAGTCCGATACCGAGTATCGCATCGGGTACCAGGTCAAGAGGACTAAGGAAATACAACACTGCGGCTATGATGGTAAGCATAGTCTTGAATGGAACAACGCGGTAACGTCCGCGGGCATAGGCAGCTACCAGCCTTCCCAAAATAGAAAGTCTTTCTTTTAGCTCATGAGCGGAAATATTTTTCCGATCCATTCGCGAAAGCCGATGAACTAATTCAGCTACCAGATGCAACAAACGTCCTGGCTTTCCTGCCAGTCGCATAGCTTGAGCGAGGGCAATTTTAACCCAGATTACGCATTAGAGAATTGAAAGGGGAAGGAGACTGAATTCGATTGGTTCCAAAGTCCCTTGCACCATTCCCTTCTTTTCATGTTCAATGCTAGTTTGAGAGTGAATTGGCCCCCTATTT
>Ga0209972_10001116_pt1 | contig 24377 bp, 12 predicted proteins | sample NOAtaG_7_FD_187302 | JGI IMG/M metagenome (GOLD analysis project Ga0209972, IMG submission 187302) | Freshwater lake microbial communities from Lake Erie, under a cyanobacterial bloom - NOAA_Erie_Diel1S_2200h metaG (SPAdes) (version 2) | ecosystem: Environmental > Aquatic > Freshwater > Lake ... | reverse complement strand
AGATACGCGCCCGCCTTCATCTTGCGCAGCTCGCGCTCGCCGATGAGATGTGTGTTCTCGCGTCGGCCGTCGACATGGAGGCTCACGATGTCGGACTTCGCGAGGAGTTCGGCGAGATTCTTCGCGCGCCGCGCATTGCCGAGCGGCATGACCTCCGCGATGTCGTGGTAGACGACCTGCATGCCCATCGCCTCGGCGAGCACCGAGAGCTGCGAGCCGATGTGACCGTAGCCGACGATGCCGAGCGTCTTGCCGCGGACTTCGCTGCAGCCCTGCGCGCTCTTGCGCCAGCCGCCCGCGTGGAGGATGCGGTCGCTCTCGACTGCGCGGCGCATGAGCATGACGATCTCGCCGATCGCGAGTTCGACCACGCTGCGGGTGTTCGAATACGGCGCGTTGAAGACGGCGATGCCGCGCGCGGCCGCGGCGGCGAGGTCGACCTGCTCGGTGCCGATGCAGAAGCAGCCGATCGCGAGGAGGCGGTCGGCGGAGGCGAGCGCGGTGGCCGTGACGCGGGTCTTCGAGCGGATGCCGAGGAGCGAGACTCCGCGGATCGCGCGGGAGAGTTCGGCCTCCGGCAGCGCGTCGGAGATCGCCTCGACCTTGTAGCCTTCGTCGCGCAGCATGTTGGCCGCGTCGGCGTGGATGTTCTCGAGGAGAAGCGCGACCATGCGCGACTTCGGATAGCTCGGCGCGCCGGGGAAGCCGTAGATCCAGAGGAGTTCGTCGACGCTGCGGACGACGCGGTCGGCGCGTGCGACGACATTCTCGCGCTCGATGTTCTCGCAATAGGCGACGAACTCCTGCGCGGCGCCTGCGTCGCGGATCTCGCAGTCGGTGGCGCCGTCGCCGACAGCGACGACGGTGCCGGCGAGCTTGAGCGCGCGCACGGCGGCGGGCTTTCCCTTCGGCTTCGCGAGGTGCGAGTCGGTGTCGTAGCCGACGACGGACTTGCCGTCCTTCGACCAGCGGAAGTCGTTGGCGATGACATGGTCGGCCGCGATGCCGAGGTCGGCGCAGACGGGGACGACATAGTCGCGGAAGCCGGAGCTCACGACATAGATGCGCGCGGCGTTGCGACGGAGCGCGTCCTTGTGGCGGCGGAAGCTCGGGGCGATCCGCTTCTTGAGGAGCTTGACGACGGCGTCGACATGGGCGCGCGTGATCGAGAGCTGCGAGAGGCGTCGGCGGAGCGACTCGTCGATCCCGATGCGGCCCTCCATGCCGTCGCGGGTGATGCCCTCGATGGCGAGGACCTTGGCGTCGCGGTCGGGGTCGTCGGCGAGCGCAAGGCGGGCGATCTCGTCGAGGCCCTCGGCGGCGACGATGGTGGAGTCAAAGTCGAGGATGAGGGTGGTTTCGGCGACCGCCATGGAGCCGAACATATCGGCACTTGGATGCAGGCAGGTGAGGGAAAGCGCCCCGCTCGCGCACCCCGGAGCGGCCCCCGACCGGTGCACGGCACGTGCCGTGCAGTACCTGGCACTGCACGGCACGTGCCGTGCACGGGCGGAACGGCAGCGGCCGGTACAAGCGGCTGCGGCAGACGGCTGGAAACTCAGGGACAGACGACGCGCCGGCCGCCGATTGGAACGGTGCCAGGCACGTGCCTGGCACGTGCCAGTCAGTGCCTGACACTGCACGGCACGTGCCGTGCACGCTTTTAGGCGCTCGCCGCTGCGGCGGCTCGCTCTGGCTCGGGCGGAGCACGGTTCCTCCGGCGCTCACCGCTGCGGCGGCTCGCTCTGGCGGGGGCGGAGCACGGTTCCTCCGGCGCTCACCGCTGCGGCGGCTCGCTCTGGCGGGGGCGGAGCACGGTTCCTCCGGCGCTCACCGCTGCGGCGGCTCGCTCTGGCTCGGGCGATGCACAACTCCCCCGGCGCCGCTGCGGCGGCTCCGCGGGTCAGGCTTCCGAGCGCCCGAGTGAACTCATGCCATGATCTTGCTGACCAGTTCGCCCTTCACATCGGTCAGGCGGTAGTCGCGCCCCTGCGCGCGGTAGATCAGCTTCTTGTGATCGAGGCCGAGCAGGTGCAGCATCGTCGCGTGCAGGTCATGCACCTCGACCGGATTCTCGACCACGTTGTACGAGTAGTCGTCGGTCTTGCCGTAGCTGATGCCCGGCTTGATGCCGCCACCGGCAAGCCACACCGAGAAGCAGCGCGGGTGATGGTCGCGGCCATAGTTGTCGCGCGACAGCTGACCCTGCGAGTAAACCGTGCGGCCGAACTCGCCGCCCCACATCACGAGGGTCTCCTCGAGGAGTCCGCGGCGCTTGAGGTCCTTCACCAGCGCAGCCTGCGCCTGGTCGACGGCCTTCGCCTGCGCGCTCAGCTCGCCCGGCAGGTTGCCGTGCTGGTCCCAACCGCGCATGTAGAGCTGGATGAAGCGCACATCCCTCTCCGCGAGGCGGCGCGCGAGGAGGCAGTTCGCGGCGAAGGAACCTGGCTTGTGCACATCGGGCCCGTACATCTCGAGCGTCGCTGCGTCCTCGTCGGAGAAGTCGGTCAGGTCGGGCACCGACATCTGCATGCGGTACGCCATCTCGTGCTGCGCAAGACGCGCGCGCACCTCGGGGTCGAGGCTCTCCTCGAACTCGGTCTCGTTGAGCTCGCCGACGAGGTCGAGCATGCGGCGGCGGTCTTCGCGCGACACGCCTTCCGGGTCACGCAGATAGAGCACGGGATCGCGCCCCGAGCGCAGGCGGCAGCCCTGGTGCTCGCTCGGCAGGAACCCGCTGCCCCAGAAGCGCGCGCTCAGCGCCTGCATGTTGCCGACGCCCTGCGTGATCATCACGACGAACGCGGGCAGGTTCGCGTTCATGCTTCCGAGCCCGTAGCTCATCCACGATCCGAAGCTCGGCCGGCCCGGCTGCTCGCTGCCGGTCTGGAAGAAGGTGATGCCCGGCTCGTGGTTGATCGCCTGCGTGTGCATCGAGCGGATGAGGCACATCTCCTTCGCGATTCCGCCGGTGTGCGGCAGGAGCTCGGAGAGATAGACGCCGTCCTCGTTGTTCTCGTAGCGGTCGAAGCGGAACTTGGTGGGCGCGACCGGGAAGCGCGACTGCCCGCTCGTCATCGTGGTGATGCGCTGGCCGTTTCGGATCGAGTCGGGCAGGTCCTCGTTGAAGCGCTTCTCGAGCTCGGGCTTGTAGTCATAGAGGTCGAGCTGGCTGGGCGCGCCCTCCATGTGCATGTAGATCACGCGCTTCGCCTTCGGCGCGAAGTGCGGGCCGGGAGTGAACGCCGCCGGCTGTCCGTCGGCGCCGAGGATCGGGGCTGCGGACGCGGAGCGTTGGCCGAGCAGCGAGGCGAGCGCCATGCCGCCGATGCCGGCGCCGATCGTGGTGGCGACCGAGCCGAAGAAGCGCCGGCGCGTCATGTTGAGGAGGTACTCCTCGAGTCCGTCTGCCGGGGTTGCGCTGATGCGTGGCTGGTTTGGCATGGGCGTCTCCTCGGTCAATCCTTCACGATCGTGGCGTCGCTCGAGAGCACGGCGTTGGCAAGCAGGGTCCACGCGGCGAGTTCGGCGGGGTCGAGGTCCATCGGGCGAGGCGCCATGCCCACCGCGAGAAGCTTGACGGCCTCCTCGGGCGCGGCCACATAGCGCGCACGGTTCGCGGCCAGCGTCTCGACGAGCTTGTCGAGCATCGCGGCCGACGGCCCGGTTCCGGTCGCGCGGCGATACAGCAGTTCGGCGCGGACGCGGTCGTCGCCGCCCACACGCAGGGCGCGCTCCGCTGCACCGCGCGCAGCCTCCACGAACTGCGGGTCGTTCCAGAGCGCAAGCGACTGAAGCGGCGTGTTGGTGACGAGCCTGCGCGTCGAGCAGAACTCGCGGGTCGGCGCGTCGAAGGTCAGCATCGTCGGCGGCGGTGCCGCGCGCTTCCAGTAGGTGTAGAGGCTGCGGCGCCAGAGGTCGTCGCCCTGCGACTGCTCGTAGACGCGGGTGTTCGACTGGAGCATCGCGACTTCCTGCCACAGTCCCTCGGGCTGGTACGGCTTGACGCTCGGACCGCCAAAGCGTTCCTTGAGGAGGCCCGCGACGAACAGCGCCTGGTCGCGGATCGCCTCGGCGCTGAGCCGCTGGCGCGGGTACCACGAAAGCAGCTTGTTCTCCGGATCGAACGCCGCGATCTCGGGGCGGAGGCGGGAGGACTGCCGGTAGGTCGCGCTCGTGACGATGTCTCGGACGAGGCCGTGCATGTCCCAAGCGCGCCTGTCGCCGGAACCGTCGCGGAACCGCACCGCGAGGTAGTCGAGCAGTTCGGGATGCGTCGGCCACTCGCCCTGCAGGCCGAAGTCGTCGCTCGTCCGCACGATGCCGCGGCCGAAGAAGGTCTCCCAGACGCGGTTGACCGTCACGCGGGCCGTGAGCGGGTTCTCCTTCGAGACCAGCCACTGCGCGAGGCCGAGGCGGTTCTTGGGGGCGTCTTCCGCAAGCGAGCCGAGCACCGTGGGAACACGGCGCGTCACCGGTCGGTTCTTGTCGGGATGGTCGTAGGCGCCGCGCGCATGGACGAAGGTCTCGCGCGGCATCGGGAGTTCCTTCATCACCATCGTGCGCGGAGTGTTCGCAAGAAGCGCGGCCCGCTCGCGGGCGACTTCCTCGATCTTGCGCGAAGCGGCGATGTAGGTCGGCGAGAAGCGCGTGCGCCAGCCGTTGCGCGCAGCCTCGACGGCCACCTCGCGCACGGCGCCCTCGGGCGCGACCAGTGCGACCATCGCGCGCTCGTAGACGCCGTCGGCCGGAACCGCGCGGTGGTAGAAGCCCGCCTGACCGCCGGTGTTGACGACCTTGCAGACCAGGAAGTTGCGCCCCGGCTTCAGGTCGAGCGAGACACGGTCCTGGTCCGGCGCCACAGCGCGCGCGGACTGCGTCTCGAACACCTTCTCGCCGTTCAGGTAGACGAGCAGTCCGTCGTCGGAGCCGAAGGAGAGGTCAAGCTTGCGCGCGGTTGGCGCGAAGATCTCGCGGGCGATGAACTCGCTTCCGATGCTGGCGGCGAGTCCGACCGCCTGTCCTTCGAGGACGCCGGGCGCGAAACGCCACTCGCCCGGATTCGAAGCGGTGCCGAACTGCTTGCCGAGCGCGAGGGACTTCTCCTTCTCGGGGCCATACTCGGCGGTGTAGCCGACTCCCGGCTCGCCGAAGAACGGCCCGGCGATGTACCACGCGCTCGACGCCTCGGGAAGCGCCGCGAGCGCGGCTTCGCTTGCCTGCATCGGCGTCACCCGCACGCGGCCGAACACATGTCTCGGGTACGGCGAGTCGTAGTTCAGGGTGATGCGAAGTTCGGTCCCACCCGCGAAGCCGAAAGGACGCGCGGTCGCGAACAGCGCGGTGCGCTTCCCGGGCACCTCGTGCGCGCGGACGGCCCACACGCGGCCATCGCCCTTCGAAAGCGCGTTGACGGCGCGGAAGTCGTCGCTCTCCTGCTCGTAGTCGGCCCACGCCCACGCGAGATCGATGGTCTCGCGACGGGCCGGATCGGCGACCGAGACCGCCTCGACGGCGATCCCCTCGAGGACCGCGTTTCCATTCGCGCCACGGCCAACCCGGCCCTGGCCATGCGTCGGGTCCTCGAGCGCCTCGAGCATGAGAACGCGGAGGTCGGTCGCATCGGTGCGGATGACGATGGTGTGCTCGTCGCTCTCGGGATTGATGCCCGAGGCGAGGACGGAACCGTCGGCCTGGGCGGCGAGGGTGGCGCCGCCTCGGCTCGAGGCGGAAACGACCGTCGCGGCGGCGGGCGCGAAGCCGGCACGCACGGCGCCGACGAACGACGCGAGTTCGGCCTTCTCGGATTCCCCCGCTTGCGCCTGCTCGGCGCGGGCGCGCTCCTCGGCCGCGGCGAGAAGCGAAAGCCGCTCCTGCTGGTCGGGACGCGGAACCTCGATGAACGGCTCGAACGCCCGGTTGGGATCGGGCGCCTGCGAGTAGATGCCCGGCTCCTCGTTCGAGTTGAAGAACGCGATGAGCGAGTAGAAGTCCTCGGTCGTGATCGGATCGAACTTGTGGTCGTGGCAGCGGGCGCAACCGACCGAAAGCCCGAGGAAGGCGGATCCCGCGGTGTTGACTCGGTCGGAGGCGTACTCGAGGAGATACTCCTCGTTGATCGCGCCGCCTTCGTCGCTCGTGACATGGGCGCGGTTGAAGCCGCTCGCAACGATCTGGTCGACGGTCGCCGACGGAATCAGGTCGCCGCCGACCTGCTCGATCACGAACTGGTCGTAGGGCTTGTTGTCGCGGAAAGCCTTCAGCACCCAGTCGCGCCACAGCCACATCTGGCGGCCGGCGTCCATGTGGATGCCGCTCGTATCGGCGTAGCGCGCGATGTCGAGCCACGGCACGGACAGACGCTCCGCGGTGCGCGACGCGTAGGGCTCAGCCGTCAGGAGTCGGTCGACGAGCCGCTCGAGGCGATCCGCCGCGGGGTCGGCGAGATAGGCATCCGTCTCTTCCGGGGTGGGCGGCAGACCGGTGAGGTCGAGGTAGACGCGGCGAACCAGATCCGCAGGCGATGCCTCTGGTGCGGGGGCGATGCCCATCCGCTCCAGCCCCGCCAGAACGAAGCGGTCGATGTCGTTCCGGGCCCACGACTCGCTCTTCACCGCCGGGATCTCAGGAGCAACGGGCGCCGTGAACGCCCAGTGCGACTCGTAGTGCGCGCCTTCGTCGATCCAGCGGCGGATGAGTTCGCGCTCCTCGGGCGTGATCGCCCGCTTTCCGCTGTCCGGGGTCGGCATCACCTTCGCGGGGTCGTGGGCGGTGATCCGCTTCCACAGGTCGCTCGCCTCGGCGTCGCCAGGCACGATGGCGGCGCCGTTCTTGCGCGGTGCGATCGCTTCATCGCGGATGTCGAGGCGCAGACCCGCCTGCTGGTGCGCGCGGTCGGGCCCATGGCACAGGAAGCAGCGATCGGACAGGATCGGACGGATATCGCGGCCGTAGCGGATCGGCTCGGCCGCAGGGACTCGCGCGTTCGGCGCGACCGCAGAGGAAACGCGTTGACCGACCGGCGCAGAAGCCCGCGTCGAAAGGCGCGCGGGCGAAAGCACGACGACCGCCAATGCGGCCACTGCGACGCCCGAGACGAGGAGCGGTGTCCGTGATCCAAGCACGCGGCGAGTGTAACCCACACCCCGTTTCCGCCAACCCTCCATCGCGGGAACTTTTCCGATTTCGGGGCGGGGTCCGGCGCCGCGCGCCTTCGCGAACTCCTGCGGCTTTCAGCGGATTTCCTCGAGCGCGATCGACTCGCCCCGATCCACGAAGAGCAGTTCGAGCCGCACCGCCTCGCGCGGAATCGTGAACATCTCTGCGACCGCGTCACCATACGCGGCAAGTTGCTCGCGGTACGCGGAGATCTTCTCGGCGAGCTTCTCGCTCGACACTTCCGTCGCGCCGGTCTTGAAGTCGATGATCGTCGCACCGATCGGCACGCCATCGCGCAACGAGAGCACCAGTCGATCGATGCGGCCGTTGACCAGCGCGCCGTTCACCTCGCGAACGAAGCCGAGTTCCGTCAGGACGCGGCTTGAACCCGCGTCGCCCGGAACCTCGAGCGACTTCGCGATCGATCCGGGCTTGCCGCGCTGCGAAGCGATGCGCTCGAGCATCGCGGCGACACCTTCGGCAACGGAATCCGAGATCGGCTCGCCCTTCTCGGCCGCCGCGCGACGACGCGCGCGTTCGATGATCGCCGCGCGCGAAGCCGCGTCGGCAAGAGCTTCGATCGACCGCACCTCGCGGAAGCACTCGTGCACGAACACGCCGCGCAACGCGATGTCGTCGTTCGAGAAGGGATCGATCGCCCACAAGCCGCGCGACGCGTGCGAGGACGGCGGCGCGGCACGACCAGCCGTGCGCTGCTTGATCTCAACGAGCGGACCGGCCGGTCCGGCCTCCGTCGATCCATCGCCCGGCTTCGCGGCCACGACGGCCGGCTCGGCCTTCGCACCAGTCGCCGCCGGGGGCTTGGAATCCACCTCGTGCGCTCGCTGCCAGAACGGCTCCGACGGATGCACCTGCGCCTGCGCGAACGCCGCCTCGATCGAGCCGGCGCCAGCAAGCAGGTCCGCCGTGGCGCCCGCGCGGTCGAGCGCCGCGCGGATGAGCTTCGCGCCAGTCGGGTACTCCCCCTTCGCCTCCTTCGACATCACGAGATGCAGGCCGCGCCTCGCCCGCGTGACGGCGACATAGAACGCGGAAAGGTCGTCGAGCAGCCGGCGACGGCGCTCGTCGCGCTCGAACACCGCGAGTTCGGGAATCCACGACCGGACGGGCGCGCTCGCAAGCAGGGCGACCATCTGCGGCGGCTGCGCAGGGTCGGTCCGGACCATTCCCCATGTCGCCTTGACCGCACCCCAGTTCGCATCGAGCGAGAGGACGATCACCTCGTCGAACTCGAGCCCCTTGGAGCGATGGATGGTCATGACGCGCACGCGGTCCGGTGAACTTGCGCTTGCATCGTCGGACTCGATCGCCTCGACGAAGTCCGTGAGGCGCGCTGGCGGCTCGTCGGCGAACGACTCCGCGATCGCCACGACGCGGGCGAGGCGATCGGCATCGATCGGCGAAAGACCAGCGTCGTGCAGTTGTGCAAGCACCTCGTTCAGGACGGGAGCGAGACCCTTGCTCGCGATCTTGCCGCGCCACTCCGCGGCGAAGTCGATCGCATCCTGCTCCGCTTGCGGTCGATCCTCCAGCCTCGCGAGGCGCGTGATGCCCGCCATCGGGCCGCGGGACACCAGGAAGTGAGAGATGCGGTCGCTCGGCGAATCGATCAGCCGGAGCATGGCGACCACTCCGGCCACGGCCGGCGAATCGAGCAGCGTCGCGCGCCCCTCGTCGCTCGCCGGTATGCCGAGCGCCTTGAGTTCCGCGATCGTCTCGGACACGAGCGCATTCGTCCGAACAAGAATGCCGATCGTCCGCCCGGGACGCTCGCGCAGGATCCTCTCGGCGATCGCAGCCGCGCAGCGGCTCGCAGTGACCTCCTCGAGATCGGGCGTCCCATCGGTGGACGCATCGCCGCCGCTGGATCCGCCGTCCGAGTCTTCGTCCTCGGACTGTTCTCCGCCCGATTCGCCGCAGACATACGCCGCGACGAAACCGCTGAGATCCGCGCGCGCCGACTCGTGCGGCACGAACTTCCACTGCGCGAGCGCCTGCGTGAACGCGCTGTCGGTGCAAGTCGGGGGCAATCCATGCGACTTCGCCCAGTCGAAGACCTCGATCTTGTCGCCGATCAGTTCGGCGCGCTTCTTGTCACCGACAAGCGACGGCAGCACCTCGGCGATGTCGCCAAACACGCGGTTCACGAAGTCCATCAGGATCGGCGACGAACGGAAGCTCTTCGCAAGCGGCTTCGCCTCGCCGAGGTTGCCGCGGTACGCCTGCTCGATCTCGGCGATCAGCCCGGGCGTTCCGCCGCGCCAGCCGTAGATCGACTGCTTCGGGTCGCCGACGAGCAGGAACCGCCCCGCCCGCTCTGGGCCATGGCCGCCGAGCACCTCGTCGAGCAAGGGCTTCATCGCGAGGAACTGCTCGACCGAGGTGTCCTGCGCCTCATCGATCGCGAGGTCACGCAACTCGACGCCGAGCGCCTCGCGCAGCGCATCGGGATCGGCGACACGCGAGCCCTCGCGCCGCGCTGCATCCGCGATTCCGCGGGTGACATCGCCGAACCCGTAGAGACCGGTCTCACGCTGAAGTCGCGCGAGTGCCGCCTCGGCCTTTGGCAGCACCGTGCGGGCACCCTCGAGCTTGCGATCGAGATCGGCGAGCAGCGCAGCCCGCAGACATCGCGCGATCTCGCCGCCGACACGCGCAAACTCGGGCGGCATGTCTTTCTTGGAGTAGGACTCCTGCCGCGCCATCCTCGGCAGGAACCCGTTCTTGGCAAGCCCGACCCAGTCACGCTGCTCGAGTTGCTCGACCACCTTCTGAATGGCCTTCTCCCACGCCTTGTCGGGTTTCTGGCCCGGGAGCCCCAGCCCCCTGAGCTCGAGCGCGAGCGCATCCCACTTCTTCGAGTCGAGCGCGCTTCGGTCGATCAGCGGATTCATCCACCCGTAGGCGCGGTCGACCGCCTGCTCGCCTCCGACGGCGACGGCGCGGTAGATGTCGAGCGGCGTGACGGAGTGCTGGCCGCCGAGCAACGACTCGATCGAGTTCGAGACGCTGGGCTTCGGCGCGCCCTGCTCGAGAAGGTCGAGCATCCGTTCCGCGTCGTCGTCGGCGAGGATCTCGGCCGCAGCACGGGCGCGGATCTCCTGGAGCTCGGCCTCCTCGCCGAGCGTCCACTCGGCAGGCAGCCCGACTTCATCCGGCATCGACGACGCGATGCGATGGAAGAACCCGTCGAGCGTTCCGATCGGAAGCCGGTGGAGGTCGGCGCACAGCGCCTTCAGCGCCGCGAGGTATTCGGCCTCGGTCGCCTCCCCGACGACGGCCCTGAACTCTTCGCGCGCCTTCTCGCCCGAACGGTCCGCGCGTGCCCCCTGCGCCGCATGCGCAAGCACGCGCGCCAGGATCTCGCCCGCGGCCTTGCGCGTGAAGGTGACGGCGAGCGCCTGCGACGGGCTCGGCGTGCGGCCCGCGTGCAGTTCGTCGATCAGCCAGCGAAGGATCCGATTCGCAAGCGTCCAGGTCTTGCCGGAGCCTGCGTTGGCGATGACGATCGTCCGGTCAGACGGCCCGACCATTCCTGCGAAGGTTCGCGCGACGGCGCTCATGATTCGCCTCCTTCCAAGCGGGCGAACGACCCGCCCCCCGACGCGTCCTCTTCGGCCAGTCCACGCTGCCCGAGTCCCCAGATGGGCGCGAGCGGGTCGTCGGGGCCGACCGGGATGCGCTCGGACGGAGTGAAGTCGCCCGCAAGGACGCGCCGCACGATGTCCTGCGCGAGAGCCTCGGCTTCATCGAGCAGCTCTTCCGTCACGCGCGCGCCGTCGAGCAGGGAGACCTTGCTCTTCTCAGCGGTCGGAGCGAGGTTGAGATAGCCAAGTTCGGCGGCGCCGACATCGATGCGCGGCGACATCGAGCGAAGAAGCACGCGGTAGAGCGGCAACTGGAGGTCGACCCACTCGTCCCGCGTGGTGCCGTCGTCCGACTTCCTCCTGCGGAGATGCACCGAGGTGGGTGAATCGCCCTTCGCAGAGGTCTTGTAGTCGAGCGCCCGGAACCGACCCGTCGCCTCGCAGACATCGACGCGATCGATTCGGCCCGTCAGATAGAGGCCATCGGGCTGCGGGATCTTCGGCGCCTGAATGCCGTGTGTCGTCGGACTCTTCGAGAACGAGCACTCGACGAGATGGACCTTCCACCCCTTCTGCGCCTCTTCGGCCTGGATCTGGGCGAATCGACGCAGTCGTCGCCGCGCAAGCTCGACCTGGACGCGGAGCGCGGGCGCGCGTGACCTTGGGTAGTGGCGCGCCACGAGTTCATCGAGATGTCGGCTCACCTCGCGCTCGATGACGGCCGGATCTTCGGTGCGCCGACCTGCGGCGATCTCCTCTCGCCCCCACTTCTCGAGCGCCGAGTGGAGGAGGTTGCCGAAGCCGCGGGCGTCGAGCTCGACCAGCCGCTCCTCGATCGCAGAGAGCCCGAGACGCGCATCGTGCTGCAACTGGAAGAGGTACGGGCACTGCAGGAAACTCCTGAACGATGTGACGCTCATCGACTCGATCTTGACGCCGTCGATCTTCGGGGTGCGCTCGAACATCGCGCGGGCTTCGCCAGCGCTCTCGATTCGTGGGCGCTCCTCGCGATGGCTCGTCGGGAAGAGGAGCGTGACGCGGTCGGGCAGCGCGGCGTCCTCGACGCGAAGCAGGAAGCGCGATGGCTTCAGCGGATCGCCTTCCTCGGACTGCTGCGGAACGATGAAGGAGACGCTCGCGCCAAGGCCACCAGCCGCACGCGCCGCGGTGCGCAGGAGGATGCCGTCGAGGATCCACGCGTCGCGTGCCGCGCGGCGCGTGCCGGACATCATGCCGAGCGCGGACCGAACGCCTTCGGGGAGGAGCGGATCGGCAACCGCTCCCTCGGGGACGCGCCCCTCGGCGAAACCCGCGAGCACCAGGTGCGGTTCGTCCGCCATGCCTGCGTCGAGCCAGCCCGCGATCGTGACCCCATCGGCGATGCGCGCACCGCGGACTTCCTGTGAGGAAAGCCGCGCGAGCACGAGTTCGATCGCCTCGTGCGCGCCGACCGGTGCACCGAACGCCTTCGGCAGGGCATGCAGTTCGCCGAGCTCGCGATCGAGCGCGCGGATCGTCGACGCGCGCTCCTCGGCGTGCGCCCCGGAGAGGTCCTCGCCGATGATCGTCTCGAGCAGCGCGCGCAGCGGCTTCGCCCACTCCGCCGCGGGACGCATGCCGTCGAGCGGCCGGCAGAGCTCGAGGACGGCGGACCGCACTTGCGCGTACTGCTTCGCGGTTCCGAAGTTCTCGCGACGCTCGCCCTCGACGACCGCGACGGGCTCGTCGCGCCACGCACCGACAAGCGTCTTCCCGCGATAGGCGCTGACGCGGTCCCCTGCATCGCAGGAAACTGCGGCGGGATCGGCATCTCCGCGCTTCGCTGCGTCGCGCGCAGCGAGATCCTTGAGTTTCGGATTGAGCCAGCGCGCGACATCGTCGTGACGCACGAACGCGGCGAGCGCTTCGACCGATCCCTCGCCGAGCAGAGCGGCAAGACGCGCAAGCAGCGCCCCGAGCCGCGTCGCAGCGAATGCACGCGAATCGCCCACTGCGGCCGGCGTCGCCACCCGGGCGAACGCGCGCTCGAGCGCGCGCCGCGTCTCGTCGTCGGGTGCCATCACGAACAGGTCGTCGCTGCCAAGCGTGGCGCCGTTCGAAAGGGAGATCGCGCGAATTGCATCGACCGCCGCATCCGCTGCGACGTTGGGGCTGGTCGCGACCCGGATCGACTCCGACGGAATGCGCGAGATCGGGAACGCACGCCGCTCCCACGCCGCGGCGAGCGGAAAGCCCTCGTCATCCAGCGACTCGGAGCAGTGCACGCAGACCTCGACGCGAACTCCCCGCCCACGCAACAGCCGAAGCAACGCCCGCTGCACGGGCTCGGGATCTGCAAGGAGAACGACCAGCCGCCGGATGCCCTCGTGAAGGATGCGCCCGTGTTTCACCGCATCGCGAATCGCCTCGTCGCGGTCGGCAACGCCTGCGGAGGCGAGCAGATCGGCACGCCTGCGCGCGAACTCGGCGAGCACTTCGAACTTGGGCCCGACATCCCGTCGAACCTTCACCGCCTCGCTCGACGCGATGCTCTCGAACGACTGCATCGCAGCCGCCGCCTCGTTCGACAACCGCGCGATCCGCCTCACGATCTGCATGCGCACGCGCGCATCGGGTTCGCCGGGCACCCCGAAGAGCGCCGCGACGCGGGCCGCGAACCCGTCCTTCGCCACGATCGATCGCTCGAGCACCTCGCGCCACGAGCAAAGCGCGGCCACATCGGAAAGCACCGTCGCCATCGGCTCGACAAAGGTCGGGCCGAATCGCTTTGGCGTGACGACCGTGGGTGCGAAGAGCGGTTGCCCGAGCGCCCCGGCCCGCCCAAGCAATGCGCGAGAGAGGGACGACGCGAGCCGCTCGCCGGGAACCAGCACCATCGTCTGAGAGAAGTCGAGCGGAACAGCACGATCGCCACCACCCCCGTCGCCCCCACCACCGTCGCCCGCGCCGCCGCTGACCAGAACCTCGCACAACGCCTGCGAAAGCGGCCGCGCGGGGTCAAGTGTGCGAACGACCGCCTCGAGCACGGGGCCGCCACCATCGATTTGGCCTTCGATCCGGCCTTCGATCCGGCCTTCGATCTCCAGTTGTCGCTGCGTGTCACCCATGTCGACCTCGCCTGCGCCACGCCGCGGACGCGCGGCGACGGCATACCGATGCTCATCGATCTTCATCGAAACTCTCTTCCCCTGATGTGCACTTCACCTGCGTTGGCGCGCAGTATACCCCGCCTAAAACCGCCGTCTCAAAAGACGACAGATTTACACAAAAGTTTTTGACGGCGAAGCAACTCGCGGCGGCACGCTGGCACAAGCCACGCCCACGCGTGCGTTCAGACCACGCGTGCGTTCAGACCACGCGTGCGTTCAGACCAAGCATGCGTTCAAACCAAGCATGCGCTCAAACCACGCGTGCACTCAATTCACGCGCGCACTCAATCCACACGCGCGCTCAACCCATGCCGCGCGCTCAATCCCGGTACTTCACATGACAATCCTTGCAGTTCGCCGTGATCTGCTTCATCGCGGCGGACAGCTTCTTCTTGTGCTCGGTAATCGCCGCCTCGTCGCTGGCCGCCACGCCCGTCGACTTCGGCGCCCCCGCCGCCAGCATCGTCTCGAGCGCGCCCGCGCGCTCTGAGCCAGCCGCAAGCAACGCGCGGAAATCCTTGCGCGCCTCGTCCTCGAGCGCCGTCACATGCGAGTCGTCGAGCAGCAGCCGATAGAGATCCGCCAGCTTCCCCGCATCGGCGGCCGGCGCGAGATCGGGGTGATCCTTCGGCACCGTCCAGCCGTTCTTCTCGACGATCTTCAGCCGATCGAACACCTCGTCGATCGTCACCATCGCGGCCGTCATCGAGTCTGGCTTCGTCACCTCGGGGAAATCCGCGCTCACGGCGTCGATCAGCGCCGACATCATCGGCGCGGCCTTCGCAGTGCACGCCCAGAGGCCCTTGTAGCCCTCGGCCGTGCCCGACACCTTCATGCGCGCGGCGGCCAGGTCGTTCGTGATCCAGCCAAGCGATACGCCGACCGTGCCCGCAGCGCCCGCGCTACGGTGCTTGCCGTGGTGGCAGTGGATGTAGATCGGCTTCGGCAGGTCGCGCACCGCGCGCACGAGCTGGCCCTTGCGCGTGTCGTCGAATCCGTCATAACCGATCGGGAGATGCACATAGCGCAGGCCGCGCGCCTTCGCCCTGTCGAGCTCGGGAATCGCGCCGTCGACCGAGATCACCGTCTTGACGCCGAGCGCGACGAGCGAGTCGAAGCCCGCGTCGCCTTCGGGCACGCTGCCCGAGTAGAAGCCCTCGGCGAAGGCCACGACATTGTGGATGCCGGGGTAGTCGCGCGGCGCATCGTCGGCGAGCGTCGGGATCGATGGTGCGGCCTGTGCGGCCTCGCCCGCGGTCTTCGCGGACCCGCCAGGCGACGCAGGCGGGGCGGCTGCAACGGCTACGCAGGCGGCGAGGGCGACGAGAGCTCGATTCAGGGTCGGGGACCGCAGCATGGCCGCAGTGTAGGCCTCGGCACGCCGATCTCAAGGGCAAGTGTGCGGACCCGCACAGCGCCCCGGCTCCACGGTGGGGCCTGAGCGCCGCGCGGATCCGAGACAGCGAAGGGAGCCGCCGAGCCGGCTCCGAACAGGAACGAAGTGCCATGCAGGGAATCAACGAACACATCGGCTATGACGTGGAAGACGGCGTCTTCAAGGAGATCGAGGCGAAGCAGCTTGCTGCGCTTCGTGCGAAGCTCGATGAGCGCCGCCGCCAGGAAGAGCGCAACGCCGCGCGCGCGGCGCACTGGATGTGCTGTCCAAAATGCGGCGGCGAGATGAAGGAAGAGACCTTCGAGAATGTGCGGGTCGACAAGTGCACCGAGTGCCACAGCGTCAACCTGAACGCCGACGAGATCGAGCTCCTCATCCAGTACGAGCGCGACCACGCGAGCCTCTGGAACCGCATCTTCCATCACCGCCACACCACGGGCGGCGAAGGACAGACGCGTCGCGCGGCATAGGCCGACGCGATCGAGGCGCGCATCCACGCCAGTCAACCCGCGCGGGCCGGACCACCTCCGGACCCGCGCGTTGTTGCGTGGTGCGCGCCCAGACCGGGCACATTCCCGATCCGATCCTCGGCGGGGGCCGCGACAGCCGCACACCCCGCCCCCTGCTATCCTGTCGAGCCCTTCGAGGCCTTACGCGGGAACTGCACCATGACCGAACCCACCGGATACAACCAGGAAGAAGCCACCTTCAAGAAGCAGGAGCAGGAGGCGCTCGCCAAGCTGCGCGCCGCCGCCGATGCCAAGCGCCAGCAGGCCGCCGCCACCGCGTCCAAGGCCGCGCACTGGATGTGCTGCCCCAAGTGCGGCGGCAAGATGGCCGAGAAGCTCTTCGAGACCGTGGTGATCGACGAGTGCACCGCCTGCGGCGGCATCTACTTCGACAAGGGCGAGCTCGACATCCTCATCAAGCATGAGAAGTCGTCGGGCGGCGTGCTTGGCCGTCTGTTCGGCCGCTGAACGCCTCGCGAGGACGCGGGTGCGTCGCCACCGAGCCACCCCAAGCCTCCCCCGTCAGCGCATCAGGCCGATGGTCCGCTGCAGCCGCGAGATCTCTCCGTACAGGGTGTTCCACACCCAGTCGAGCAGCTGCACCGTGAGCACCGCCGTCACGGCCGCAAGCACGACCGACACCGCGATCCAGATCCAGTGCGTCCGCTCGGCGCGCGCGCCGGCCTCGACATCGCCCGCCGCGTAGCGCTTGTTTGCCCGCCCTGCGTAGTACCACGCGATCGCGCCGGTCGGGAAGCACGAGAGGCAGAAGGTGAGCGCGGTCGCCGCGATCGACCAGAACAGCGGCACGCGCCGCGCACCCTCGATGGGCGCCATCGTCGCCGCCGAACCGAACCGATCCGCTCCCGTTTCAGAGGGCCGCAACGGCGGCCGAGGCGGTGGCGGCGGAACCACCCCGAGGAAGTCAGGAAACAGCTCGGAGACCAGCTTCCACTCGGTCGCGCCGACGGGGCAGACATACGACGACGGCGTCATCCGCCCATCGGCCGCGTGCGCCCGAAGTTCCTCGAGCGTGAGCGGTCCGCGAGTCTGGCCTTCGCGGTCGATGAGCCAGTATCGCGTCATGGCGCCGAGCTTCCGAACTCACCCGATCGGGCTCAAAGCCCCGCGACTTCCCAGCCCTTGCGGTAGGTGCGGCGCAGCGCGGCGCTCGCGAGCGAGCTGTTCTTGAAGATGCACTTCTCCGCGTCGTACTCGAGCAGCTTGCCCGGCTCGACCGCGCTCATCGCGCCGATCGAGAGGCTCTCGCACATGCGGCCGCCCTTCTCAAAGCGCGACACGCACGCGTCCTTCTTGCCGTTCAGGCACGCGTCGACCCAGTTGTGCCAGTGGTTCGACTGCGGATACTCGACGGGCTTCAGCTCGACGGGCTTGCCGTCGTGGAACACGCGGCTCCACGCGCCTTCGATCGGGAACCACATGATGCCCTTCTCGCCGACGAGGATCACGCCGCCGTCGCCGCGCACCACGCCCTTGCCCTGCTCGCCGCCTTCCCAGCCCTCGGGCAGGCCGATCGACTTGAAGTCGGGGAACTGACCGCCGTCGAACCACTTGAGCGTGAGACCGTCCTTCGAGGTCATCGAGCACGGCGCGTACTTGAGCACCACCGACTCGCTCTCCGGGAACTGGTCGTTCGAGGGCTTGACCGGATGGCAGATCGCGGAGACCGGCGAGCCGAGGTCGAGCTCGTAGAACGGAACATCGAGCATGTGGCAGCCCATGTCGCCGAACGCACCCGTGCCCCAGTCGATCGTGCCGCGCCATGCGAACGGCGTGTAGCCGTTCTTGTACGGGCGCTCGGCCGAGGTGCCGAGGAAGAGGTCCCACGAGAGGCCCTCGGGGATCGGGTCGGCGCCTTCAGGACGCGGATTGCCCTGCGGCCACCAGCCCGCGGGGCGGTTCGTCCACGCGTAGATCTCCTTGATCGGGCCGACGACCTGCTCGCGCAGGAGCTGGCCGCCCCACTGGCGCCACTTGGTGGCGATGCGCTGCGTGCCCATCTGCGTCACGACATTCGGCATGCGCGCCGCGGCCATGGCGAGCGCGCGGTTCTCCCACGCCCCCTGCGCGAGCGGCTTCTGGCAGTAGACATGCTTGCCCATGTTCATCGCCGCCATCGAGATCGGGGCGTGCATGTGGTCGGCGGTCGAGCAGACGACCGCGTCGAAGTTCTTGTCGAGCTTCGCGTAGGCCTCGCGCCAGTCGCGATAGGTCGCGACGCCAGGGAAGCGCGCCTTCTTCGTGTTGCCCTTGTCGTCCTTCGAGTCGAGCGTCCAGCCGTCGAGCTGGACCTGGCTGATGTCGCAGAGGCCGACGATCTCGACCATCTTGTGCGACGCGACCTGCGAGAGATCGGCGTTGCCCATGCCGCCGACGCCGACCTTGAGGACGCGCAGCTTCGAGTTCTGGTTGAGACCGCCGCGCAGGAAGGCGGGCGCTGCGCCCGCCGCGATCTGCGAGGCGAGGCCTGCCGCCACCGGCGTGGCGAGTGCGGTGAAGACGAAGCGACGGCGCGTCAGGTTCGGTTCGGTGGTCATGCGCGACATTCAACCACAAAGCGCCCGCGCGAGAGAGAGCCCGCGGGGCGCTTTGGAAAATTTCGCGGCGATGTCCCCTTGCGCTCGGCGTGCAGGTCGCATGCCCGCGGCGCCCGGCCGACCCCGCCCGTTCGGCGGGATCGCGCTCAGAACTGGAAGTAGATGAACGCCGTCTCGTGCGTCGGCCACAGGAAGTAGAGCATGAGCGCGAGGCCGATGTAGACCAGCGGCAGCACCCACAGCGGCGCGCGGTCGAGGCGCTCGTTGAAGTGTCCCTTCATGCGGCTCACGGTGTGGAGCAGCACGAACAGTCCCGCGCAGGCCGCTGCATGGAACGGCGCGCCCCTGCCGAGACCGAGCGACGACAGCCCGAAGTCGAAGTCGAAGATCACGAACTTCTTCATGCAGTACCAGAGCTCGGTGAAGTTCCACGGGTCCTTCGGATCCGTGATGCGGAAGATCAGCCAGCCGAGCAGCACGAAGTAGATCGTCACCAGCCACCGGAAGGCCGTTCCGATCTTCGACTGCATGAACGCGTCGAGGCGCGGGCGACGCTCGATCGCCCCGCGGATCACGCGGTTGATGCACAGCAGCGCGCCCTGGTAGATGCCCCAGACGAGGAAGTTCGCGCTCGCGCCGTGCCACAGCCCGCCGAGCGCCATGGTCGCCATCAGGTTGAAGTACACGCGCGTCGGCGTGCCGCGGCCGCCGCCGAGCGGGATGTACAGGTAGTCGCGCAGCCATGTCGACAGCGAGATGTGCCATCGCCGCCAGAACTCGATGATGCTCGTCGAGAAGTACGGGAAGTTGAAGTTGATCGGCAGCTCGGGCCCGATCATGCGCGAGATGCCGCGCGCGATGTCGGTGTAGCCGGAGAAGTCGCAGTAGATCTGGATCGCGAAGAACGCCGCGCCGAGCATCACCGCGATCGATGTCGCGCCGGCCGACGGCGCCGAGAACACGTTCTCGACGAAAGGCGCGATCGCGTCGGCGATGAGCACCTTCTTGAAGAGCCCGTTCAGGACGAGGTGGAATCCGCTCGCGATGTTGCGCGCGCGGAGCTTCCACGGCTGCTCGAGGGTCGGGAAGAAGTTCTGCGGGCGGATGATCGGGCCCGCGACCAGGTGCGGGTAGTAGCACACGAACAGGTTGAAGCGCATGAAGGAGCGCTCGGGGACCAGTTCGCGCCGGTACGCGTCGATGGTGTAGCTCATCGACACGAAGGTGTAGAAGCTGATGCCCATCGGCAGCAGCACGTCGAGGTGCGGGCGGCTGAGCTCGATGCCCACGCTCGCGCCCGCGGCGATGAAGGAGTCGACGAAGAAGTTGAAGTACTTGAAGAAGCCGAGCACCACGAGGTTGCAGACGACGCTGACGACCATGAAGGCCTTGCGCCGGCGCTCGCCCTCGTAGGCGTTGACGAGCCAGCCGTACACCACGGGCCACAGCACGCAGAACGCCGCGACCGCTGCGAGCGACGCGCCGAGTCCGTCCCAGCGGGGCGTGAAGAACCCGGCGAGCTCGAAGTTGTCGAAGGAGAATCCCTGATGCGACACCTGCAGCATCGGCCAGTTGAGGCCGAGCGTGACATAGCCCATCAGCGCGGTGTATCCAGAGAGCCTGAGACGCTCGCGCCACGAGAGCTTGACGCCGTCCATTCCGAGCGCCGCCGCGAAGTCGACGAGCGAGGTGATGAGGAGCAGGATCAGGAAGCGGACATCGATCCAGGCGTAGAAGATGTAGCTCAGCACCGCGAAGAGCGTGTGCTGGTGCGAGGCGCGCCGCAGGCAGAGGAGCCCGGCGATGCTGATCGCGAAGACGACGAGGAACTCGGGGGTCTGGAAGAGCACGGGGGTCCTCGTTCAGCGGCCCGCCGCCGAAGGCAGGCCCTTGCCGATGAATTCGCTGAGCGTGTCGCGGCCCGTCGGCCCCGGGTGCTGGGCGTCGGCGAAGTCGTCCGCCTCCAGCAGGAGCCGCGCGTCGACGCGCACGGCGCCGAAGCGCTCGACCAGTTCGTCGACGCGCTGGTCGAGCCGCGCGCCGACCTCGGCATACGGCCGCGATGCACGCAGCCGCGGATGCACGGGCGCGATGACGAGCACCGGGGTCGCGCCTGCGCGGCGGATCTCCGCGACGATCTCCGCGAGGTCCTGCTCGTTGCGCTCGAGGGTCGCGGGGAACGCCGGATCGGACATGCGCGCGGCGGCCGAGACCTCGTCCTCCATCGTCTTGATGTGGCGATCGAGGCGCTCGCCCGTGATGCCGCCGGTCATGTGGTGGGCGTCGCGCCAGTTGTCGGGAGCAGGCAGCTTGGTCTTGCCGCTGAAGCGCTCGTGCATGAGGTCGTTGAAGCGGTAGACGAGCGCACCCCTGAAGTGGAGCTGCGCGGCGAACCGGCTGGCCTCGAGACCATCCATGGCGCGCGGCGAGATCCCGGGCACGGACTCGTTCAACCAGCCGCTCGGCCACGCGGCGGGGAATCCGCCGAGGGCGTAGGCGTAGGCGAGGTCGACCGGAAGCGGCGGCGGATCCGCGATCGCCTGCACGCGGAGGATGTACACCACGGCGTCGGGCTTCGTCGCAAGCACCTTGGGCAGGATGACGCGGATCTGCTCGCGGTTCGCGCCGTTGATCGCGTAGTTCTCGACCTGCCACGCGTCCGATGCGCTGCGCTCGATCGCGCTTGCATCGATCCCCTCGACGCTCACCGAATCGCCGAGCACGCAGACGCGCGGCTTGCCCGCGCGCGTGCCTTCGATCGTCGCGAGATGCTCGCCCAGGCGCACCATGCGCGTCAGGCCGTTCGAGCCGACGCCGATGGCGGGAAGCACCACGAAGAGGTGGATCGCCACCGCGAGCAGCACGCCCACGAGCGGTGGAATGGTGCAGAAGAGCAGTATTCCGCCGACCGAAAACCGGTCGAACCTCGCGAGCTCCGGCGAATCCGTCTCCGTCTCAGGCGCGTTCGATGGCGGTCGCTCGGTGCTCATGTTCGGTTCTCGGCATCGCAGGAAGCGAGCCGACCGAGTATCGGGCGAACCGGCTGTCGAATGCAACGACAATTCCGCCGAGACCGCGAAGAGCGCTGCGGGCGAGGATCCAAACGGGGCGTAACGGGGACGATGCGCGCTTTTTGCGCGATCTCCGGTGCGCGCGGGCTGCTCCTGCCGCGATTCCGACGCCTCGGCCGCGAGCGGTGGCGCGCGGCCCGAGTACGCGACCCGCGCGGAAACGACCTCACTCGTCCGCAGGGACGACCCGCGTTCCCGCGGGAACCGCCTGTCGCACCGTCCACGAGATGCTCTTCATCGAGGGCTTGCCGTCCTTGCCGATGCCCGGCATCGGGAACGACCAGCGCAGGATGCCGCGCGGACGGTCGTCGGCGAGGTACTTCGCATCGGTCGAGAGCGGCATCGAAAGATCCTTCAGCTCGATCTTGACTTTCTCGTCGCGCGAGACGGGAACGCGGTCGATGACCTCGAGCTGCGTCGAACCCTTCGCGCCCGAAGTGATGTCGATGCGCCACTTCCACATCGTGACATCGTCCTTGCCGAAGACGCCCTGCTCGCGCGCGTCCTTCTCGACGAGCATGCGGCGCGCCTCGTAGCGCGCGTCGCCGCCGAGCCACAGCGTCATCTCGCCGCCGGGCGCGACCTCGGGGAAGTCGGTCGCGCCGACCGAATCGTCGCCGACGAAGAGCCGCGCCTCGCCCGCGACGAGCTGCGTGCCGGTCGTGTTGCGCGCCTTCGCGCGCAGATACACCGTCGTGTCCGCGATCGGATGCACCACATGCGTGAACTCGGGCTTCAGGTCGAACGACGCGACGCGCTGCGAGCGCGTGCGCGAATCGTCGGTTGGAATCGTCACCTTGCGCGGGATCGTGTAGTTCACGATCGCGCCGCCGGCCGCCTCGGCGTCGGCGTATGCGGCGTCGTACAGCTTCGCGCGGTTGATGCTGCCGGGCTTGCCGGGGTCTTCGCCCGGATCGCCGATGATGCCGCCACTGCCGATGCCGCCGTAGCCACCGCCGCCCGGGCTTGCGGGCGCGCCGGTCGTCGATCGCGCGATCACGGGCACGACAGGCTCGGCAACGGCGAGGAACTCGGGCTCGACCGCGGGCGGTGCCGGCCGGCGGCCCGGCTCCGCGGTCGAGAGCGTGAGCGCGATGTCCTTCCAATCCTCGCCCGTGCGCTGCGAGATCTGGGCGTTCAGCTCGATCGTGACGAGGTCGAGCGCATCGTCGCCCGCATCGGTCGCGCGCACGGCGTAGCGCGGCGCCCAGCCGGCCTCGCCCACGAGATAGTTGAGCTCGAGCGTCGCCGTGCCCGCCTGCGACTTGCCCACGGTCACGATCGCTTCGCGCGCGATCTTGGTGCGGCCGCCGAGCGCGCGGATCTTCGCCTCGAGCGACTTGATCTGGTCGCCGGTGGCGGCGCGCGCGGCATCGAGCGCGAGGCGCTGGTTGATGATCTCCTCGCGGGACTGCGACAGGAACTTGATCTGCGCGGCAAGCGCGGCCGGGTCGAGGTTCTTCGAGCCGAAGTCCTTGCCGGCTTCGCCCGCGGTCTTCGCGGAGATCGCGTTGAGGAGATCGCTCTGCTCGCCGAGCATGCGCGACTGCATCTCCTGCTTCGCCGCCGTGCGCCGAGCCTCCTCGAGCGCCTTCGTCGCGCCGCGGAGGTCGGTACTAGTGGCGGCATCGGCCTCGAGGAGCGTCTCGCTGTAGCGGACATCGAGCACCTTCGCGCCCGTCACGCGCGCCGCGAGCGAACCCGGGTCGACCGTCGGCGGGAGCCCGCCGACTCGGATCTCGAAGGTCCCCTGTCCGTCAGGCAGCGCGCAGCTGCGCGTCACCATCGCGCGGCCTCGGTAGAGCGTGACGGCCGTGATCGGCGCGTCGACCGCGACTTCGGTCGCCGCCGCCAATTCGGCCTGCGCGAGGACCGGCGTGGCGGCGACAAGCACGGGCACGCCGAGCGCCGTCGCGACGAGACCGGAGAGGAGGAGCGAAGAGAGTCGGGTGTGGGTCGGCATGGTGGGGTTCCGAGGGAAGTGCGCGCGTCGCCGGCGGCGACGCGGGGGTGGATGCCCGGTGGGCGTGCATCCGTCCCGGATCGCCTTTGAGAATCGACCAAATCCACGCAGCGTCTGCAGCCTCTACATTGCCGCGATGCCCGCCCGAAAGCACCCGGCGTCCGCCTCCCTGGCCGCACACTACGACCCCAACTTCGATCCCGACGCCGCAGCGACGGGCGACGGCCTCTTCGGCCTCTCGACGAACCCCGTCGATGCGAGCGTGGTCGTGATTCCCGTGCCGTTCGACGCCACCACGAGCTACCGCCCGGGAACGGCGCGAGGCCCGGCGGCCGTGCTCGAGGCGAGCAAGCAGGTCGACCTCGAGGACCTGCAGTACGGCCCGGTCTGGGAGGCCGGGATCGCGATGCTGCCGATCTCGCGCAAGATCGCCGCGCTGTCGAAGTCGGCGCGCAAGGCGGCCGAGCCCGTGATCGCGGCCGGCGGCGCGGAGCCCGGCAACCGGGCCCACGCGAAGGCGCTCGCGGCGGTGAACGCGGCGAGTGCGAGCGTGAACGAGTTCGTCGCGCACGAGGCGCGCGAGATCCTCGACCGCGGTGCGATTCCCGCGCTGTTGGGCGGCGACCACGCGAGCCCGTTCGGCCTGATCGAGGAACTCGCGAAGCGCCACAAGGGCCTCGGGGTGCTGCAGATCGACGCGCACATGGACCTGCGCGAGGCGTTCGAAGGCTTCACCTTCTCGCACGCGAGCATCTACCACAATGTCATGACGCGCATCCCGCGCGTCTCGAAGCTCGTGCAGGTCGGGATCCGCGACTTCGGCTCGCGCGAGCGCGCATTCGCCGAGAACTCGATGAGCCGAGTGAAGGTGTTCTACGACCAGGCGATCCGCGACCGCCAGTTCGCGGGCGGCGCGAAGTCGAGTTGGAACGCGATCTGCGCCGACATCGTCGCCGCGCTTCCGA
>Ga0209972_10001115_pt1 | contig 24390 bp, 19 predicted proteins | sample NOAtaG_7_FD_187302 | JGI IMG/M metagenome (GOLD analysis project Ga0209972, IMG submission 187302) | Freshwater lake microbial communities from Lake Erie, under a cyanobacterial bloom - NOAA_Erie_Diel1S_2200h metaG (SPAdes) (version 2) | ecosystem: Environmental > Aquatic > Freshwater > Lake ... | reverse complement strand
AAAAAAAAAAACACCCCCCTCCTCCGGGTGGCCGCCAGGCGTGAGGGCTCTTGGAGGTGATTCCAGTATCGACAATCGGCGGCGACGGACATGAAACAACCGCTGCAACGGCCCGGTCGCAACAGTTTTTCGAGCCGGCGCGGGAGGGGGTAGGGCGGGGGCGGGGGCGCGGCCCGGGGGGGTAGCAGTTGCAGCGCCCGCCAAACAGGGGCGACGGCGGATTTGGAACCAAGGGCAGCACCAAGGCCTCTGAAGACATGGGGCTGACCGCGCAGCGACGGTCGGCGCCGCATCTCGGAGTTCGCTCATGCCCCCCCACCACCGTTCACGGCACCGATCCGCCCGCAACAGACCGGCCCGCCCCATCGCCGGCGGGCCTCGCCATGAACCAGCCGCCGATGGGTCTATGGCGACGGGCCTGGTGGTCGCTGTATGCGATCGGTACCGGCATCGGTCTGCTGAGTTGGGCGACATTTCTGTTCATAGACAAGTCGCCGGGCACGAGCACGTTATTGGTTGGGGCGGCGGGTACGGCGTTGTGCACGGCGGAGGCCGAGCACGTCGCAGAGAGAATGCACTACCCGAAGGAATACGGGACGAAGGTGGGCGGGTTCAAGCCGGTGTTCGACTGGCAGATGTCGCTCCATCTGACGCTGATCGCCGGTGCGTTCAGCGAAGTACGGCTGAGCCGCAGCCTGCGGAGCGAGGCGGTGCCGGGGCTGTGGGCGGCAAGATTCGGGGCGTCGCGTGTCAAGCGGCTGCTGGCGGCCCTCGCCGGCGGGTTCATCCTGCTGTTCGGGGCCCGCATGGCCGGAGGCTGCACCAGCGGCTACGGGATTTCCGGCGGGCTGCAACTGGCCGTCTGGAACTGGATTCTCTTCGTGACCACGTTCATCAGCGGCATCGCCACCGCGTTTGCGCTGTTCGGTCGCGTGCCGGCCTCCGCCCCGTCCACCGACAACCGTTTGGAGTCCTAAGCCATGCTTACCAACTTCTTTACTGATCCGCGGACGATTCTCCTGGGCGCGATCACAGGGTTGATCTTCGGCTTCCTGCTCCATCGCGGCGGCGTGACGCGGTACCACGTGATCGTCGGGCAGTTCCTGTTCCGCGACCACATGGTGCTGAAGACCATGCTGACGGCGATCATCGTCAGCTCAGTCGGAATCTATGCGATGCTCGGCCTGGGGATGATCAAAGGGTTGCACCTCAAGACGGCCGAACTGGGGATGAACGCAGCGGGCGGACTGATCTTTGGTGTGGGCATGGTGCTGCTGGGGTACTGCCCTGGCACGGCCTTGGCGGCGGTCGGCCAGAGCTCGCGTGATGCCATGGTGGGTGTACTGGGCGCCCTCGTCGGGGCGGCGGTCTACGCCGAAGCCTTCCCGAGCATCCACCGCATGCTGGTGCCGCTGGGCAATCTCGGCGAGGTGACACTGGCTGACATCAGCCCTGTGTCGCCGTGGGTCTTCATTGTGGTGCTGGCGATCTTGACCGTCGGGCTGTTTGTGTGCCTCGAGCAGCGGGCGGCCAAACTGGTCGTTGGCTGACCTGCGCCGCAGATCTTCCCCGCCTCGGGAACGACACTGCGAGTCGTCATGTGCCGGGATGTGACGTGCCAGATTGAGACGGCGACGGGCCAGTGCTTCCGGCCGAACTTGGGCACATGCAAGCCGGCGAGGCCCCAGTGCTGGGGCATCCCCGCGCGGCAAGCCAAACGGTCATCAGTCAGGGGCGACCACCGGGAACTGCAGCCGGCCCATTTTCCAGTCCAGCCCAAAGGCCGCCTGGCCGTGCGCTCTTGGGCCGCTCCCCCTCGCCCCCCTGGCCCCTCCCCCCCACCCCCCCACCGACCTCCCGCCCACTCCCCCCGCCCGGCCCGTCCACCGCTGCCCCCCTCGCCCGACCAAGTACTGGCCTCTGGCCGAGTGGAAAGGGATGATCCGGTGACGTTGCCCGCCGCATCTGAACTCCCTAACATCGCGTTCGAGGCATGTCCCGCAAGGGGCGTCGCCCGATAGGACGGTGGCCATAGCTCAGTTGGTAGAGCACCGGGTTGTGATCCCGGACGTCGCGGGTTCGAGTCCCGTTGGTCACCCTTGACATTCTGCAGCGAACCGTCCCCCCGCCCCCCACCACCTCCGGTTCGGCTGCTGCTTGCCGGGTTGCCACTGCGATCGCCCTGAACTGCTCCTGCGGTGCCCCGTTGCCATGTTCATCCACGCGGGTCATTACCTGAACCGGACACCCCTCGGCTGGGGGGTGGAGTTCTGCCCGGTATGCCGGGCACCACGATTGTCCTTGCGTGTCGGCGTCGCCCGAACACCGCACATCAACCTGATTCCGATCGGTGGTTCCAAGCCGGCACTGGTGGAGTGCCGCTGCCTGCAGTGCAAGGTGCTGTTTCATGCCGCGACGCCCGAAGGTCGGGCGGCATGGGTGAAGCCCCGCTCGCCGGTGGTGGTGATGGGGCCTCCACCGACACTGGATGCGGCGCTGGCTGATCTACCGGCCGAGCGGACCCAGGAGTTAACCGACGAATGCAGCGCGATGGCTGCCCTGGAGAGCGGCCCGGGCGTGGGGCTGGGGCCGGAGGACCGTCAGGCGATTGCCGCCGAGTTGATCAAGCGGGTGGAGCCTCACGGGGCGATGCTCTCTCGCGGGCAGGTTCGACAAGTGGGTTTCTGGGTGGCGATTGCGCTCTGCACCTCTGGACTGATCTGGCTCTGTGTGGGCCTGGCGGGCGGCGTGTCCTCTATCTGGCTGACAGTGGTTCCGGGGTTGGCTGGTCTTGGGACGGGAAGTTGGCTGATCCATCGCACCAGTCGCCAGATGGCCGACCTGCTCAAGTCGGAACTTGTTGAACCGCTGATAGCCAGCCTGACCGAAGCGACGCTCAGTCATGAGGAGATCAGCAAGGCGGCCAAGCAAGCGTCCGGAGAAGCGCCGATCACTGCGCAGCATGTTCGGCGGTGGATTCGGACGATGCTCGCCAGCAATGCCAAGGCCGCCCGGGCACTGCGGCGGGGTGGAGCGGAGGCGTTGCTGCCGGACAGCGACCAGCAGATCGATGGCCGGCACATCCGGCCCGAGGCGGAAGAGTTTGAACCGAGCGTGCCGTCACCGATGCGACCGGGTACGCTGCTGGGAAAGCTGCGTAAGCGGGGGGCGACCGGCGGGCAGGCCGACCGCGGGCGCGACAATCCCTTCACCCCGAAGCCGGCTGTGGGATCGGCGCGTCCCCGGTAAAGCCGGGGGCTGCACGGCAGGGCTGAGGGATTGAGGACCAGGCGGGTAAGCACCGGCCGCGTGAAGTCCGGCGGCGGGGACGTTGCTCCGGTCGGCTTGGTTCGAGCACGTCGGGAAGATTGGGCCAACGACGCCCTCGAAGCGAGGGCCCAGCCCGGGAGGGTTCAAGGTGGCAATCCAGCCGATGACCCGCCTCTGAACGCCGGCGGGCTGGGGCGTGGCGGGTGCATGGACCGCCGGACCGGCCGGGGATGCAGCGGTTGAGGCCTCAGGCTGGGCTGAACGCCCGGCTCGCGCAGATTGGGGGACGGCGATGGCGGCGGACACCATCGGGCCGGAAAACGCCTGGACCGGCCTAGACGGAGCCGCTGCATCGGGCGAGGGTGCCGGCGGTGTTGAGGCGGGAACGTCAACGCCCGCAGAAGCCATGACCGTGATCCAAGTGCATGTCACGACGGCCAACGTCCAACAGGGGATCATGACTGGGTCCTCTCTGCACTTTCGCCTTCAGCCCGCCCCGCCCTGTTCTGATACGATGCCCGCGCATGGCCGGATCGTCAAGCCATCTGGTCAGACGGCGGGGGAAGGTCCTTATAACCGGGGCTAGGGTGCACGCCAGACCGACCGTTCGAAACGGGGTCTGGCTGGCGGCTGCGGCGTTGGCTCTCGTGGGGCTGGCCGGATGCCAGCGGACCGGGGCTGACGCGGCCGGCCTGAAGTCCGGGGCGGGCGGGCAGACGTCGGAAGACGCCGATCGCACGCTGGCGGAACCCCTGCTCTCGGTGGAGCGATCGGGCTTGGAGGTTCGCAGTTGGCTCACGCCGGCTGATGCAACCAGCACAGTATTGATGGAGATTGCGAAACTGGCGACGCGGCCGGACGCGCCGACGGTGGTTCCGAGTGATGGCGTGTCGGTGTGGCAGCGGGCCGGTTTGCGGGTAGCGGTCGTCCAAACAGCCGAACTGGCCGAGTTGGAAAGGCGGCTGCGACGGTCGGATATCTCCGGGGCAGGTCCAGCCCGTGTGCTCTCAACAACACCGTCGCTGCAGCGGGTGGATGAGCTGTGGCTGGATCCAGGGGCGGTGTTCAGACCAGTGTTCACCGGACCACGATCGGGCGGCCCGGTGACGATCGGGCTGCATGATTCACGCTGGCGAGCCGGCGACGGCTCGCCCCGGCTCATGGCACGGGGGTGGATCGCCCCCGGCGGAGATCGGTCGCCTGACGGGGCATCATGGACCATTCCGGCCGTACTGGATGTGCAACTGGCCCTCCAGTGGGCTGATGCACCGGCGATCCGGCGAGCCGACGGTGCGTCAACGGATCAGACCGGCCCAACCATGAGCGGTCGGGCACAGAACTGGCGGGAACATGGGCTGGTGTTCTCTCGGCTGGGACTGGCGACCTCTCTTCCAGCGGGCTGGTCGATGGTCATCTGGCCTGATCTGACCCCGGCTATGCAGAGTTCCAGTCCTGTGAGCGACGCGTCGGAACCTGCTGCCACCACGGGCCGGGTCATCGCCACCGGAGCAGGCGAGCTGCCGTCGGCCACCGGGAGGGACACCGTCGAGAGCGGGCTGGGGCCTCAAAGCGGGCCTGGTGGCCTGTTTGCCGAGGATGTCATCCCCTTCGGCGAAGCGCTGCTGCGGCAGCGCCGGGCAGCCGGAGACCGAGCGGTGGTGCTGATCCTCTCTGCGAGAGCGCCCGCGACTTTTCAGTTGTTGCCAGGCGGCGGATCCTCGCAGGCCGCGAGCAGACGGACCGAGCGCGGGCGGACCGACCCGCAGCGTGACATCGGCCGATAATCGGCGCATGCAGCGAGGGTTGTGGGACCAGCTGCGGTGAAAGGCCGCAAGGCAGAAAGTGACAACACAGAAGGGCCGATGCCCCCGGGTGATGCTGCGTCTGGGAACAACCAGCGCCAAGCCGGGGATGACCCTGGCCCTTCCGGTGTTCCACCCGATGTCGCCCGGGCATGTGCTGCTGCGCCCGGGCTTCGTGCTGGATGAGCCGGCGCTGCGGCGCCTGTCTGAACTGCAAGTCAAGCAGTTGTGGATCCGCTACCCGGCACTTGATCAGGTGATGAGGTACATCAGTCCGGAGGTGGTCATGCAGCAGCACGAAGTGGCCGTGCTCGTCGGGCGATTGCTGGAACGGGTGCGGGACGGGCGGTTCGCCGAGTTGGACTTCCGGTCGTATGCCTGTTCAGTACGACAGATGGTCAGCACACTTGCCGAAGCGAAGTCGGCGGCACTGCTGATCAGCGACGTGGTCAACGGCGAGACACCGCTCGCACTGCACAGCGGCGCAGTATGCTTCCTGAGCCTACTGATGGGCTTGAAACTCGAAGCCTGCTTGATTGACCAGCGACCGAAGGTGTCGCCCTCAGCTGCCCGCCAGGTTGAGAATCTGGGCGTGGGTGCGCTGCTGCATGATCTCGGGATGCAGCGGGTGCCATCAGATGCCCTGGAGCGGTGGCGAGCGACCATGGACTGGGCGGATCCACGGATCGAGGCCCATGTGGGCGTCGGCTACGAAATGGTCAAAGGACGAATCGAGCCAACGGCGGCTACAGCCATTCTCCAGCACCACCAGCGGTGCGACGGAAGCGGCTTTCCTCGCTGCATGGAAACAGAGGATGGAGAGCTTGTGCCGATGCGAGCCGGGCAGATCCACGTGTTCGCCCGAGTGCTGGCGATCGCCGACACGTTCGACTATTTGCGCAATCCGCCGGAGGGTCTATGGCAGGAGCATCACCGCGTGCCGGTGGTGCGAGTGCTGCGACGCATGCTGGCAATGGCTCGCTCCAGAATCATCGACCCGGTGGCGTTCAAGGCGCTGCTGTGGGCAGTTCCAGCGTACTCGCCCGGCAGCATCGTGCGACTGAACAATGGCCGACGGGGAGTAGTGCTCACCTTTGATCCGTTCCATCCGTGCAAGCCCGTTGTACGCCACGTGCGGCATTCAGGAACGAGCAACATGCTCGACGAGGACTGTCTGGGCGAAACCTACGAGCTTCTCAAGCGGGACGATCTGTCGATTGTCGAGGCCGAGGGACATGACGTGAGCAAGGATCAGTTCACGCACGCTGATCAGGAAGAGTTCGACATACGGGTGATCCGACCACCCGGACGGATCGCGCCAGTCAGGCGTGGCCCGGCATCAGGTGCCGCGTGAACCGCGGGCTGCATCGTTCGGGCGGTTCACGCACCGGGGGAGCGCTGCTGAGATCGACTCCGCCCGGGCGGGAGGCCGGTCGCACCTTTGGTCGGCCGAAGCACTCGTTGCAGCCAGCGGTCAATCACCGCGTCTATCTCGCCGCCGGGCTGGTAGGCCCAGACATGGCCGCCGGTGGCGGTGATGTGCAGCGTGACGGGAACCCTCCGTGCACGAGCCGCAGCGAACAGCCGAAGCGAGTGGTATGGTGGAACGTCATGGTCATCGGCCGCATGCAGCAAAAGCAGCGGGGTCGCACCGAGAGCTTCGGCGTACTGCACGGGCTCGGGAGGGTCAGACCCGCCGAACAGCCAGCCGACCACCGGCACAAGGTCATTGGCGACATCTCGCCATCGGGAGAACGGCGATCCGGCAATGACCCCTGCGACCGGACGGCCCTGGGCGTGAGCGGCGGCCGCACAGGCCATGGCGTATACACCTCCCATGGAGTGTCCGTACAGAAGAACGCGATCGGGGTTCACATCCTCACGGGAGCGGAGAACGTTGAGCGCTGCGACGGCGTCGGCAGCGAGAGCCTGATTGGTGAAAGGGCCGCCGTCGGAGTTCCCGAAACCACGATAATCGAATGCGAATACCCGCCAGCCGGCCTCTCGAAAGATATCAGCCATTTGGCTCTCGGCGGTGTCGGCTACCCCATGGCAGAACAGCACCGTGACGTCGCGGAACTGATCGGGCAGGGGCGTTCGACCTTCGGCATGACGCGGAGCAAAGAGCCGCCCCTCAAGCGTGATGCCATCACCGCCCGGAAAGCGGACCACTTGGGTTGAGCAGTCCGCCGGCGGCGGAAGCGGACCGGCAGCGGGAATCAGCGACGGGCCGGCACAGCCTGCGAACATCGCCGCACATATCCACCACAGGCTGGTGATCAGCACGCACCGCTCCGCATTGCTCATACCCCAGCCTATGGCCGGACGGGGTTACCCTGCCACCTCAATGACGACTCGGAACATACCTTTCACGCGATCGGACGACCACCCCAACGGCACCTGCGATCCGGCTTATGGCGATCCGATGCAGTATGACGCGCTGGCAGCGCCGTTCGTTTCCGCCGCGGCCAGAGCTCTGCTGAAAGCGGCGAGACATCTGGGTCATGACCCAGCCCGGAGCTTGTTCTTCGAGCCCGCCTGCGGCACCGCCCCACTGCTTCGGGCACTGCGACCCCGAGTCGGCGGCGTGGCCGGATACGACCGCAGCGAGGCGATGCTTCGTGCGGCGGTGAGCATCGAGCCGCTGCTCCGGCGTCGACTGTTCCGGGCGGACCTGTCGCAAGAGCGGCTGGCCCATCCGGCAGCCATCGAGGGCACAGTGCAGGTGGCGTTCTGTCTGGACAACACCATCCGACACCTGCACACTGCCCGGCAGTTGCGGACACACCTGGGTCACATGGCGAGATTGCTGGCGCCGGAGACCAAGAGCCGCAGAGGCGGCATCTACGTCGTCGGTATTGGGCTGCTGCGGAGCGATGAGTTTGTCGAAAGCGAGACGATCGAAACCGGCCGGCTGCGATACGCGGATCGCCGGCTCTTGGTCCGCCAGATCACCACGTTCGTGCCTCACCCACCTTCCCGTCGCTTCCCCGATGGTCGGGAAGTGGCCATGACCACACGGCTCTGCGGAGAGCAGACTGCGCTGGGACGCTACACGCTGGCGTGCTGGAGCCCGGAGAGATTCCTGGGATGCGTGAAGGCTGCTGGACTGCACCTACGGATGACCATGGATGATCGGGGTCGGCCATGCACACTCACGCCGGGCTATTGCTGGCTGATCCTCGGGCGAATCCCTCAACACTGATCGGTGCAGGACGTCACGACGGCTCCCACCGGAAGTCATCGCGTATGTGCCTCGCCACATTTGCTTCATTTCTATCACCCAACGACCGACCAATACGCGGCTGACCGTCCCGGCCTGTCACAAGACGGCATATCGGACCAAGTTGTTCACGGAGTTACCCTTGAAGATTCGCACAAAGCTGTTGATTCTGGTCTGCGTTCCGCTCGTGGGCCTCGGGGCGTTCGGGATCGTGTCACAACAGACACTCAGCCGAGTGCAAGTCGGCGGCCCGGTGTACGGCAAAGTGGTCAGCAAGAAGGATCTCATCGCAGACATCCTCCCCCCGCCGCTGTACATCATCGAGAGCTATCTGACCGTACTGCGGATGCAGGCTGAACGCAGCGACCCTGCCCGCGTTCAGGCACTTTCGGACAGAATGGTGACCCTGCAGGAGGAGTATGCCGCCCGTCATGAACACTGGCGGACTGCGTTGGCAGAGGGTGATCCGCTTCGGCCCGCGCTGCTCAACGCGGCGCACGAGCCGGCGGCTCGCTTCTTCTCCGTCTGGACTCAGCGCGGTGCTTCGGCGGTAAAGAACGGCGAATGGGACACGCTCAATACTCTGCTGGTCGAGCAGTTCAAACCCATCTACGAAGAGCATCGCAGCGCCGTCGACGAAGCGGTCAAACTGGCCAACACCGCGCTTGCGACCGAAGAGCAGAACGCGGCCGGCTTCATCGGCTCGCAGACGACACTGCTGATCACACTGGCCCTTACAGCGGCCGCCACGACGTGCTGCCTGGGTCTGTGGATTGCTCAGGGCATCACGCGTCGGCTTGCCACGATGCGGTCGGCGATGGCGGGCCTGGCCGAAGGACACGGCGACCTGACCAAGCGGCTGCCGGAAGACGGCTCAGATGAGCTCGCTGACGTTTCGCGGCTGACCAACGGCTTCCTGGTGAACGTCCATGACATTGTGGTGTCGATCAACGGCACCAGCTCCACACTGCTGCGATCGACCAACACGCTGAGCGACGCGACGAAGCAGATGGTGGCGATGATCGAGGACAATAACGCGCGGACGGTGCAGGTGTCGGCGGCTGTTGACGAGTTGTCGGCGTCAGTCTCCGAAGTCGCTCAGAGCTCGAGGCACGCGGCAGACGGCACCAACACCGCGGCCAAACAGGCTCAGGCGGGCGGCGATGTGGTGTCGGTGACCGTGAACGAGATCCGTGCGATCTCGGAGATGGTCAAGGGCTCTTCCAAGGCGATCATCAAGCTCGGCGGCCTGTCGCAGCGAATCGGCGACCTGGTGACGGTCATTAACGACATCGCCGAGCAGACCAACCTGCTGGCTCTCAACGCCGCCATCGAGGCGGCCCGCGCAGGGGAGCATGGCCGGGGCTTTGCCGTGGTGGCCGATGAGGTGCGCAAACTCGCCGATCGGACAACCAAGGCCACCGAGGAAATCGCATCTACCGTTCGGGAAATCAAGCAGGACACGGACCATGCCGTCGGCACGATGGAGCAATGCTCGTCATCGGTGGACACGGGCGTCCAGATGGCGGAGAAGGCCGGCACGGCGCTGGAAGGGATCATGCAGTCGACCACCACGATGACCGACGTGATCTCGGCGATCGCCAACGCAACCAACGAGCAGAACAAGGCGATCGGCGACGTGTGCCAGAACATCGCGTCGATGGCCAAACGCGTCGGCGCCGCCACCGAGACAGCATCAAAGGCCACGCATGCGGGCGACGTGCTCCGTCAGCAGGCCGACGCTCTGGCGGAAGTGGTCGGCCGGTTCCGGATCGATCCGGCGGCCGCACGGAACTCCAGCCACGCCGTCACGACGGCCGATGCCTGATCGGTCAGGTGTCAGGGTGCATGGCGATGTACCAGTCGATGGGATCGATCTCCATCGGAGGATGATTGACCCCCAACTGCCGGAGCATGTTCAGGCACTGACTGCGGTGGTGGGTGCCGTGTGCCAGAACGTGAGCGATCGCTGAGGCCTTGCTGAAGCGAACGTGCCTGTCGGGTGCGACCTGGTAATCCAGCACGGCGTCCTCGGCACGGTCTTGCAGAACACGGCGGATGGACTGGGCCAGATCAGGCCCGACATGATCCAGCAGGTGCAGGACGCCGTTGGGCGACAACGGATAGTCGGGGTTCTCCGGCGAAGGACGGAGGGGACGCTCGGCCAGACGATCCGCCCATCGCTGCATGGAGCCGACGATGTGCAGGGTCGTGTCGTGCAGCGACCCTTTGCCGATGGCAAACCGCTGGCCGAACTGCTCGGAAGTCAGGGTGCGGCAGCGCAGAAGAATCTGGCGGCTCGCCCAGAAATCGTACTTCACCAGAATCTCAACAACTCCAAGAACCATGAGCGGAAAGGTGCGGGGGTGCGGACATCAGGCCAGAGCGGGCTTGAATCCCAGAGCACGCCGGGTGTCGGCGATCTGGCCGGTGTGGAATCCGTTGTGGAACACCATGCGGACAATGAGCATGCGCAGGGGCATCTCAGCAGTGCCCCAGCGAATGGGACGATCCAACTCGGTGTCCGGAAGGGCCGCGACGGCGGATGCCAGACGATCGGCGGCGGCATTGAAGATGTCGATGCAACGGTCGAGCTTGGGGAAGCGGTCGTGACGCTCCTCAGGGCGGGAGCCGTAAGCGACAGCTTCGATGTCGAACACACCACGCTCACGAGAGCCCTTGAAGCCGTCTCCGGCGACAAAGTGTGCCACAGGAAGGCCGCCGCCGTCGATCATGCCGGCGACCCGATGCATGGTCAGGGCGCAGTGACCGAGGATCCAGGCAAGGTGGTTGGGCAGGTCGGGAGTCTGGCGGACGTGGGTGACATCGTTGAAGCCAACCAGATATCGGGCGGTGAGCAGTTTGCAGGCGGACACGGCCTCGGACAGAACCGCGGCCCGGGCGGAATGGGAGGGCGAAGGAGAGGCAGAGGCGGTGTCACTCATGGCTGAGGATAAGCCGGCAACGAAAGGGGCCGGATCCGGAGGGTCAACTCCGAAGCCGGCCCCGATAAGCGATGGACGCTGAGGCTTCTCGAGATGGAAGCGGAAGTTACGGGCAGCCAGAGGCAAAGGCGGCGATGAAGGCGTTGAAGTCGTCGCCGGTGACCAGACCGTCCGGCCCGGCGGTACCGCCGATGCCGACGATATCCGCAGCGGGCAGACCGCAGCCATAGGCCGCCTGGCCGGCGGCGAAGGCGCCGATGTAGGCGTTGAAGTCGTCGCCGGTCAGCAATTCATCCGCCCCGGGCACTCCGCCGATGCCGACGATGTCAGCCGGGCAGGCGAAGGCAGCACGGATGATGCCGATGTCGAAAGACGTGATCTGGCCATCGCCATCCATATCACCCCTGGCCCAGCCGCCTGCGGCACCTGAATTGACAGTGGCGATGCTGAGGTCAGCGGCGTCGACGGTGCCGTCGAGGTTCACGTCGCCGAACCGTGTGCCGAGGATGACGGTCACCAGCTCGCACACGTCGGCGTTGTCCACGATCAGGTCGCCGGTCATGTCGGCCGAGAGATCAAATCGGACGGCCTCGCTGAGGTCGGACCAGTTGGCGGCGCCGTCGGTGACGAAGGCGTTGCGGCGGAACTGGGCGGTGACAAAGTCGATGTCGGCGGCGTTAATCACGCCGTCAGCGCCGATGGGGGCAAAGCCGGGGGTGGTGGGCCCGACGGTGCCCGGGGCCGCCCCTGGCGCGGCCACGTCACCCCGGCTGTCGCCGGCGACGTAGGCCTTGCCGGTGGCAATCGCGGTCGCGAAGATGTTGCCCGCGAAGGCGGTGTCCAGAGCAACGAAGCCCGCCTTGCGATCCAGGCGACGCTGGCCGGTGGCCGTCATGGCCAGGCCGTCGGCCCAGTAGCGGAGGTCGGCGGCGTTGAAGTTGCCGTCGCCGTTGAAGTCGCCGAGGATCTCGATGACAGCGTCACCACCGGAGGCGCCGGCGATGCCGCCGGCAGACTGAGCGGCACCGGTGCCCGAGGGGGCGTTCCAGACCGGGCCGCCGGTACGCTGACGGAAGGCGGCGACCATGTCGGCGGCGTCGTTGATGTTGCGGAGACCGTCGCCGCTGAAGTCGCCGGCGATCTTGTTGCGGAGCGACAGGGCGGTGCCGTAGATCACGGGATTGCCGGACTGGTTGACGTAGTTGCCGCCACCAACGACGCCGTCGGTGTAGGTCTGACCGGCGGTACGGGCGGGAACGAGGCCCGTGCCGGAGAGCCGGAAGGATGCGTAGATGGGATCGGCCATCACGCTGTTGGCACGGGTGAAGTCCTGCAGCGACTGATTGAACGCCGGGTTGGGCAGGAGCTGCGTGGGGTTGATGGTGTTCTGCACGAGGTCCAGCGCACCGGAGAGGACGAAGATGGTGGCGGCACGCTCGCCGGGCATGAACAGGGTGTTGTCGCCGCCGGGGAGGCGGATGAAGGCCTCGATGGAACGGGTCACGTTGTTGACGTAGGCGGCCGCTTCAGCGTTGCGCATCGCCGGGGTGGCGGGGCCAGTCTCAGCAGCGGGGCGGGTGGGGTCCTTGAAGCTGAAGAAGGAGGGGTCGGACGGATCAAGCCCAGCCGGACGGGTGGGCCGGGTGTCGCGATCCCACGCCCACTGGGGCCAGTTGCGGCCACCCTTTGCAGAGGCGGCGGCGCGGGGGTCACCGATGGTGATCAGCACGGCGGGGCCGCCGATGACAAAGCCGTTGGCGGTGTTGTCCAGCAGGTTGTCGATGGTTGGACGGGCGAAAACGGTGCCGCCGATGTGATCGTTCTGGACGGCGAGGAGTTCAAAGCGACCGCTGGAGAGCCAGCCCTGGGCGGAGGAGGCCCCGCGCTCGACGCCGACGTAGCCGATGGCCAGACGGTGGTTGAGGACCGCACCCTCGACGCGCTCGTTGGAGGACTTGTTGGTGGGGATGAAGTCCGGGCCGAGCAGGTCCTGAAGCGACTGAGTGGAGAGGGCGCCGATGTTCTCGCCCACGCCCCATGCCGGATCCTGGCCGATGGAGTTCTGGAAGCCGTTGCGGGTACCGGAGCCGACGTCGCGGGTCACGGCCATGAGGTTCTCGCCGCTGGGCAGGCGGCCGGAACCGAAGAGGTGCTGCAGCTCGGTGACGCGGATCTGCGTCATGCCGGTGCCGAAGTTGGTGACGGCGCCAATGGGGGCGAAGGCAAGGTTGTTGTCGAACAGCACGTTGCCGTTGGTGGCGGGCTGGGGGTTCTGGGGGTTGAAGAACTCCAAGTCGGGCTGGCCGGCAACCGAGAGGGTCGGCAGGCTGTTGCTGAGGTTGGCGCCGGTGGAGCCACCCTGCTTGTTCAGCGAGGAGCGGGTGTTGACGCCGTATCCAGGGGTGCCGGGGAGGCGGGCCCAGAAGCCGGTGCCGCTGGTCTGGACGGCCCAGCGGGAGGGGACGTCGCAGGGGGCGACGTCAAAGCGGAGACCGTCAGACGGGCCGCCGGGAAGGGCGACGCGGAGGGTGGCCTGGTTGGCTCGGGTGGGCAGGGCCCCGGGGTTCTCGGAGTTGCCGGCAGAGCCGATGACGTTGCTGGTGATGAAGCGGGTGCGGTTGTACCAGGCACCGTTGATGTTGGTGGAGAGGGTGGTGTTGTTGGTGACGAAGATGCGGCCGAAGCGGGCCAGTTCGACGAACCCGTTCACGGAACCGACGTTGCGATAGGAGACGGCCCAGACGCCGGTGGGCGGGTTGATGGTCGACGCGGCAAGCTGCTGGACGGTCGGCGAGGCAAGGTAGCCGGCGACGCCGTTGGCGTCCACATCGATGAAGTCGTTGGTGGAGGCCGGGGCGATGACGAAGTTCTGCAGCAGCGTGGCGCCGGTGATGTTGACGGCGGTCGGCTGGGCCGCGGCCACCGACACCGCCGTACCCACCAGGCCACAGGCGACGAACCGACGCAGAGTTGCGGAAGACGGGTTCATGGATCTCTCCTTGCGAGGCGCCATCACAGCCGTGCAACGGCCACACGCCGTCGCCCGGGACGATGCAGACTCTCACTCTCTCAACTGAGCACCACCATGCACTCTGGCTCAGCCCGGTGCCACCGGACTGTCATGAGCGTTCGGTGAATCGCGGTCATCACCGGTTCCCCGGTGTGCCGCGGCTCTCGTCTCCCCCGTTGGATGACGTTCGGCGGTCGGCCTCAGCGGGTCTCGGTGAGCGAGACGCGGTTGTTGCCGGTGATGGAGAAGAACCGCTCCCCCCACTGCCGCTTCTCGATGGTCTCGATGGTGGTGGCCCGCTCGACGTGGCCGTCGACGAACACGAAGTTCACCTTGGCGTTGCCGTGGTGACGACCGACGGCGTTGAGTGTGCTGTTGGCGTCGGTGATCATGCCGTCGCCGAGTTCGTTGTCGGACCGGATGCGATCAAGCGAGGGGTAGAAGAACCGGGGGATGTTGTTGCTCCCGGTGTTGGGCTCGCTGTACGGGTCGTTGGCTGGGGCCGATCCGGGAACGAAGGGCGTGACGGGGCGATGGCTCTTGATGGCGTTGGAGCCCTCGTTGCCGGGGATCAGCGAGCGCCAACCCGGCCGAGAGAGGAACTCCGTCGCCAGGATGGTGCCCGCGCCGCCCTTGGCGGTCTGGTCGATCTCAGCGGGGTTCACTAGGCGGTTGCGCCGCTGCGGACCGGAGCCGGCGAGCTTGTTGCGAGAAATCACCGCGTCATTGCTGGTGAAGGCGACCCGCTTGACCTGACGGTCCTCAGGGGTGGGTGAGCCGACGCCTCCACCCAGGTCGTTGGTCTGGCCGGGCTCCCAATCCTCAGCGTTGGCGCCGGGGTTGCTGGCCGGGGCACCGCCGTTGAGCACCGAGGGGCACTCGAACTGCTCGCCGGTCATTGAGTTGCCGGAGAAGAGCATCCACGACCAGTGGATGTAGCCCCGGGGCGAGCCGGAGCCCTGCTGGTCTTCAATACGCCAGCGGTTGAGGTCGCCCTCGCTGGAGTACACGTAGGACAGCGGGAACCAGCGGCTGTCGATGGTGTACGCCGTGACGCCTTGGGCGACGGCACGGATGGAAGCCGAGCACTTGGTGGCCTGGGCCTCGCGCCGAGCCGAACCGAGAGCCGGCAGCAGAATGCCCACCAGCAAGGCGATGATGGCGATCACGACCAGCAGTTCAATAAGGGTGAAGGCTCGGCCCGCACCGCGTCCGTACGTCATACTGCACCTCGTTGGCTCTTGCTCGGCCCGGTCCGCCCTGGCACGCGCCAGCGGCGGCCAGCTCTGACCGGGCAATACAAGACCATGCGGGCTCGCGGAGTGTCAAGACGAGGTGAGGATCATGCGAAGTGTGCTTCGCAGGGACACTGCCTCGCCACCACCTTCACGCGGCGATCGGGCTGACCCGAACATTCCGCAAGCGAGGATTCGTGCCATGGCACAACCGCTACCCGACACCAAGTCGAAAGGGAACGTCCCGACACTTCTGTAGATGCACCACCGACTGACGATGATCTCCTTCCGCAACTGACCAACAACCGACGATGCACAGATTGATCCGTGTGCTGCGTACGTGGCCGCAAAATGATGCAATCACCAAGTCGTCGATTCCTGCGTCCCAGTTGCCGGCGTTGAGGATCATCGGCGATGAACTGGTGGTGCCGCAGAACAGGCCACGCTCAGGCAGGACTTGTGTTCATCGCAACGCCACCGGAAGGCAATCTGAACATCACCGCTGACGTCGATCTCCAGCAACAGCGTCGAGCTGACCTGCAATCGCTCATTGCGGAGCTGGCAGCAACTTCCCGGCCCACCGGATCAGAAAGCGATGCGGAGGGCCGCCTTCGTGCAGACGACCAAGGTGGACCGTTGGCCGGCTGTCATCTCCGCCGTTGCGACACGCATGAAGCTCATTGAACCGGTGGACGCGGGCGACATTGTGGCGATGAGGCCGCCAGAGGGCAGCAGGCTGAGCGTTCCGACGGGGGGCTGGGAGAACGCTGCGACCATGCGGGATTCGGTCCCCGGCTGCTCGGCGTCGTTGGCCAACACCCAGGCGGCAGAGAGCGCCCCCCAGAGTACCGCATCGGAGCATCAGGGACTGATCGTCCTCATCGAGACGACTGCGGAAGGCCTGCATCTCAGCGCCACCGGCCAGCCCCTGCCTGACCGAAGGAAGCTGTTTGGCACAGTTGACGGCCAGAGAGAGGTCAAAGCTGGATCGAGGGAGGCTCGTGCAACGGACGAAATCGGCGGCATCTCAGACCACAGCAGGATGTCGAGTCCCGTCCCACGGGCACACATGAGAACGCCTCGGCGGTCCGTGCCCGGCCAACTTGGCGAGATCGTCGGGGCGCGGTCGAAACGAGCCATCAAACCGGTCGGCGGCGTCACCGTTACCCCAATGACGGCGAGCCTGCGCAGCCGATGGGAATCAGCCGCCACCGCCGCCACCACCACCACCGCCGCCCGGCGTGGGCGGGGGAGGCTGAGCCGGCTCGGTTTCGGGGCGCTCAGACGGAGGGGGCGGCAGCATGCCGCCACCACCCGGCTGACCGGGGGTCATATTGAACTGGTCCTCGCCGGACCGGGCAGAGGCAACCAGCCTGCGGTAGAGAGCATCCGCCTGATCGCGGTCGGGTTGGCGGATGGCGATACGACCGCCCAAGTCGCGAAGGACGGCCTGGATGAGCGTGCGGCGGGGCTCGCTCTCCGGTGCGGCCGTCACATCGAGAAGGAACGAGTCCTTGGAGATGACCAACTGCTTGCGGGGGATCTCGATCTTGGCTCCGGGCTGGGGCTGGTTGCCGGTCGGACCACCCGGGGGCGGGACTGGGGCGCCGGGGGTGATCGTCCGACCGGGACCGCCGGGTACAGGACCGCCAGGCGGAGGGGTCGGCATCTGCTCGCCGGTTGCCTCAATCACCTTGGCGAGGTCCGGGACCTCAACCGTCGCCTCCAACGCGTCGCCAGGCTCAAGCGGCACACGCGCCGAACGCCAGTGACCCCAGGTGAAGGCGAAGAGTTCAGCGGAGGCGGTCGCGCCGCCGCCCAGGCCGGTGGAGGAGGAACTGCCGGTGATGTCGCGGGGACGACCGCCGACAATGAAGGCATAGGTTTGCTGAGGCACCTCAACCGGAGCGGACCATGCGCTGGGCGGGCTGGCCATGAAAGGCTTCGCGGCGAAGGCCGCATCCTTCTCTTCGAGGTTGCCGGCACGCCCATACAGCGGGTTGGTGAACTTCAGTCGCACCTGGTAGCGGTAGGTCTCGCCCCGCTTGACACTGATGTCGTGCGCGTAGACGTTGAACTTCTCCTGCACCAGCAGAGCGGCGACGCCTCGGTCGGCGACATTCTGTCGGCCGGCGTTGGGGTCGGCGGCGACCTTCTCGCCGAGTGCCTCAAGCTCCTGCTTCAATCGGGCGACCAGCGCCCGCTGACGCTCCAGGCGGATCTCCTGCTCGGACCGCTGGGCCTGCTGGGGCGGGGGCGTGTCGCGACCGGGGCCGACGCCCCGACCACCGGGGCCACCGACGCCCCGACCGCCGCCGCCGGCCCCGGGATCGGGGGCGCCCTGCGTCTGACGAGCGGCTTCCATGTTCTGCAGCTTGCGAAGTTCGCGGGTGTACTCGCGGCGCTTGCGCTCCGCGGCGCTGCCTTCGCCGGCCTTGGCGCTCTCAACGGCGTCGCGGGGCGGCTCCCAGGGGGAACCAATCATGTTGTTCATGACCACCGCGTTGGCGTAATACGACGGACGGAGGAGCTCCTCCTCGCGGGTGGCGGCGAGCTTGCTGAGCTCGGTGAGCTGCTCGGCGGTCAGGTCCGCAGCGGCCAGGTCCTTGGCGAGGGAGAGACGGCCTGGGAGGTGCGGCACTGCGGTCTGCTCGCCCCAGGTGCCGTCGGGCAGGCGACGCTCGCGAACCAGCTCAACGCCCAGAGCGGCGGTGGCATCCCACCAGGCACGGGGGATAGCCGGGACGGGGCCGTTGGGGCCGTCGGGGTCCCGCTCAAGGGCGGCGCGGAGGTCCTTGCCGCTGAACTCGACTTCAACACTGACCGCCGGCATGTCATGTGGATTACCGCCCGAAAAAAGCCCTGCGGCGTCCGGCTCCTGGGCGATGGCGTTTCTGACCTCCTGGTCAGCGACGGTGGACATGAAGGCGAAGGCCACTGCGGGCGAGGGCGCCGGCACGGCAGGTACGTTGATGCGAGCGACCGTCACCACCGTGCCGGTGGAAACTCCACCGGGCAACTTCGGGGCGGCCGGCGACCAGGCCAGCTGGGATGTCGGCGAGACGCCCTTGGTGATCCGAGCCTTGAACTCCTCCTGCAGGGCGAGCACTGGGGCGGAAGGCAGATCGGCGAATTGGGTACGCGTCATCTCCGACCGCAGCTTTTCAGCCATGCCCTGCAGGGCCGGGTAGACCTGCGCGACGTCGAGCGCTTTTTTGTCCACCGTGATGGAGTTTCGGGTGCCGGCCACCTGCCAGGCGATGACGCCGAGCAGACCGGCAGCCGAAGCGCCAAGGACGATCTTCTCAACATGCCGCTCGATGGGCTTGATCCTCTGAACCGCCATAACCACCTCCGGGACTGATCCCAGGTTCTGTCACTAAGATACTGCCCCCTCGCCCGATCACCCCTCTGCCGTCCACCCCGCCCTGTCCCCATTGCATCGCAACCGAATTTCAGCGCAGCAACTCAACCCGGAGGCGGGTTGCCTGCGGGAGCCGGCGCAGCCGCGGGGTCGGCCGGGGCCTCGGGCGGGATGCCCAGCGCGGTGCGAACGCCGGAGGGCATAAACGGCTTGGTCCACTCACGAAGCCATACGGTTTCGATGGTCAGGCTGAGCGAGGAGACATGCTCGGGGCCGTAGTAGAAGCCCTCGCCGAGATCCTTGAAAACGTCAACGGACTTCACATCAAAGTCGATGACCGACATGAAGTTGGTCTGACCGACCGCATTGAGGACCGCCGGAATGTCGGAGGTCCGCACTACCAGTTCAACGTTCACGCGACGGATGTCGTACAACCCATTGCCTGAGCCCGGACCGGACCAGCGGCCGGTGACCGACATGTACGGATTGAACGGCGGCAGCGCGGTGGGGTCGGTTGGTGCGGCGGCGGCAGCGGCGTTCGGATCAGCCCCGGCCGTCGGAGCCGGAGTCTCGGGCAGCGGCCAGACCTGCACCAAAGAGAGCCGCTTGACCGGCACAGAGGCGACACCCTTGGGGGGCTGGCCGGGCGTGATGCCGTTGGCACGGGCAATGAAGGCGATCAAGTCTTCATGAATCCAGTGCATCTGCTGCCAGTCCCACGCCCTCTCTAGCGTGGCCCGCTGGTTCACGTCGATCTGCGGAAGGGCGAACGAGAGCGGCGAGGCGTACAGGTTCAGACGCTGGGCTTGCTCCTGATAGCGACCGATCCGCATGGCCAGCATGCCGTCGATGATGCGGCGGACCTGCTCCTCGGGGATCGCCTCGGCGGAGCCGCCCGGGGGCGTCGCGGCCTCGAGTTCCTGCTTGCGCTTGAGTTCAAGGTCGGCGGCGAGCTTGGCGGGGTCGGCCGGCTCGCCGGCGCGGATGGAGTTGAGCAATGCCGGCACCGACTCGACGGCGAACTTGCGGGGGAACTCGGAGAGTTCGACGAAGCCGGCGTCGGCGGGTTGGGGGAACACGCCCTGCACGAGGAAGGCCCGCTTCTTGAACTCTTCGGCCGTGGGCGCGGCGCGAACGCCCTTGTTGAACTTGAGCACATCATCCAGCACGGTGCGGCTGGCGGCCGCCTGCTCCTGGCGGAGTTTCTTGAAGTGGTCGATGAGCGTCTGGTTTGGAGCGCCAGAGTACTCGATGGGCTTGTCGCTGGGCCGAATAGGCTCCACGCGATAGGTGATCCTCTGGCCGGCCAGTTTGCCGGCGTCGGCGTCAACCTCCTTCTGGACCCGCTCGCGGAACTCGGAGTTCCAGGAGTGGCTGAAGTAGAACAAGGGCGGCACCAGCAGCACCACGGCCCCGCCCAGAGCAATGGGCAGCCAGTGCTTCTTCAGGACTTCGACGGCGTTGTTCACTGCACGCCCTCCTTCTTTTCTTGGCTTGTCAGCACAGCCTCAAAGGTGACCTTGTACGTGGAGACAACCGCTCCGGCCTCGGCGAGCAGCGGAGAGGGCGGGAGCGGAGCGAGGCTGTTGACCTCGCCGACGCCCGGACGCTGGGCCGCGCCGCCCAGGGGCTGCGGCCCCTGGCGACCGGTCAGCGAGGGCGGAAGGCCCCGACCGGGATCACCACCGCCGGTGCCGATGCCGCGACCGCCCAGCCCGCGACCGCCGGCCTCGGGGGCGGGCAACGCGCCAGGCAGGGCCAGCGGATCAACCTTGGCCAGTTCGGCGCGGACGGGATCGCCGAGCGTGATGCGATCAAGGAAGTACGGCACGCCGTCGCGCCGGGTGTTCTGCTTGAGCCAGTTGACGATGGTGTCGTTGACGAAGCGGTCGGCCTCGCCGCCCTTCTTGGTGGTGGTGACAGTCAGCGTGACCACCACGCGAGGACGGGGCGAGTCGGCGCCACCCTCAGCACCCATGGGGGCTGCGGGCGGGGGCGGGGCGGCTCCGCCTGCGCCGGGGGCCAGACCACGACCGCCGAACTCGCCCACCGGCACGCCGGGGCTTTGCCCCGCGCCAGGGGCGGCGGCGGCAGCGGCCGCCGGGGCGGCGGTGTATTCGGTGCTGAACGAGTCCATCACGATCTTCTCGGATCCGACCTTGGACTCCGCGGCGGCCATCAGACGCCCCATGTCGGCGGCAAGGAATCCGTACACCTCGCGGTGCTCGAGCAGGGACATGGCAGCAGCCGCACGCGGATCGGGCTTGTCTTCAGCCTCGGCGGCGGTCCAGGCGTTCTTGAGGCTCTGGGCCTCGCTCTGGGCGCCGGTGACCAGCGGACTCTTGGCGGTGCGGCCGAGGGCGACGCTGTCGATCGCCGGACGGAGAAATGAGGCTCCGCCGGCGGCCAGCGCCAGGGCGGCGGCGGCGGCGAACCATGGGGTCTTGCTCTTCCACAGGGCCTCACGCACAATGCCGACGGGCATGAGGTTGGCGCCGATGGTCTCCATGCCCAGGCCTTGAAGGGCCAGCCCATACGCGGTGGCGAGCTCGCCGGTCCGCTCAGCGAACTCGGCGGCACGCTCGCCCTCGACCTTGATCCGCGAGAAGGACTCGAGCCGGACAACCTCCATGCCGACCTGCTGCTTGAGGAATGTCCGCAGGCCGGGGATCTGGAAGGTGGCTCCAAGGCCGACGATGCGAGCAAGTTTGGCGTCGCGGTGTGCGGACTGGTAGTAGCTCAACGACCGCTGCACGTCCTGGGCGAGATCGCCGAAGACCGGACGCATGGCTTGCAGAATCTGACGGGCGTACTGGCCGTTTTCGGCTTCCTTCTTGAGTTTTTCGGCCTTGACGTAGGAGATGTTGAACGCCGTTGAAAGAGCCTCGGTGAACTGGTGGCCGCCGATGGGGAAGGTGCGGATCCACATCCGCCCGCCTTCAGCGACGATCAGGTCCGACGAGGTGGTGCCGATGTCGAGAATCGCCGTGCCCGGCATGCTCTCGCTGAAGCCCATGTCGTACGCCAGGGCGTTGTACGCCGCGAGCGGGCTGAGCGTGAGAATGTCGGGGGTGAGCGAGACGTCCTGCCACTTGGCGAGCTTTTCGTTCACCTTCTCAGTGGTGATGGCGAAGATGCCGACTTCGACATCCGGGCTGCCGGGCTGGACAAAGGTCTGGTAGTCCCACTGGACGTCGTCAATCGGGAAGGGGATCTGCTGGACCGCCTCGAACTTGACGATGTCGGGGATCTTCTTGGGCTCCACCGGGGGCAGCTTGGCGAAGCGGGCGAAGCTGGAGTGGCCGGCAATGGAGATCGCCAATGACGCACGCCCGAGGTCCTTCTGGCTGACCAAGGTGCCGACGGCCAGACGCTTGGCGTCCGCCTCATCGGTCTCGGGCGCCGAGAGCGGCCGTTTATGGGGCACGTATGCGAAGTCTGCGACCTTCACATCGTCGCCGTCCCGGACCAGTTTGATGGCCTTCAAAGCCCCGGCGCCTACTTCCACACCCCAGCACGCGTTGGATGCCATGTCCTGTGACCTTCTGATGGGGAACCGTTGCCGAACCGCTGGACGCACCCCGCCCCGACCGAACACCACCACCCCCCGCATTTTCACCCCTTGGGCCTGCCCCGACGCCGGATGACCCAAACAGACCTCCGACGTGGGTCCCTTTTGTAGGCCGCCCGTCTCACCTGTTCGCGGCAGCGTTGGCTTCTCTGCGGATGTTCCGTGGCTATGCAGGGCCAGTCGGCTGCTTGCTCCGCCTTCGGCCATCGATCTGGGCGGACCCGCTTGGGTGCCTCAACCGTGGAGGCCGGGACGCTGCGAATGGTTCGCTCCAATCGGGAAGAAGGTTCCACACGCCCGGAGCCGGGAACCGCACAGCCGCAACGGGAGCCGGCCACTTGTGAACCGGGCTGTCGAACCCCAAGAGGTCCGCCGACATGGTTCGCCGGGCCGAACGCTTTGGGCGGGACCGCAGTCCGGGAAGACCCCCGGGATCGAAAAGAGGGCAGGACTGTCGCGAGCACGCGGCAGGCCGGGGTGACGCACCGTCGCCACCGGATCTACGCTCTGAACCGCATGAAGCTCCCCGCTGAACTGCTCAATCGCGCAGCCCCCGCCCTTCATGGGTCCAAGGTCTGTGTGACCGGTGGAGCAGGCTTCATCGGCGGACACCTGCTCGAGGCGCTGCTGCTGCCTCAGATCGGCGTGTCGCAGGTGGCCGTGCTGGATGACCTGTCGAACTCCACACTGAGCCATGTGGCGGATCTGATGGAGGTTGACCCGGAACGGGTGCGATTCATTCACGGGTCGATTCTCGACGACGATGCTTTGGCGGCCGCCATGGAGGGGTGTCGGGTGGTTTTCCATCTGGCGGCGGTGGGGTCGGTACCCCGCTCGCTCGCCCACCCGCAGCGGACATGGAGCGTCAACGCAACCGGCACCGTGCGGGTGCTGGAAGCCGCTCGCCGCTTCGGCGTGGGGCGGGTGGTGCACTCGTCGTCCTCCAGCGTGTACGGCGAGGGAATGGGGGCAACAACCGATGGCCCCCGCGTGGAGAGCCAGCCGCTTCGCCCGCTGTCGCCGTATGCGGCAAGCAAAGTGGCTGCGGAGGCGGCGGTCGGGGCGTGGTCCCGCTCGTACGACTGCCAGGCCTTCTCGCTGCGGTACTTCAACGTGGTCGGGCCTCGCCAGCGGGCCAACTCGGCGTACGCAGCGGTGGTGCCGGCCTTCGCCAGCGCGATGCTGGGGGGCGGACGGCCGGCGGTGTACGGCGACGGCCAGCAGGCCCGCGACTTCACGCCGGTGGCCAACGTGGTGGCGGCCAACCTGTTGGCTGCAGCGGCCCCGCTTTCGGCCACTCTCACGCTGGGGCTGGCGATGAATATCGGCACCGGAAGGGCCACGTCGGTGCTGGAACTGGCCGCCATGATCGCAACCCGAACCAGTCGGATGGAGGTGCAGCCGGTGTTCCACCCGGCTCGAATGGGCGAAATCCGCAACTCCCTGGCTGACATCAGCCTGGCGCGGGCGGCGATCGGCTACGAGCCGATCGCAACGCTGGAAGAGGCGCTGGACGAGACGGTGGCCAGCTATCGAGCCGCCGGGGTGGGCAGCGGGCAGCCGGCGGACGACCCGTTGCCGGAGTGACGGGCGGCGGGGCGAAGTGAACGTGGCGAACGCGATCCGGAATCACCGACTCACAAGAGGGCCGATAACTGAACATGATTGCTGCTTGTGTCGATACCTTCCGTGGAGCGTTGGCGTTGGCCGGGCTGGCCCTGCGGTCGAAGCTGCGGTTCTCCGGGGCCTATTGGCAGTGGCGAGAGCACACGGCCTTCGGGCGGGGCACGCCCGCCGGAGCGGGGTTTGTTGATCGAATCCGGTACCTCGCCCACTACGTGCGGTGGGTCGGCCAGATGCGGCGGCAGGCCTGACGGCCCGGATGGCTCGCCCCCCCCCCCCCCCCCCCCCCCCCCCCCCCCCCCCCCCCCCCCCCCCCCCCCCCCCCCCCCCCCCCCCCCCCCCCCCCC
>Ga0209972_10001111_pt1 | contig 24425 bp, 34 predicted proteins | sample NOAtaG_7_FD_187302 | JGI IMG/M metagenome (GOLD analysis project Ga0209972, IMG submission 187302) | Freshwater lake microbial communities from Lake Erie, under a cyanobacterial bloom - NOAA_Erie_Diel1S_2200h metaG (SPAdes) (version 2) | ecosystem: Environmental > Aquatic > Freshwater > Lake ... | reverse complement strand
GCAGTTCTACCGGGGCACGCGGGCGTGACCACCGCCGCGCCTGCGCCGGCCGTGTCGCTTGAGGACCAGGTTACCTGGCTCCGCGGCGCGGTCGCGCGCGAGCGCAACTACCAGACGAAAGCCTCGCGGGAGGGCAAGGCGCATCCCGCCTACGCCCGGCAGCAGGTGCTGCGCGCGGAGGCCACCCTCGCGACGTTGGAGCGGGTGCTCTACGGGGAGAAGGAATGACGACATCCACGAAGATGGAGATGGCGCGCGACCTCGCGCGCCGCGGCCAGCTCCTCGAGGGCGGGTGGCTTGGGATGCGGCAGGCCGTAGTCCCGGCCAACGCGCCGCCGGTGCAGCTGCGCGAGATGCGCCTCGCGTTCTTCGCCGGCGCCCAGTTCCTCTACTCGCTGCTGATGCACTCGATCAGCGCGGGCGCGGAGCCGACTGCAGAGGACCTGGCGCTGATGGATGCCATCCGAGCGGAGCTCGAGTCCTTCGCCGAAGAGCACAACGCACGGCTCGCGCACCAGCTGAGCGAGCGGCCGTCGTGAATCGAGCCGAGCGCCGCGCCCGCGCCGTTCTATCTCGCGAGCTCGCCCGCGAGCGACCGGCGACGCTGACGCCCGTGCCATGGGCGGAGTGGCCCGAGTGCCGGATCCGGCCGACGTCGGTATGGATCAGCCGCGACTACCTGGTGCAGCTGTTCGCCGAGCCCGCGGTGTTCGGGACCGAGTGCAAGCGTCTCACGGTCAACCGGACCGTCGCGGGCGGCGACGGGTACTTCGACGAGCGCAGCAAGACGGGCTTCTGCGCGTCCGCATGGATGAGCGCCGCCAACGCGCGGCTCATGGCCGCCGCGCCCGCGATGCTGGGGAAGCTGCGCGAACTCGCCGTCGAGTGCCTCGAGTGCGGCGGCAACCGCTGGGTGACGCGCTACGACGTGGACTTGGGCGGCGGCTTCCGTGGCGACGCAGACGATCAGCCGTGCTCGGGCTGCGAAGACATTTGGGCGGTGATCGACGCCGCGGAGGGCCGGTCGTGACCGTCGGCATCCCCGAGCGCGGCCTGGTCGCCCGCCAGGAGCGCTGGCCGCACGGCGTCCGCGCCCGCTACGTCGCCGGCTGCCGCTGCGAGGCCTGCCGCCGGTCGAACACGCTCTACGCGCAGGCCCGCGCCAGGGCGAAGGACGGCGGCGACTGGAACGGCCTGGTCCCGGCCGATCGCGCGCGCGAGCACCTGCGGAAGCTCCGGCGCCAAGGCGTCGGCCTGCGGATGGTCGCGGAGGTCACGGGCCTGTCGCGATCGATCCTGATGGGCATCGCTCGGGGCGGCCGCGCCCGGCTCTGCGCGCGCAGCGAACGGAAGATTCTGCGCGTGACGCCGGCGGTCCGCGGCGACGGTGCGCTCGTACCGGCGGCCGCCACCTGGCGCCGCATCGAGTGGCTGATCGAGGAAGGCTTCACGAAGGGCGCGATCGCGAAGGCGCTCGGCGCGCAGTGGCCGGCGCTGCAGCTGCGCCGCACGCGCGTGACGGTACGCACCGCGGCGAAGGTGGAGCGGCTGTACCGGAGGTACGCGGCATGACGACGACGACCGACCTCCCCGAGCATCCGCCCTACCCGCTCCGCGGCCGCGCGGTGATCTTCGCCGATGGCCACGGCGGCTCGTTCGTGCAGGCCTGGGAAATCGAAGGCGCGCCGCGGCTGACGAAGGTCGTCGCGCGCAAGCCGCGGGCGAGCGCGATCGAGACGCGCTGGGTTGTGGACGCCGCTCGCGAGTTCGAGGCGCTGGAGGCGGCGTGGGCCTACATGCGCGAGACGCCGGCGCCGGCGGGAGATCTCGCCGCGGCGGTGCCGGCATGAAGGCGACCCTCGGCACCTGGCAGGACGGCAGCGCGCAGGCCTCGATCGACCTGCAGCAGCTGCTCGAGACGCGGATGCTCGTCCAGGCGAACTCGGGCGGCGGGAAGTCCTGGGCCGTCCGACGCCTGCTCGAGCAGACGGCCGGCCACGTGCAGCAGCTCGTGATCGACCCAGAGGGCGAGTTCGCGACGCTGCGCGAGAAGCACGACTTCGTGATCGCCGCGCCCCACGACGGCGACGCGGTCGCGCACCCGAGGACGGCGAAGCTGCTCGCCGAGCGGCTGCTCGAGACGGGCGTCTCCGCGGTGCTCGACATCTACGACCTGAAGGCGCACGAGCGCCAGGCGTTCGTCCGCGTCTTCCTCGAGGCGATCGTGAACGCCCCGAAGGCGCTCTGGCGGCCGGCGCTGATCGTCCTCGACGAGGCGCACGTGTTCTGCCCGGAGGCCGGCAAGGCGGAGTCTGCCGGCGCCGTGATCGACCTCGCGACCCGGGGCCGCAAGCGCGGGTTCTGCCTGGTCGCGGCGACGCAGCGGCTCGCGAAGCTGCACAAGGACTGCGCGGCCGAGCTGCTGAACAAGCTGGTCGGGCGAACCGGCCTCGACGTCGACGTCAAGCGCGCGGCGGACGAGCTCGGCATGACCGCGCGCGAGGGCATGGAGAAGCTGCGGCCGTTGTCGCCCGGCGAGTGGTTCGCGTTCGGCCCGGCGATCTCGCCGACGGTGCGCCGGCTGCAGATCGGCGACGTAAAGACGACGCACCCGAAGCCGGGCTCGCGGCAGCTGCGAGCGCCGCCGAAGCCGACCGCGGCAATCCTCGAGGTGCTGCCGAAGCTGGCCGACCTGCCTAAGGAGGCCGAGGCCGAGGCGCGCACGGTCGAGGACCTGAAGCGCGAGCTCGCTCAGGTACGGCGCGATCTCACGCTCGCGCGGAAGGCCTCGCCGGCGGTGGATCCGGCCGAGATCGGCCGCCAGCGCGACGCCGGCTACCGGCAAGGGCGCCTGATGGTGCTGACGGAGGTGCGCGAACTTGCGCACGAAGCACATCGCACGCTTTCCGCAGTGGTCGCGAAGATGCGTGCGATAGATGACGAACTCGCCGGGTCGGTGCCCCCAGCGGTCACGACGCACCCGCCGGCCCGCCAACTGAAGCCGGCGACCCGGGCGGCGATCGCCGAGGTCGCGACCGCGGCCCTCGCGAAGTTGCAGTCCACGGATGCAGGCCTGCCGCGCGGCGAGGCCGCGGTGCTGCAGGCCTGCATCCAGTACCCCGACGGCCTGCGCCGCGAGCAGCTGACGGTGCTCACCGGGTACAAGCGCAGCAGCCGCGACACGTACATCCAGCGGCTCCGCGAGCGCGGCTACCTGACCACGGACGGCGATCGCGTGCTGTCGACGGCTGTCGGCCGCGAGGCGCTCCCGAACGCCGCGCCGCTGCCGACCGGTCCAGAGCTGCAGGCCTTCTGGCTGGCGCGGCTGCCAGCCGGCGAGCGCGAGATCCTGCAGGTGCTGATCGACGCGTATCCGCGCGCTCGCGGGCGCGACGAGCTCAGCGAGATCACCGGCTACAAGCGCTCGTCGCGCGACACGTACCTGCAGCGGATGCGCGCGAAGGAGCTGATCGACGAGCCCGCGCGCGGCCAGGTGCGCGCCAGCGAGACCCTGTTCTAACCACGGAGACGACGATGGCGGAGAAGTTCGAGGCCTGGGGCATCGTGGAGCTGATGGGCCACCAGCGCGCGGCCGGCCGGCTCAGCGAGCAGAACATCGGCGGCGCGAACCTACTGCGCGTCGACGTGCCCGACGGCGAGACGTTCCGCACCGTGTTCTACGGTGCGAGCGCGATCTACGCGCTGCACGTGACCGACGAGGCGGCTGCGCACGCTGTCCGCCGCGCGCTGGAGCAGCAGCCATGAACGGAGGAAGAATGACGGCAGCAGCCGCTGAGACCCCGACGGCGGAGATCCGCTACCTGCGCGTGCGCGACGTGATCGAGCGCACGACCCTCTCGCTGAAGGAGATCGACCGCCGCGTCGCCGCGGAGACGTTCCCGCAGCCGATCCGGCTGGGCTACCGAACGCGGGTCTGGGTCGAGTCGGAGATCGCGGCCTGGATGGCGCGTCAGGCTGCCGCGCGCGGCGTCGAGGCCTCGGCCTCGGCGGCCGCGGCCAGCGAGTCCAGGTAGTCGGCCCAGACCTGCATCATCTCGCGGCGCGCCTCGAGGTGCGTGGAGTGATCGTAGGCGCCGCGGACCTTGTTCGACTCGACGTGCGCGAGCTGCCGCTCGATCGCGTCCGCGTCCCAGCCCTTCGCCTCCTTCATCTCGTTCAGGAGCGTCGAGGCCATCGACCGGAACCCGTGCGCGGTCATCTCCGTGCCGGCGTAGCCGAGCCGGCGCAGCGCGCCGTTCAGCGTGTTCTCGGACATCGGGCGGTCCGCGCCGTACTTGTAGCAGGGGAACACCCAGCGCGAGGTGCCGCGGTCCGTGAGCGGCCGCAGCGCCTTCAGGATCGCCACCGCCTGGCGGGACAGCGGCACGAGGTGCGGCCGCCCCATCTTCATCCGCTCGCCGGGGATGCGCCACTCCGCGGCCTCGAGGTCGATCTCCGGCCAGCGGCCCTGGCGGAGCTCGCCCGGGCGCAGGAAGACGTACGGCGCGAGCTGCAGCGCCGCCTGCACGACCGGCGTGCCCAGGTAGCCGCGCAGCGCGAGCATCAGCCGGCCGACCTGGACGGGGTCCTTCACGGAGGCGCGGTTGGTCGGCTGCGGGGCGACGACGGTCTCGCGGAGCGTCCCGGAGGGGTCGACGTCGGTCCAGCCGCGGCCGGCCGCGAACCGCATCACCCGGGTGATCAGCGAGCGCACGCGCAGCGCGGTCTCGCCGCGGTCGGCGGAGTCGATCGCGGCGACGATGGGCACGAACTCGCGGGCGGCGATCTTGTGCACGCGCTTGCGGCCGACCGGGGTGTTGAAGACGTACTGCTCGAGGCGCCGCCGTGCGACCTCGGTCGTGACGGGCTTCCACTTCCGCTTCTTCGCGACCTGGTCGAGCCAGAGCCGCGCCGCCGCCTCGAAGGTCGGGATCTCGGCGGCCGGCCCGCGCGCGTCCTCGCCGGCGGCGAGCCGGGCCCGCGCCTGGTCGCGGCTCGTGCGCGCCTGCGCGAGCGACACGGCCGGGTAGGCGCCGAAGCTGAGCAGCGTCTCGCGGCCGTGCTGCTGCACGCGCCAGCGCCACAGGCGCGAGCCGTTGGGCTTCACGAGCAGGAACAAACCCTTCTCGTCCCAGAGCTTGTAGGCGCGCTCCTTCGGGCGTGCGGAGCGGATTCGGGCGTCACTGAGTGCCATGAGGGGTACCGGTTGGAACGCGCGGAGCGTACCCCGGTTCGGTACCCCTGTCATGGGGTGGGTGCATGGGCTGGAATGGATGGGCTTGGACGGTGCCCGGTACGGCTCAAGTGCCCGATTCTGCGCGACTTTCCCGCCGGTTGCGGGAGAATGGGCGTGCTTGGATTGGGAATGCTGGTGCCGGGAGCCGGAACCACAGCGCGCACGCTTTCGGCTTCATTCGCTGGAATTCGTGCTGCGTCGCTTCGATCGGTACCGCGGTTGCGTACCCCTGCGCGCGCGTTGGTGCTGGGCGCGGCGCAGCGTTGCGGATCGGTCAGCGGTTCAGCAGGCTGACGATGCGCGGCGACGGGCGCCGCAGGGAGGATCGCATGGCGATGACGAGGTGCGGGGAGTGCGGTGCCGCGGTGTCGACGAAAGCGGCCGCGTGCCCAAGCTGCGGCGCGCCGCGGTCTACCGTGCGCTCGAGATTGCGGCTGATGGTGGTGCTGCCGATCCTCGCGTTCGTCGCCTACTGCTCGTGGCAATTCGGCGGCGACGTGAGCGATCGTCAGCGCGGTCAGGGTGTCTCAGCGGCACCCTAGGGGCCCGTGACCGCCTCCACGCACTCCACCCGCGCGCGGTAGCAGGCCAACGCCTCGCCGCGCGCGGCGTACGCCTCGAGCAGCTCGCCGTTCGTGCCCGGCACGCCCGCCGGCTCCGCGCACGGTTGCAGGCACTCGGCCGGCACCGGCACGCGCTCGACGCGCTCGATCTCGACGACCTGCGGCGCGCACGGCCGGACCGGCTGGGTGCAGCCGGCGGCCAGCACCGCGGCGCACAGGATCAGGGAACTTCGCATCGCACACGCTCCTGCGCCCACGCCGCGCAGCCCGGGTCGGTCGCCCGCTGCTGCGCCAGCCGGCGCCGGTAGTCCTGAGCGGCGGCCCGGGCCTGCGCCTCGGCCGCTGCGGCGCGGTCGGCTGCCGCCCTGCCCTGCGCCACCAGCCGCTCCCGCTCAGCTCTGGCGGCGTCCTGCGCGGCCTGGAGCCGCTCCCGGGCGGTGCGTTCGGCGGTCGCGAGGTCAGCTGCGGCGATCGTGCGGGCCTCGAGCAGCGCGTCCTCGGCGCGATCGGCGCGGACGTGCCAGTAGGCGGCGACCAGGGCGAGCGCGGTGATGGGCACCAGCCACCAGAACCGCCGGGCGAGATTGAGGTACGGGATCACTGGATGACCCTCTGCGCGTGCACTGGCGGCGGGCCGTCGTCCTCGTCCGCTTCCTGCGCGACGATCTCCCGCGCCTCCGCGACCGCGTAGGCCGACAAACTCGCCAGCAGCCCCTGCAGCAGGATCAGCAGGTGCGGGTCACTCGGCGGGTGCGCGTCCAGATAGCGTCGCAGCCGGACGACGTCGTCTGCGAGCCCGACGGACGACACTCGGCCGTCGATCTCGGCAACGATGATGGTGCTCACGGCTGCCGCTGGCTGTTCTCGAATCCGCGGCGCGTGGTGAGCACGCCGAGCACGGTGCCCGACGCCGCCCACCACTTGACGTGCTCGACCGGGATGAGCTCGGGCACAGTCAGGAGCGCGAGGATGACGCTCTGGATCGTGGCGAGCACGCCCAGCACCTTCGTCCCGTGCGCGGTCCAGAATGCGATCAGGTCGTTCATGGGTACGTCCTTCGGTCGAGTTCCACGTGCGGCCCGTCGCGGAACGTCCGCCACCGGCCGCCCCAGACGATCGGCACGCCGAGTCGCGCGGCGACCCGCTCGAACACCTCGCCGACCTGCTGGTACAGCGGCCAGTCCCAGCGGACCTGACCGGCGACGCGCACCGCGAAGTCGATCGCGTGGCCGGTCAGGTGCCGCGAATTCATCGTCCGCGACGCGCCCGCGGCGACCAGCTGCTGCTGCCGCGCCTTCGTGCGCAGCCCTTCGGTGATGAAGATCTCGTGCGGCGACTCGGCGGCAACCGCCTCGACGACGCGGACCAGATCGGGGTGCACGCCCTGCAATCGCGTGCGGCATCGGGTAGTGAGGCTCACGGCTTGATCTCCCGCCCGAACAGGAACGCCCCCACCGCCAGCGCCGCCGTGAACAACCAGTGCAGCGCCTTCCTGGCGCCCGCGTACTCGTTGAGGATCTTGGCGTGCTCGCGCAGCGCCTCCGTGTTGGCGTCGATCGACGCTTGCAGACCGGGCATCGTGGCCTTCAAGGCTGCGATCTCCTCGCCCTGTGCGTTGAGTCGTTCGTCCTGGCGCTGCTGCCGCTCCAGAAGGTGGTCGATGTCGTTGGGCCCCACGGCGGCACTCAGCGAGCGACCGGGCCGAGCGGGATCGTCACGGTCAGGCCGACCTGGTCGACGGTTTCGCGGTCGCGGACGTCCGGCACGCTCGACAGGTGGAGGTACTCGAGCGACAGCCACGGCGTGATCGGCTGAACGATGCGAGCCATGCCGACGGGGTCGCTGCCGACCACCGGGCTGCCGCCCATCTCGCGCGCGAGCCCGAGCTCGAGCCGGGCCGGCGTGTAGGCCGTGCAGCCGAACAGCCCCCAGCCGACGGCGGCCAGCAGGATCAGCGCCGCGACGATCTTCACGACGCCGCGCGTGTCCTCGTTCCACCAGCCCGTCCACGTCCAGTTCTTCATGGATTCACCTTCGATCGCAACGGAACTGCCTCGGCCTCGAGCGCGGCCAGTCGGTCGCGATCGGCCTTCGTGTCGGTGCCTGCGGCTACGGCTCGCAGCGCGCGGATGCTTTCGCGGTCGATCGCGTCCAGCCTGGCCCGCGCCTCTGCGCGCTCGCGCGCGGCCTCGGCGGCGGCGGGCGTCAGGCGCCAGCGGCACGCCGTGGCGTCCCACTCGTGGTCGGCCGACGGAGCTGGCGGCTGGTACGGCACCACCTCGCCGGTCGACAGGTCGACGCGGTGCGTGGCCGGGTCGAACTCGCCTTCGACGGCGGCGAGGCCTGGCGGCGGCTCGACCACGACGTCCTCGCCCACGGCCGAGACGATCAGCGCGAAGACGCCGGTCGCGGGGTCGTAGAAGCGCAGGTGCCTCATCGCTTCGCGTACCTGATCGTGGCCGACGAGGTATAGACGCGCATCGTCAGCGGGGAGCCTGACGGCTTGACGGCGACGAGCAGCAGGTTGTGCTGCACGCCGGACTGCGTGACCAAGAACGTCGCGGCGAGTGGCTGCTGGTGCCGCGTCTGCAGCCGACCACCTTGGCTGCCCGCCATCGCGGATCGCACGCTGTTGACCTCGACGAGCCAGCCCAACGTCTGCCCTTGGTCGCCGTCGACGCCCTCGCAGTCCAGCACGCCAGACAGTTCGATCCGGCCGGTCGTCGAGGGCGTGAACGACACGGTGCGAAGTGTCTGCCCAAGGCCGCTAGCGCCCACCGACGCGCCCGCGCCGTCGTACGTATCGACAGCGATTAGGTCCGTCACCGCGTTCGCCTGCAGATCCGCCGTGTCGGTGCGGCGCGCAGCTGCAGCGAGGCCCGCCGCCGCCGGGCGCTGCGCCGACTCGCCGCCGTTCCACTGTGCCGTGACCCAGTAGTCGCGCGACGTGGTGTCCGATTTCGGCACCACGATGGTTTCAGAGTCCGACTCGGCCACGCGCGTCGCGCTGCCGAACGCGCCGCCGGTCGCGGCTTCGTAGATGCGGTAGACCTGCCCGGCGATGTAGGGGTCGCTGCGGCCCACCGAGAACGAGATGCCGCCCGGCACCGACGTTGCCGTAAAGGAGACCGGCGTTCCCGGCCGCGCGAACCCAATCGTGGGCGCGGGCGTGGTCCCGGGAATCCCATACTCGCCCGTCAGCGGGTTCGCCCAGTCGGCGGCGTAGGCTTCCTGCAGCGTCAGCTCAACGCGCCCTTCGGCCGTCAGGCGCCAGCCGGTGCAGCGCACGGTCTGGTTCGTCCAGCCGATCTCGGGCAGCGTGACGGTGCCGGTCTGCCAGATGCGCACCCGGTAATGCGTGAGGCCGCATTCCACCGTAACGGTCCGGCGATTCCGCGACTGCCGCAGCAGCACGAACGCCGCGCGCTGAGCCTCGTAGACGTTCGTGCACGCCGGCAGGCTGATAGGCTTCGGCAACTTCCGCCCGTCGGCGGACACGAACGCGGCCGACGTGACCTCGGGGAACTCTTGCTGTACGTAGTTGCGCGTCGCGTCTAGGAACGTGCCGTTGATCGTGTTCCACGTGTCGCGTCGGCGAATGGCGGTCGCGACCTGCACGGTGCCGATCACGTCGTCCGGGGTGAGCGTGAAGGACGGCGTCGACCAGGCACCGGCGTACATGCGCCACTGCCCGCCGGTGCGGTAGACCACACCGAGCATCGCCGCGGCGAGGATCGACTGGTTCTCTTCGTGCTCCTCGATCGTCTGCGCGACGTTCAGCACCACGTTGCAGGTATATCGCTTCTGGTCGCCCAGCGGCGTGGAGTTACTGCCCGTGATGTTCTCGTCGCAGATGTTCGCCGCGGCGACCACGTCAGCCCAGTTGACGCGCGACGCCTGCACGCGGCGCCCGATCTCTTGGTCAATGAGGTAGTCGGCCGAGATGAGCGCCGGATTGTTGGTGTAGGCGCTGTAGGCGGCATTGGTCGGGTTCGCGCCCGGGCTGGTGTCGAGGCGCGGGTCATAGCACCGCTTGCCGCGCACCACGCACGAGATGTCCGGCTTGCCGGAGCGATACGCCGCCTCGTTGTACCGGTACGTGATCGCCACGTAGGCGATACCGCGGCCCCGGTGGTCACTGGTCCACGAGCCCGACGCCTGGTCGAGGATGAAGTCAGCCGTCTGCGTGCTCGTGCCACGATAACCGCGAACCCACATGCGGTCGGCGTATGTGCCAACGCTCACGAGTCCGTCACCGCTGCTGCCCGTTACGGCTGCAGGCGTGATCTGCTCCTGGTTCGCCCAGTATTCGTCGAACCCGTCGATCTCGTGACCGGCGAGCGCGAGCACTTGGTGCAGATCCTGATTGTCGGTGCCGGTGGTCAGCGGCGGAATGACGTTGAGCCCGGAGACGCGCATCCGGCCGTAGACGATGCGCGCGGGCTCGGTCGTGCCGGCGTACTCGGTCAGGACGCCCGGGTTGCCCGCGATGCGCGGCTTCGGCTGCAGCGCGCGGGCGATGCCGGACAGCACCGCGCCGACCGCGAGGTAGTTGGCGACGCTGGCGATCGTCGCAATGCCGGCGCCAGCGAACGCGGTGGCGGAGACGAGCGCCGCCGCACCGGCCGTGAAGTAAATGGCGGCAACGGTCGCGATGACCTTTAGGACTCTGCTCATTCGACCACCCGCCAGACGTGCGTCGCGCGCTCGAGCGGATACAGCGTCACGCCGTCGCCGATGACCGCCACTTCGCGGCCGAGGCATATGCCGAGCACCTCGCCCGTGCCCGGCGCGTCGACCAGCACCACGTCACCGCGCCGCGCGTGCCACCAGCCGACGAGCGCCGCGCCAAGCACGGAATCCGCCGCGCGCTTCAGGCCGCCCGCGGAGTGCAGCCAAGCGCGGGCCGAGGCCTCGTCGGTGTAGCGCGCCGCGAGCTGCGCGACGTAGTCGGTGCCGTGGATCGCGTCGACCAGCTCGGCGACGGACCGGCAGCAGTCGGTTTCACCCCAAGCGAACGTGCGATCGCGCATCCCGTCGACGCCTGCCGACAAGATCTCCTCCCAGCCGTCGACCCTCATGGGATGTAGAGGTTCGGCGGGAGGGTGAACGGCGGCGGTGGCGGCGGGTCGATCCAGCCGGACCCGAAGCCCTTTGTGCCCCACTGGCCTCGGAACTGCGGGATGCGCGGCAGGAACTCGAAGAACCGATCGCCCGTGAACCGCCGCTGATGGTCGGCCTGCGTGTACCGGCGCGGCAGCGGCTGCGCGTAGTCCGGGTCCTCGCAGTCCAGCGTGATCACGCTCGTCTCGGGACCGAGTTCCACGGTCATCACGTCCATGATCCCCGACCACAGCGTCTCGGGTGTGTCGACGAACGTGCCCGTCTCGACGTTGACGGCGGCCATGTAGAGCACGACCGGGCGTCCTTGGTACGTCTCCAGCATGGCCGACGAGATCAACTCGTTCGGGATGCCCGCGAGGCGCAGACGCAGCGGCTTGGTGCTGACGCCGGCTTCTTCGGTCACTTCGTCGACGCCGCCGAACCCGGCGACGCCCGTGTAAGTGTTGCCGTTCCAGACGATGTCGGACTGGCCGGTGTGGGCGCGGACCATGCCCGACGCGAAGTCGAGATCGACGAGCAGCAGCGGCGCCAGCGAGTCCCTTGCGAACTCGGCCTCGTTCGTTGCCGAGACGAAGCGCGTCATCGTGCCTCCGCGAGCACGAGCGAGAAGTCGGAGAATCGGCCCGGCCGGGTCGGCCACGATGCCGACTCGGCGAGTACGAACTTCTGCATGGGTTCGTGAATGATGACCGGCGCGCTGTCGGCCGCCGCCGCGCGCAACGCGGGCTCGAACTGCAGGAACCCGAGCCCGGCCGCGTCGGTGTCCAGCGGGGCAGTCGCGATCTTGGTTTCGCTGCCGACCTGAAAGCGGTCGCCGGGCAGCAGCAGGCCGGATGCCGAGGGCGGCAATCCCTTGAGGTGCAGGCTGGTGCCGGTCTGCGCCGTCCCCGTAGGGAGCGCCGAAGCACCGGTTTCGACCAGCCGGACGCTGTTAAGGCCACGAGCGACCGTGGCGCGCCAGATCGCCGTCGCGTTGCTGCCCGAGCCCGTGTAGGACGGGACCAGATCGGCGGAGGCGGCCCCGATGCGCGCCGTCACGACGGCGTCAGTCGCCGGCTTCCGACCGCCGATCATCACGTAGTGCCAGCCGTTGCCGAGCGGCCGGATTGAGCGCACGCGGTTGGTCCACGCGCCGTTCGTCGTGTCGGAGCCGAGCGTTCCGGCCGCCAGGTTGACGTAGGTGATCACGGAGTTCGCGCCGCCACCGCTGTACAGCTGGACGTAAGCCCACGCGCGCCCCACGTCGCGCAGTGCGACGGCAAACACGTAGTCCTCGGCCGTGGCGCCCGCGGCCACGTTCGGACCGTCGACGCGATGCGCGGAATTGGCGGTGTTCTCAACCAGCACGTCGGCAGTTGCCGTGCCGTCCGGCGCCGTGAAGGCGTTGGCTGCCACCGTGGCGCCGGCCTTGGTCCACGCTGCATTGTCGATCTGGCTGGAGTGCGTCAGCAGGTTGGCGCCGCCGTCGACCAGCGCGCAGCGCGAGAGCGAGGTGTATGGAAACTCAAGATAGTCGCCCGCCAGCGCGCCGGAGTTCGTCAGCGACGTGATGCCCGGCTGCAGCGCAGCGGTCGTCGGCACGAACACCTGCGACAACAGGCCGAGAGACGTCTGCGCCGCTCCCGACACCGCGTTTGAGACGTCGTTGATCGCGTGCCCGCTGGCGGTCGAGCCGCGCCCAGCCAGCACCATGAACCGCGAGACGTACGGGGCGCGCGACACGAGGCCGGTCACCTGCGGATTAGCGAGCAGCGCATAGTCAACGGCCGTCACCTGCGTTCGGGTCGAGCGCGCCACCCGCCCCTGCACGCTCAGCGTCCAGTTGCTGCCGGCGGTGCCGGCCGCCCACCCTGCCGTACCGTTCGCGAACGTGTTGTTCGGCAGCAGCTCGCTCGTCGGAAACGACCCGCGCCGGAAGTTCGTCGGATCCCACGCCCACAGCCGGTTCGACTTGCCGCGCAGCTGACCGGCGAGCGCCATCAGCGTCGCGCGATCGGCGTCACGCAGGTTCTCGAACCGATAGCGCGCCAGCCACCGCTGCCCGCGGTCGTACGTCTTCGGCTCACCACCGAACGTGTTGGGGAACAGCGACGAGTAGTCGACCAGCTGCCATTCGACCTCGGCGACCGGGATGTGCGGCGGCAGGAGAAAGTCCATGACTACAGCCCCCGCTGCGGCCGTCGCCGGTTCTGCGCCTGCTGCTCGCGGGTTGCCCAGCGGCAGTTGGACTTTGTGTAAGGGCCGTTCACGTCGATACGGTCCAGCGTCAGTCCCAGCGGGCGCTCGCCCATGTCACGCAGGAAGTTATCAAACACATCCCAGTCCGGATCAACGGAGATCCCGCGGCCCCCGTAGTTGCGCCATCCAGGATGCTTCGGGTTCTTGCAGCGGACGCGCATTGCTGCCCACGAGTTCCAAGTAGGCGAGCAGCCGCCGGGCGTATTGCGGGTGTGGCCGTGACGAAGCCGCGGGAACGCAGGCGCAAGCGTGCGCGCCATTTGACGTGCCCAGTCTCGCACGGCACAGCCGCAAGACGTGGTATCGCCGCAGCGCAAGTAGGCTGTGCGCGTGACAGTCTGCGCGCCGCAGTCGCACTGACAGAGCCACTTCGTAAGGCGCGGCTGCGAGGGCGCGCGCTCTAGAACGACCAGTCGGCCGAATCGCTGCCCAGTCAAGTCGATTGCGTTGATGCCTCGTCTCCCTGGCATGGTCAGCGCATCCGCGGGTCGGTGATCTGGCGCACGAGCTCGCGGTTGTTCCGCTGCATCAGCAGCTGCACCTGCTCGAAGGACAGGCCGAGGCCGCTGATGTTGTAGACGGGGGCGACGGTGAGGTTGCCGCCGCCCATGCGGTCGTTAGGGACGATCGAGCCCGACGACCCCGGCACGAACAGCTCCGGGCCGCGCTCGCCGACGATGTAGCTGCGACCGCTCAGCACGGGGCCGCCTTCGGCGCGGAAGCCGCCGAACAGCGAGCCGATGAACCCGGTGACCCCCTTGCCGACGCTGGAGTTCAGGAACGACGCAGCGGCCTGCTGCGCGACGACCTGGCGCAGCGTGTTCACCAGCGAGACGGCCAGCCCGCGGAACCCGCCCTCGGCGGTCATGAAGAAGTTCGCGAGGCTGTCCTGCATGTTCTCGGCCGCGCGCTGGGCATAGATGCTGGTCTCGCCGACGCCCTGCAGCGCCTCGCGGACGGCCTGCAGGTCGTTCGCGACGCTGCCAGCCAGGTCGACCGTCCCGACCGAGTTAGTCAGAACCTGCACGTCGGCCTCGAACTGCCTCTGCATGGCCACCCGGCTCTGCGCGTTGTCGAGAAACTTGAGGTTGGAGACGGCGAGCTGCCGCAGCTGCTCGGCCTCTTCCCTCGCCTTCCGGCTGGCCTCGCTGATCGGCGCCACGATGGCGGCGGCGACTCGCGGGGCAGCGGCGGCGATCGGCGCCGTCGTCGCGTCGGAGTACAGCGCCTTGAGCCGCTCCTGCAGCGCCGCTGTCTCCGCTGCGGCGTCCGCGTTGCGCTGCCGGATGATCTCAGCGGCGGCGCTGAAGTCGCCGCGGGCGGCCGAGGCAGCGACCGCGGCCGCTGCGCCGATCGTCTTCGCGAAACTCGAGAAGGTGACCGCTGCCCGATCCGCGGTTGAGATCATCCCGCGGATAATGCTGCCGACCGCAGACACCGAGCCTCCGAGCGCCTGCGACTGCGTCACGCCCGTAGCGAGCGCCTCCGCGTAGCGCGAGAGTCCAGGGACGACTTCTGCGAGCAGCCGGTTGGCGAGCCCTGACGCCGCCACCTGTAGCCGCGTCAGGTTGTCGTTCAGGGCCTCGGCCTGGCGCGCCGTGTTCGTGCTGATGGTGTTGCCGAGCCGGTCCGACTCGGCCGCGAACGCCTGCAGCCCCTCGCGCCCCGAGTTCAGCAGGGGGATCAGGCCCGGGCCCAGCCGCTGGCCGAACGTCTCGATCGCGAGCGCGGTCTTCGCGGCGCCGTCTGGCATCTTGGCGAAGCGGTCGGCGAGCGCGAGCAGCGCCTCGTTCGCGTCGGGCGCGCCGGCCGCGGCCAGCCGCTGCAGCGCCTTGCCGAGCGTCTCCGTCTCGACGCCGGACAGCTTCGCCGCGTACTCGAGCCGCGAGAGCTGCTCGACCGTCACACCGCTGGCCTGCGCCAGCTTCACCAGGTCGTCGGCGCGGTTCGCGGCCGCCTGCAGCGCCACCACGAGCGCGCCGCCAGCGGCCCCGGCCGCCGCCGCCACGGCGCCGAGCGCGCGCGTCGCGGTGTCCTTGATGTTCCGCATCCGCGCTTCGGCGACCGCCGCCGCGCGGCCGAGATCGCCCTGAAAGCGGGCGGTGTCGACCGCCAGGCTGACAACGAGTCTACCCAGACTTGCCATGCGGTCTCCCGAACACCTTCCGCCACGCGTCTTCCGGATCCGGCTGCGCGGCCGGCTGCTCGCGCTCGGCCTCGAGGCTCATGAAGGCCATCCACTCGGTCAGCTCCGCGCTGTCGACCGACGCGAGAAGCTCCCGAACCGTCTTGCCCAGCCGGAGCGCGAGCGCGAGGTAGAACCGCCGCTCGGGCCGGGCTTTCAGTTTCCCCGCATCTCCTCGAGCTCGGCGTCGCCGAGCCGGTTGAGAAGCTGGGCGACCTTCACGACGCGGTCGAGCGCGGCGGCCGATTTGGCGGCGAGCGCCGCCACGTCCCCGGGTCCGAAGATCGGGCGCCCTGCCTCGTCGACCATGCAGGCGACCGCGAGCTTCGCGCGCATGTTCGACAGTTCGGGCTTGCCGTCCTTCACGATCGAGGCCTCGAACGCGTCGCGGGCGGTGCCGGTCATCATCCCGACGAACACGTGCCCGCCCCACTCGGGCACGTCGACCCGTTCGCGGCGAAGGTCGTCGGCCCCGAGGATCTGGTCGCGAGAGAGCATCAGGCGAACCAGGCCGGCTCGCCGGTCACGCGCAGCTGCACCTGCGACTGCACCGTCCCGTCCGGCCCGCCGACGTCGAACGTGAACGAACGCACGAACGCCATGAACGCCGCGACGCTGTTGTCCGACAGCGTGACGGCGAACGCGGCCGCGTTGCCCTGCGCCTTGAGCGCGCGTAGCCGGGCCTGGCCGGCGTCGCTGACCGTGAACATCGACAGCGTCACGTTGCCGAAGTCCTGCAGCCCGAGCACATACTCCTTCGCCGTGGAGCGCAGGTGCGTGGTGTCGACCTCGGTCGCCTGACCGTCGAACCCGGCGATCTGCGAGGTCTCCGCGACGTCGATCAGGGTCTGGCGCGCGACCGTGCCACCGGACGTGTAGGCGGTGAATCCAGTCGAGTCGATGCCGCGCAGGCTGAACGTGTTGGCGGTCAGGTTGTCGACGACGAACGCCCGGTCGTTCAGCTGCACCATGCCGACGATGCCGCGGATGATGACCACGTCGCCTGTTGCCAGGCCGTGAGCCACGGCCGTGACGACGGCCGGGTTGGCGGCCGTGATGCCGGTGATGTTCACAGGCGAGCCGCTCGTCGACGCCACGCGCAGGCGGGTGCCCTGGGTCTTCAGTGCCATGTCAGTTCCTCATGTCCAGACGTTGTATTCCTGGGTCACCCGGTAGAGATCCGGGTCGGTCTCCGGCTCGTGCGAGTCGAACTCGGTCTGCAGCAGGTGCCCGGCGGCCACGAGCGCCGCGCGACACGCGTCGGCGACGGCGCGAGCCGCGGCATAGGTCTCCGCGTATACGTCCAGCTGCACGCGGTTCGCGTCCAGCTCGGTATCGCCGCGCAGGTGGTTGTTCGGCGTCAGCGAGATCCGCTGCAGCGTGATCGCCGGCACCTCGACCGACTGCGGCCGGTGCAGGGGCGTGATGCGCTGCGCAGGCACGAGCGCGGTCACCGCGCCGGCGGCGGCCAGCACGTCGCGGACGGTCTTGACGGCCATGCCTAGCCCTTGGAGGTGCGCCAGCGCGCCTTCTCGGCGGCCTTCGCGATGCCCTTCGCCAGCCGCACGCGGATCGCCTCGAGCGCATCCGTCTTGCGGTTCTCGAACGCGGGCCGTAGAAACGGACGCGCCGGTACCGCCTTCACTTCGCGACCGAAGAAGCCCTTCCCCGGCGTGCCGAGCACGCCTCGCGCGATCTGCACGACGCCGCGGCCGAACTCGATCCAGCGCCAGTAGTAGCCGTCCCGGTCGCGCCGGCCGCCCTGCCGCACGGTGATCACGCGCTCTTCTCGGACGCCGTTGCTGCCTTCGCGGTTGCGGCGCGAGTAGATCGCCTTGGCCAAGCGGCCGGTCCGCCGCGGCACCCGCGTCTTCGCCTCGTTGACGATCGGCCTCGCGCCGGCCGTCAGCGCCGACTGCAAGACCTTGCCCTGCATCTCGGCCGGGATCTTGCGCACCAGCGCCTCGCGGAGCTCGCGCAGACCCTCGACCTTCACGGACTCGACCATCACGGCACCCGAGCGGACGCGACGATCTGCAGCGACTGGCGCCGACCGATCTCGGCGACGTGCACGATGTTGTAGACCCGGCCCTCGCACACCAGCCGATTCAGCGGCGTGACGTCGGCGCGGTAGCGAAGCTCGAACGTGCAAGTCGCCTCGGCGTGCTTGGCCTCGGCGGCCATGAACTCGCGGCCGCGGAGGTCCAGCCGGCGACCCCAGACCGTCGCCACGTCAGTCCAGCTTTCGATCTGCTGGCCCTGCGCGTCGGACGCCAGGCTGCGCGACTGAATCGTCACGCGGCGATCGAGGCGCCCGGCTCGCATCAGCCCAGCACCCGGTACGGGAAGACCAGGCTGGCGACCGTGAGCGGGATCTCGGTGACGATGTTCCCAACGTTCACCGGCTCGCGGTTTTCGTAGAAGTGCGCCGTCAGCAGCAGGATCGCCTGCCGCAGCGGCTCGGGCAGCGCGAGGCTGCCACCGTACCCGGCCACGAACGTGACGGTGATCGCTTCGAACTGCTCACGCACACGCGGCCAGGTCACGCCGTACGCGGGCAGGATGAGGCCCTCGAGCTTGGAATCGTTGGCGCGCGCGACCTGGTACTGCGAGGCAGGCAGCGTCTGCGTGTCGCCGACCGGATCGACGTACTCGATGCCGACCACGGACCTGAGCGGCGCCCGCGGCAGCGCAATCCCGTCGCGCGATGCGCCGCCGATCCACGCGGTAGGCCAGTCGCGATCGATGCGGTACTGCAGCGTCTGCTGCGACAGAGCACGGCGCGTCTCGCCCTCGATGTGTTGCCGCGCCGCGAGCAGGTAGCCTGCCAGCAGGCCGTCCTCGTCGTTGTGATCGAGCCGCAGGTGCGCGCGAGCTTCCGCCAGCGTGACCGGCTCGGCGGTGGGTGCGACCGTGACGGTGACGGACATCGCGTGCTCCGGGAGAGGGCCAGGGCCGCAGTCGCGGCCCCGCCCGTGGTCACTGGACCGGCGCCGTTAGGCCGCCGGCTGGACGACCGGCTTGACCTCGGCGTTGCCGAGCAGCGCGACCGCGGCGATCAGCGTCGCGCCGGTGTTCGCGGCGGGCGTGATCGTGAGGCGCACGTAGCGGCGGCTGCCGCGGTACCCGATCTTCCGGACCTGGTCGTCGGAGGCGAACGTGAAGCCGGCCTGCGCTTCCGGCGCCGTGACGCTGTTCGGATCCGAGCCGATCAGCTCGGCATCCGGCACGGCCGCCGCGTCGGACAGGTTCGCCGCGTCGCCGTGCTCGACGAGCACGGTGTACGTGGCGTCCGCGTCCGGCACGGCGCCGATCAGGATCGCGAAGCCGAGCGAGAAGAAGCCCTGCCGGTCGATGACCTGCGAAACGATCGGCGTGTTGTCGAGCAGGCTGGCCGCCGGCGAGATCGCGCGGCGGACCTGGATGTTGCTCATCAAGTCGCGCATGGAGAAGTCCTCTAAGTTCGTGGGTGCGCCCGGCGGCGAGCTCGCCGCCGGGCTGGAGGGACGGCCCTGGGGGCTCGGCGGATCAGGTGCCGAAGCGCAGGAACTTGATCGCCTCGAAGTTCACGACCGCGCCGCCGACGCGACGGATCGAGTAGAACTTCACGTACGGCTTCTCGGTGTACGGGTCGCGCAGCGTCCGCACGCCGAGCCGGTCGACGATCTGGTAGCCCTCGCTGAAGTCGCCCATGGCGAGCGACAGCGAGCCCGCCGCGAGCGCCGGCATGTCCTCCGCCATGACCAGCGGGTAGCCGATCAGGGTCGCCGGCCGGCCGGCCTGCAGACCCGGCTGCCACAGGTACTGGCCCTGCAGGTCCTTGAACTTCCGGATGAGCGTGATGACCGACCGGCGGGTCACGATCCGTGCGTTCGCCAGGTAGGCCGTCTTGAACGACGCCTCGAGGTCGAAGAGGACGTCCGCGGGGTTCGAAGCCGCGAAGGCGCTGTTGACGCCCGTGTTCACGTGCTCGAGCGTGCCCCACGCCCGCGTGGCGTCGGCCGTGGCCGCCGTCGGGTATGCGGCGAAGCCGCGCGGCTGCGCCGCCCCGTTGCCGGTGATGAAGGCGGCGCCCTCGCGACGCGCGAACCGGTCGGCCACCTTCGTGGCCAGCCAGGCCTCGACGTCGACCGAGGCGTCGTCGAGCAGCTTCTGCGTCGCCTTCGGCTGCGCGTACTGCTCGTGCGCCATGATCTCGTACTTGCCGAGGCCAGGCGTGGCCGTCTCGGGACGGTCCGTGGTCTCGCCCACCCAGCCGTCCGCAGCCTCGCCGATGTCGGCGATGCCCTCGAGGCGATCCGAGCTGATCGGCTGCACGTTCGCGATCGCGCGGATCGGCGACAGCTCAAACACGCGGCTGACGATGCGGCCGGAGGTGTCGGCCGGCACCAGGAAACCGCCATCCGAGTCGACGCCCACCTGCAGGACCTTGAACTCGTCCGCCGGGAGGCTCTTCTCGCCCTTGCGCAGCACGTTCTGGAACGCCTGCTTGTAGGCCCGGAAGGCCTCGACGTCGACGTCTGCCGCCGAGCTCCCGCGCGCGCGCGCCAGCGCCTTCACCTGCAGGTTGAAGTCCCCGAGCGCCTTCTGCTCGACCTCGTCGGTCTTGCCGGCACCCAGCCGCAGCTGGTTGACCTTGCGCTCCAGCGCCTCGCGCTCGTCGCGCTCGAGCTTGATGCGCTTCTCGAGGTCTTCCTTCTTGCCGGTCAGGTCGTCGATCGCCTGGCCGAGCGCGGCGAGCTTCGCCTCCGCCAGCGCGTCCGCGACGGCCTTCTTGACGTTCTTGTCGTTCTCGGTCTTGAACTCTTCGAAGCGACGGCCGATCTGATCGATCGTCGACTTCAGCTCCTCGTGCAGATCCATGAGTGCGTCTCCGGTTGTGGGTGGATGGTGATCAGAACGAACTGACTCGCCGGCGCAGCTCGCGGACGAGCTCCTCGGCGTCGGTGGGCCGCTCCGAATCACTCGGACGCAGGCTCTTGACCCTCGAGACGAACGCGAGGGCCTGGGCACGCGTGAGGCCTGCGGCATCGCGCAGCCAGGCCTCCGCGTCGGAAAGGGTCGAGATCTCTTCGATCGACTTCACGGCACCGATCCGGGCCTCGGTGTTCATTGGGAACGTGACGATCGAGACCTCGAACAGGTCGACCTTCTTCAGGGTCCGGCGCGGATCCTCGGGCTTCTTGCCGTACGCCACGTCGCGCGCGATGTAGCCCATCGAGAGTCCGTCCAGCGCACCTGACTTGAGGCCCTCGTAGATGTACTTGCCCTTCTGCGTGTCCATCGCGAAGAGCTCGCCCTCGACGTACAGGCCGGTGTCGTCCTCGCGCATCTCGGTCCACTTGCCGACCGGGATGCCGTCCTCGACCGAGGCGCCCCAGCCGCCGTGCTGCAGCAGCATCTTCGGAGCGCTGCCGCGGCGCTTCCACTCGCGCAGCGTCTCCTTGAACGCCCCCTTCACGAGCATGTCCCCGCCGCTGTCGACGTTCCCGAACACGGCGCCGTAGCCGCTGAACGCCCCGGCCTTCGCCTGGTCGCCATCCGCGAACTTCACCTGCAGCCCGCACGCATACCGGTCGAGCTTCATTCCTCGGTCTCCTGTGATGCGGCGGTCGGCCGCGGCGGATCGGTGTCGGGGCCCGGCGGGTTGCCGCTGAACGTGTTCGCCGGTGCGAGCGGCTCGTCGAGCCCGTCCAGCGGGTTGAGCTCGAGCTTCTCGCGACTTTCGTTTCGAGTGAGGATCCCGGTGAGCACGCCGCGCGCCAGGTACTCCATCTGCTCGCGCGAGGTCATGCGCTGCAGAGCCTTCTCGTTGAGCTTCGTGTAGTAGCCCGCGGCACGCTCCTCGGGCGTGAGCAGCCGCTTGTCGGCGCTCTGCTCGAGCCGCCGCGCCCAGGGGCCGAGCGTGTACATCGCGTGCGCGATGAACATCTGCTCGGCCGACGCGTACGTCGCGGTCTTGTCCGCGTGCCCGATCATGATCGGCAACACGCGCATGAAGCGGCAGACTTCCTCGATCTGCAGACGCCGCTGCTCCAGCGTCTGCGCGTCGGTGTTGGTCATCGCCGTCGAGATCCACTTCGCGGCGCGATCCAGAATCATCGGACGGCCGGCGTTCTGCGAGCCCTCGTGTTCCTTGGCCAGCCAGTCGCGCAGCTTCTGGTACTGATCGCCCTGCAGCACGCCGTCGAGCGAGAGATAGCCCGGCATCCGGACGCCGTTGGACTGCAGGCGCGCCTGCCCCTCCTCAATCGCCATCGAAAGGCCGAGGGCCTGCCGGGCCAGCTTCACGAACTCGAGCCCGATGTAGGACGTCCAACTCGGGCCGCGGATGTGCCAGATCTCGCCGGCCCCGAGCGTGGCGAAGCGTCCGTCCGGGAAGCGCACCTCGTACTCGGGCGCTTCGCCCCAGCGGTAGCGGACGCGCACCCAGCCCGGCTCGAGCAGCCACATCTCGTCGATGCGCCGGGAGACGATCGGCGTCCACACGTAGGCGTTCCCGCAGAACGCCAAGTGCAAGCCCAGCGTCTCCTGGAACTCGAACGCGGTCTGCAGCGCATTGGGCGAGAGCGCGAGCTTGTCGTACAGCGGATGGTCGTACGCCGGACCGATCGTGCGGCCGCGCTGCAGGTGCAGCTTCCACGGCAGCATGGCGATCCCCTCGGCGATGACGCGGCCACACGCCAAGGCCGTCGACACCTGCAGCGCGGTCTGCAGGTTCACCTCGCGCCCGGCCCAGTTCGCCAGCGACCCGAAGACCTCGCGGAACAGCTCGAGCGTGCCGTCCGCGCTCTTCCGCGGCGGCAGGAAGCGGTTCCACCAGGGCATCAGGTCACTCCCAGAACGACTTGCTCGGCACCAGCTGCAGCGTTGCGGCGCGCTCCGCCATCGCGAGCGCGACGATTCCGTCGATGCGCCCGCGGGCCTTGCGCTTGTGGAACTTCTTCTCGTCGGCGGCGCCCACCTCCACGACCGCGTTCGCCGCGCACATCGTGAGCACCGGGTTCTTTTTCACACGCATCGCCCGGTTCGCGATGCCAGCCTCCAGGGCCTCGATCGCCGGGGTCATGTCCCGGAAGCCCTGACCGTGGTTCAGCAGCAGCAGTCCGGTGGCGTTGGCGATGGCGTCCTCGTCTGCATCGCAGCTGAGCACCGAGTACTCGAACCCGAGTTCGTCGAATTCCTGCTTGAGCTCCTCCATCCGCCAGCGGTCGAAGGCGACGGCCGCCAGGCCGTAGCGTTCGCGGAACTCGACGATGCGGCGCGCCACGTAGCCATAGTCGACCGTCGCGCCCGGAGTGACCTCGAGGAACCCCTGGTCGCGCCACACCGTGTACGGAACCCGGTCGCGGTCCTCTCGCGCGCGCAGACCTTCCTCCGGCGCCCAGAAGAAGGTGAACGCGTCCCGCCCCGTGCCGTCAGGCCTCGGGAAGACCAACGCGAGCGCCGTCAGGTCGTTCCGGGCCGACAGGTCCAGGCCTCCCCAGCACCGCGTGCCGAGGTACGGCGCGAGGCTGAGCTCGGGATCCTCGATCGCTCGCCACTTGTCGCCGTCGATCCACGGCGTTGCGGCGTCGACCCACTCGCAGAAGTTCAGGCGGCGCACCTTCGACGCGTACGCCGGAAGGCCCTCGCCCTTCTTCACCTGCTCGCGCAAGTACTTCTCGGTGATCGAGACGCCGAGGTTCGGGTTGGCCTTGATCCAGGCGCCTTCGTCGCGCCAGTCGTCGCTCTTGTCGAGCGCGCACACGTACGCGAACCAGGCCTCGTCCTCGACCCGCTGCTCGAGCACTCGCTGCGAGTACTCGTGGTGCTGGAAGCAGATCGAGTTCCGGTCGACGCCGGAGTTGGTGATCTCCAGCTTCAGCGGCTGCCGGCGGAACTTGAAGCCGGCCTCCAGCATGTCGACGACGGTCCCGTCGGGGTGCTCGTGCAGCTCGTCGACCAGCGCGCAGTGCGGGCGGGGGCCGGACTGCTTATCGTCCGATGAGATCGTCCGGAAGAACGAGCCCGTCTTCGGGAAGAACATGTTCCAGGGGTTCATGCCCCCGTACTTGACCAGGTGCTTCGACAGCGTCGGCGACTGGTCGCGCATGGCGACGGCGTCGCGGAACAGGATCATCGCCTGATCCTTCGTCGACGCCGCGGCGTACACCTCGGCTCGCGCTTCGCCGTCGGCGGTCAGGCAGTACAGCCCGATGCCGCCCGCGAGCGGTGACTTCCCGTTGCCCTTGCCGATCTCGACGTACGCGGTCCGGAACCGGCGGTACCCGTCAGGGCCCAGCCAGCCGAAGATCGAGCCGACCAGGAAGGCCTGCCAAAGCCGGAGGTCGAACGGCTGGCCTTCGAACTGGCCGCCGTTCAGACGCAGGACCTGCGACCAGTACCCGTAGGCCCGATCCGCCTTCTCGAGCGACCAGGCGAACCCGCGCTTCGGCAGCTCGACCAGGTCGCGCAGGTGCCTCTCGGCGGCGAGCCGCACCCACGGGCCGGCGGGGATGTCTCCCTGCGCGACCGCCTCTGCGTAGACGGTGGCCGGGTCCCGGCCGTGGTCCTTCGCGAGGTCAGTTGAAGTAGGCCGCGCCCGGGTCTTCTTCTTCGCTCGGGTCAACCGTCGACACCTTCGCGCGCGCCGCCGGCGTGAAGCCGAGCTCGCACACCGCGGCTCGGTACCGGCGCCACGCGTCCGAGGCGATCGCCACCTCGGGCCGCGCCTTGATCACCAGGTCGCCCGCAGTGCTCGTCGTCTCGTAGGTCAGCCCGTGCGCCTGGATCGCGATCCGCGCCTTTGCCCACGTCGAGTAGGCCTCCGCGGCGAGCTCCAAGATCGACCGCTCGGCCTCGGTGAGCACCTGCGCCTTGAGCGCGATCACGACCAGACGCCGCCACTCCTGCTGGCCGACCGCGTCCAGGCCTTCCGGCATCGGCGGGGCGCCGGGCGGGAGCTTCGGCTCGCGCTTGTTGTACGCCCGCTTTCCGGGATTGCCCTTCGCGCGGCGGATCTGGGTCGGGGTTCGGGCGGGGCCGGGCATTCGAAAACTCCGATTCAACCTGCGGACGTACGCGAAAAGGAACCGCG
>Ga0209972_10001106_pt1 | contig 24517 bp, 18 predicted proteins | sample NOAtaG_7_FD_187302 | JGI IMG/M metagenome (GOLD analysis project Ga0209972, IMG submission 187302) | Freshwater lake microbial communities from Lake Erie, under a cyanobacterial bloom - NOAA_Erie_Diel1S_2200h metaG (SPAdes) (version 2) | ecosystem: Environmental > Aquatic > Freshwater > Lake ... | reverse complement strand
CCATTCCGGGCGTGGGTGAGAAGAAGCTCGCCAGTTATGGCGCGGCGATCATCGCGGTGGTGCAGGCGAACTGATCGGGCCTAGCCCGCGTCGTCCCACGGAACCGGGGTAACCATGCCGCGCTCCCAGTCCGCGCGCAGCAGCGCGTAGCCGATGCAGTCGTGGCGCGCACCGTCGGCGCTGGCCGCCTGCCACATCCGCGCGCTCACTGGACCCCCCCTCGCTCTACGCGCGCAGGGATTCGCCCTTGGGACGGCCCGGCGGGGCATCGGCTTGCCTGCGCGCTGCGCGCTCAGGGGTTCGCCCTTGGGACGGCCTGGCGGGGCATCGGCTTGCCTGCGCGCTGCGCGCTCAGGGATTCGCCCTTGGGACGGCCCGGCGGGCTCATGCGCGTCCTCCGCGGCGGGCTGAAACGCTAAGGGGCGGATTCGGCGGGCTGACTCACCCGCACCCGATTCCCATCCGGGTCCAGCAGGCTCAACTCCCGATCGCCCCACGGCATCCGCTCGGCGCGCATGTTTAGCGCCGCCTCGGCGGCAGCGATGTCATGAGTCACCAGGAATACCGCCCCACCGGGTGCGCAGTCGCCGGCATGCTCGGACAGGAACAGCGTGGCGCCCTGGGGTGTGCTGATGGAGATAAACCAGGGCAATCCTGGTTCATGCTGGTGGCGCCAGTCCTCCTGGAAACCGAGCCGACGGTACCAAGCTGCCGACGCCGGCCCGTCTGCGACGCGAAGAACCGGAATGGCTTCGTGGGGAGCGGTCAAATTCGGACGGGCGGAAAGTCGATGACCTTGGTGATTGTAATGCGGGTGACGGTCGGCCGGCGTGACCGGGCAAAGGCGGACCGCAGCGCTCAAGGTGCATCCGGCACGTTCGGCACATCCGGCGCGGCCTGCGCCTTGGCCCGCATCTTGGCCGCGATGTAGGCCGAGTCCGGCACGTGCAGCAGGCCGGCCACCTTGCGCATCAGGTGCAGTTCGTGCGCCGACAGCGCTGCGTCGGCGTAGGCCACCTGCCACATCAGCTCGATCATGCGTTCTTTCTGCGGCTGGCTGAAACGCTGGTTGATCAGCGAGGTGAACTGGTAGTAGTCGTTGGCCTGCGCGATCTCGGCCTCGGCCAGTGCCATCAGCGCATCGGCTTCGCCGGCGGCCAGCCCGAACTTCTCGTGCACGGCGCGGCGCACCGCCTCCCGCTCGGCCTCCTGCGTGTCGCGGTCGATACGCACCACCTCGACCAGCAGCGCCGCCGTGGCCAGGCGCAGCCCGTGCTCCGGGTCGGCCGGCGCGGCGGCGGCGATGTGGCTCTCGAAGAAACGCCGCAGGCTCGAGATCATGGCCGGGGCGACAGCCCCGGCCGGGCCCTGCCTGCGGCGCCGCGCAGGTTGGCCGCGGACCGGGGCAGGGCGCTCTGCACGCTGCTCCGGTCTGCCGTGCTCACTGGGTCCGGATCGCGACGCTGGTAGCGCCGCGCACCGCGTTGCCTTCGTCACGGAAGCGCACGAAGACCCGGTTGACGGCCGGATTGAACCCGATGTTGCCGGTCCCGGCGGCAAAGACGGCGAAGGTGGGCGTGGCCCCGGCAGCGATCTGGGCAGTGACGCTGGCTGCCGGCGGGGCCTCGCAGGCGCCGGTGCCCGGCGCCGTCCGGCAGATGCTCAGGTTGACCGGCAGCGTCGTGCCGCCGGTGTCGGCCGTGACCGTGATGGTCGCGCTGGCGCCCACGTTGGCGGTTGCCACTGCGAAGGCGCCGGTGCCGTTGTTGCCCGGCACGCTCAGGATGCCGTCGCTCTGCAGGGTTGCCGCCAAGGCGATCACGTCCGGCCCGGCGCTGCTGGTTGCCGACAACTGCAGCGTGTTCAGGCCCACGTTGACGGGTGCAGCCGACGAGTTGGTGCAACTGAAGCGCAACTGCACATCGGTGGGCGCAAACGGCGCCGTCGGCGTGAAGGCGAAGGCGAACGTCTGCAGTTGTCCCGCCGCGATGTTCACCGGCGTGTCGCGCGTGCCGGTCAGGGCGTTGGTGGTGGGGTTGGTGCTCTGGTACCAGAACGTGGCCGCAATGGCCGTCGTCGGGGCAATCGAGCAGCCGATGCCTTGCTGGTTCGATGTGTTGATGACCGAGGCAAAGGCCGTGGCAACGCCGCCCACCTGCACCGAGCGGCTGGCCGGCAGGGTTGCCGCCACGAGCGCCACGCTGCTGGCTGCGATCTCCTGGGCGCGGTCCATGGCGCGTGACGCATCGAGCAGGCCGACCCCGCAGCGTCCATCGGTGTAACCGGCGCACTCCGTGCCGGCGGGGAAGGCGCGCGCCGACTCGGTGATGGCGCGCCGCACCGTGGCGACGTCGAAGCCGGGGAACCGCTCCAGCAGCAGCGCAGCCACGCCGGCCACGTGCGGCGCCGCCATGCTGGTCCCGGACAGCAGGCGATAGGTCGGCCCGGCCGTCCCGCTGTCCCCCACCGAGTCCTGGCCGCGCTGACCCCAGTAGGAGGTGGACATCACGCTCACGCCAGGTGCCATGATCGTGGTGCCGGGCCCGATGTTGGAGAAGCTGGCCCTTTCGCCGGTGCGCCCGCCGGCCGCCACCGCGATCACACCCGGGCAGTTGGCCGGAAAGCCAATCGCGCCCGCCGCATCGTTGCCCGCCGATGCAACCACGACCGTGCCGCGTGCAAACACCGTGTCGAACAGTGAAATGGCAGCCGAGGGGCAGGCGGCCCCGCTACTGCCAAGGCTCAGGTTGACCACGCGCGCCGGATTCGGATTGGCCGCCACGTTGGGAACGCTGCCGCCGGAGGCCCACACGATCGCGTCGAAGATGTCCGAGAAACTCCCTCTGCCGCAGGCGCCGAGCGCGCGCAGCGGCAGGAGACGGGCGTTGTACGCAACGCCGGTCACGCCGATGCCATTGTTGGCCACGGCAGCGACGGTCCCGCCCACGTGCGTCCCATGCCAGGAACTGGGCTGGAACGGGTTGTTGTTGCCTTCGTTGCAGGCCCCCGCTTCGCCCCAACTGCCTTCGTCGTTGGGGTTGCTGTCGCGGCCGTTGCCGTCGCGCGCCGAGGCGGCATCGCTGATGAAGTCGTAGCCGGGAACCAGGTTGGCGGTCAGGTCCTCGTGCGGCGTGCTGCCGGTATCGATCACGGCCACCACGACGCCACTGCCCGTTGCGCGCGCCCATGCGCCAGGGAGATTGGCGGCGCCCACCTTGCTCTGCGACGGGTTGCTGTTACCGACCGGCACTTCGTAGTGCCACTGGCCGCCGGCCGCGAACACCGGATCGGTTGGAACCGCCATCAAAGCACCGCGTCCGTCGGCGTGTTGAGACGGACTCCCGCCCGCGAACACCGCACCGGCTGCGACCTGATGTTGGTACAAGACCATGTCGGGCAGTGCCCAGGCCACGTTGGGGTCGCTCTTGGCCAACCGCTCGGCCAACTCGGTCGCCTGGGACAGCGTCATCGGACGGGGCAGCCGGAAAACGTGCGACTCACCCGCCATCGGCCGGCGATAGCTGACCTGTGCGCCGGCCTTGGCGGACAACCGTTGGGCGCGCTGGGCGCCGCTGCTGGCGTTGAGGCTGACGGTGGCGTGGTCACGGAACTTGACGACCAGTTGGGTGATGTCGGCGCGTTCGGTGGCGCTCGCGGCCTGGGGCATCGGCCCGATCAGGGCAGCCAGACCGATCAACGGACTCAGGTTGCGGAGCCAACTCATGCGAGGACCTCGGATCAGGGGTTTGTGAACCGCCGGCAGCTCTTTGCAGGCCGCAGCGCTCGGAAGGATAACTTGAACCGGCAATGCGGTTTGCAGCGGGCAGGCGCCTGCGTTACCGGCCAGGACGTCAGGGCGCGGTGTGACTGCGCACGACCATGTCGGGTTCTGCGAACTCGACGCGCGGGTCGGCGCGCAAGCGGGCGAGCGCCGCCTCGATGCCGTTGCCCGGTTCGGGCAGAATCCCGACGACCCAGGCTGCGCCGGACATGGGACGTATCAGCTCGATCCGAGCCTGGGACGAGCGCGCGAGTTGTGCGCGCAGTGAAGGATCGTCCAGGCGCAGCCGTTCATCGCGCATCTTGATGATGACGTGAACCCCGCTTGCCGAACGGACCCATGAAGAGGGGATGTCGGCCTTGGGGCCCTGCCCGGGTGGCGGCGCCAGCGGGGCCGCGCAGGCCGATGTCATGGTGGCCAGGGCCACCGCAGCACCGGCTCGGCGCCAAGTGGGTCGAGCGCGGCACGAGATTGGACGAGGCATGAGTGACCCGCGGACAGTTCAGGACGGCATGGCGTACGTTACAACGCCGCAAGAGGGCGTGGAGCGGGAGGATGGCGTGGCGTTGCCTGGCGTCGCACGGCCGTCTTCGTTGTGGTGCGGTGGGCGCCGGCAGCTCCTCCAGGGTTACGCGCCGCCGCGACCCGCCCGGCGGGTCGGTCGCGCCGCCCCGGGCTTGCAGGTGAGCCGCTGATGAACCCGCATGAACACCAGCTCGCCTACCCGTGGTCCGAGGTGCCCGCCGCCGGCACCGTGACCACCCTGCGCCCGGGCGTCCACTGGCTGCGCATGCCGCTGCCCTTCGCGCTCGACCATATCAACCTGTGGCTGCTGGAGGACGAGATCGAGGGCGTGGCCGGCTTCACGATCATCGACTGCGGCATCACCTCGGACGAGACGATGGCGGCGTGGGAGCGCATCTTCGACACGGTGCTCGACGGCGCGCCGGTGCTGCGCGTGATCGCCACCCACTTCCACCCCGACCATCTGGGCCTGGCCCACTGGTTGACCCGCGGCGGCGCGCGCCAGCGCTGGCAGGCGCGGCTGTGGATGACTGCCACCGAGTACGCGTATGGCCGCTTCCTGTCGGCCGGCTCCGACGACACCAGCGGCGACGGCGCCGCGGCGCACTTCCGCCGCCACGGCCTGAGCGACCCCGCCGCGCTCGCCCAGGTGCGCGCCCGCGGCGGCGGCTACTACCCGAAACTGGTGCCGGCGGTGCCCGGCTCGTACCGCCGCCTCAGCGACCGCGACGAGATCGCGATCGGTCGAACGGCGGGTCGAATGGCGGGTCGAATGGCGGGTCGAACGGCGGGTCGAGCGGCGGGTCGAACGGCGGGCTCCACAGCGGATCCCAGCGGGGGCCGCACCGCGGATCCCGGCGCGCATCGCCCGGCGGACCGGCCCGGCGCCAAACGCATCTTCCGCGTGATCGTCGGCCACGGCCACGCGCCCGAGCACGTGTCGCTGTGGTGCGAGGAAGAGCGCCTGCTGATCAGCGGCGACATGGTGCTGCCGCGCATCTCGACCAACGTCAGCGTGTTCGACCTCGAGCCCGAGGCCGACCCCTTGCCGCGCTACCTGCACTCGCTGGACCGCTACGCGGCGCTGCCGGCCGACACGCTGGTGCTGCCCTCGCACGGCAAGCCGTTCATCGGCCTGCACGAGCGGATCGCGCAGCAGCACGCGCATCACCGCGAGCGGCTGGCCGAGGTGCTGGCCGCCTGCGCCCAGCCGTGCACCGCGGCCCAGATCGTGCCGGTCCTGTTCCGCCGCGAGCTCGACCTGCACCAGCTCACTTTCGCGCTGGGCGAGTCGCTGGCGCACCTGCATGCGCTGTGGCACGGCGGCCGGCTGCAACGCCTGCTGGGAGATGATGGCGTCTACCGCTTCCGTGCGGTGTCGGACTAGCCCGGGCATGGCACCGGGCGGTCGACTCGCCCGACTCGCCCGACTCGCCCGCGCCGCCCGCGCCGCCCGACCCTGACGCTCCACCCCGCCCCGACGGCCCTCACCAACCCGAAAGCGATGCCATGAAGAGCAAGGATGTGCCGGCGCACCCGGCCACGCAACTGGTGCTCGGCGGCCGCGACCGCGACACCCTGGGCTTCGTCAATCCGCCGCTGGTGCGCGGCTCCACGGTGCTGCACGACAGCGTGGCCGACATGAAGGCGCGCGTGGCCGCGCGCCTGGCCGGCGCCGACGAGCCGATCGCCTACGGCATCTACGGCGGCCCGACCCACCAGGCGTTCTACGACGCGCTCAACGTGCTCGAAGGCGGCCACCGCTCCTGGGCCCTGCCCTCGGGCCTGACCGCCTGCGCGATCGCGCTGCAGGCGTTCGTCGGCAGCGGCGACCACGTGCTGGTGCCCGACTCGGTGTACGGACCGGTGCGCCGCTTTTGCAACCAGACGCTGCGGCGCTTCGGGGTGACGACCACCTACTACGACCCGTGCAGCGGCGCCGAGATCGAACGGCTGTTCACGCCCGCCACGCGGATGCTGTGGCTGGAGTCGCCCGGATCGCACACGTTCGAGATGCAGGACGTGCCGCTGCTGGCGGCCATCGCACGCGCCCGCGGCGCGTTCAGCGCCATCGACAACACGTGGGCCACACCGCTGTTTTTTCAGCCGCTCAAGGTGGGCGTGGACGTCAGCGTGCACGCGGCGACCAAGTACATCGGCGGCCACTCCGACCTGCTGATGGGAACCGTGACGAGTAACGAGCGCGCCTGGCCGCAGTTGCGCGCCGCGATCCACGAGTACGGCCTGACCACCAGCGCGGACGACTGCGCGCTCGCGCTGCGCGGCCTGCGCTCCATGGGCGCACGCCTGGTGCAGCACGAGGCCAACGCGCGCGCGCTGATTGCCTGGTTCAAGCAGCAGCCCGAGGTCGAGCGCGTGCTCTTTCCCGCCGACGCCGACGACCCGGGCCATGCGCTGTGGCGGCGCGACATGAGCGGCGCCTGCGGCCTGTTCGGCGTGCTGCTCAAGCCGGGGCTGGCCGAGGCGCGCCTGCACGCGCTGGTCGATGCGGTGACGCTGTTCGGGCGCGGCTATTCATGGGGCGGCTACGAAAGCCTGCTGATCCCGAGTTTTCCGGAGCGCACGGTGACCGCCCATCCGTACTCCGGCCGGCTGTTCCGCGTGCATGCCGGGCTGGAAGACCCGCGCGACCTTGTTGCCGACCTGGAGCGCGGTTTCGCGGCGCTGCGCCGCCCGGGCTGAATGCCGCAGGCGGCTGCGCGCCGCGACTTACGCCGCCCGCGGGTAGTCGGTGTAGCCCTGGGCGCCGGGCGTGTAGAAGGTCGAGGGGTCGGGCGCGTTGAGCGGCAGTTGGCGCTGCAGCCGCAGCTCCAGGTCCGGGTTGGCCAGCCAGGCACGTCCGAAGGCGATCAGGTCGGCGCGCCCCTCGGACAGCGCGGCTTCGGCGCTGGCGCCATCGAAGCCGCCGCTGCCGATGAAGCTGCGCCCAAAGGCGGCGCGCAGCTGCGCCTTGAACTCGGCCGGCACCGCGGGCGCCCCCATCGAGCTGTGGTCGACCAGGTGCAGGTAGGCCACTCCGAGCGCGCCGAGCGCGCGCGCCAGTTCGAGGTACTGCGCCTGCATGCCGTCGAAGGCGCCCATGTCGTTGAACACGCCGAAAGGCGAGACGCGCAACCCGACCCGCTGGGCGCCGATGGCCGCCGTGACCGCCTGCGCCACCGCCAGCGCGAAGCGGTTGCGGTTCTCGGCGCTGCCGCCGTAGGCGTCGGTCCGCCGATTGGCGTGCGGGTTGAGAAACTGTTCGAGCAGGTAGCCGTTGGCGGCGTGCAACTCGACGCCGTCGAAGCCTGCCTCGATCGCCAGGCGGGCGGCCTGAGCGTATTCGGCCACGGCATGGTCGATGTCGGCCGGTGTCATGGCCCGCGGCACGGGATGGGGCTGCAGGCCCGACTTGTCGGTGTACATCTCGCCGGACAGGGCGACCGCCGACGGTGCAATGACCTCGGCGCCGGCCGGCAGGTTGTCCGGGTGGGCGACGCGGCCGGTGTGCATCAGTTGCACGAAGATCCTGGCGCCGCGCGCATGCACGGCCGCGGTGACCTTGCGCCAGCCGGCCACGTGCGCCGGGTTGAACAGTCCGGGAATGCGCGGATAGCCCAGGCCGTTGGGCGAGGGTGAGGTGCCTTCGGTGATGATGAGGCCGGCGCCGGCGCGCTGGCCGTAGTACTCGGCCATCAGGTCGTTGGGGGTGTTGGCCTCGACGGCACGGCTGCGCGTCAGCGGCGCCATGACGATGCGGTTCTTCAGCTGCAGCGCGTCGCTGCGGTACGGTTCAAACAGCACAACGGTCTCCTGGGTTGAACGGCAAGGGCGGAGGTTGGAAAACGCCCGCTGCGGCGTGCGGGCTGATGATCAGGCGAAAGCCAGGACGGGGTACCGCGACGCTGCGGCGCGGCGCTCCACGCCCCACGCCCCACGCCCCATTGTGCCGCCGCGGTCAACTCGCGGCCCGGTCGCCGCGGGCGCGTCCGCCAGGTCCGCACGTGACGGTGATTCGCTGGCCCATGCGGCGCGCGACGGCTTCGGCGTGGGTGATGACGACCAGGCTGCGATCCGCCCATGCGGTGCGCAGTGCGTCGATCAGCCGAACGGCGGTGGCGTGGTCGAGGCCCTCAGTCGGCTCGTCGAGGATCAGGATCGGCGCGCGCACGAGCAGTGCGCGCGCCAGCGACAGGCGCCGCGCCTGCCCGCCGGACAACTGCGTGCCGAGGCTGCCGGCGCGGGTGGCCAGGCCCAGCGGTTGCGCGCGCACCCAGGCGTCCAGTTGCGCGATGCGCAGCGCCTCCCAGAGCTCGGCCTCGCTGGCCTCGGGCCGGGCAATCAGCAGGTTTTCCTCCAGGCTGGCGTCGAACACGTGCGGCTGCTGCGGCAGCAGCGTGAGCGTGGCGCGCTGGGTGGCCTCGTCGTAGGCCGCCAGCGGCAAGCCGGCCAGCAGCACATCGCCGCGCAGGGGCCGGATGGCGCCGGCGGCGAGCCAGCCCAGGGTCGATTTGCCGGCGCCGTTTTGTCCCATGACCGCCAGATGCGTGCCGAACGGGATCTCGAGCGAGAAGTCCGCCAGCACCGGCGCGCGGCCGGGGTAGGCGAAGGACAGGTGGCGAAAGGCGAGCGCCGGCGCGCGCGGTCGCGCGGGGCCCGCCGCGGCGGGCCCCGCAGCGTCGGCGGTGCCGGCGGCACCGAGCGCGCCCACGCGCTGCGCGGCCTCGCGCTGCAGGCCGGCAAACACGAAGCCGCCAGGCAGCACCGCCAAAGCCTCGCCGAGGGCGAACAGGCCCAGCACGGCGGCCGCCAGCAGCGCGCCCGACACGGCGCCGGCCTGCACCTGCGGCACGCTGGCATGGACCAGCAGCAGCGCCGCGGCGCCGCCGGCCAGCAGCGTCATGCCGAGTGCCGCGGCCTCGACGCGGTTGATCGCGCGCTGTGCGCCGAGCCAGCGTCCGGCGTGCGCCAGCAGGCGCGCGCGCGCGGCCGGCCAGGCGCCGTAGATGTGCAGGGTGGTGCGGCCGCGCAGCGTTTCAACTGCGTCGGCACGCAGGCTGGCCTGCGCCTGCGAAGCGCCGGCGCCGGCGCGGGCGGCGCGGTACGCGGACCACCACGGCAGCAGCAGCAGCGCCGGCAGCAGCGCGGCGCCGACCGTGACGGCGGCGCGCGCACCGAATGCAAGCGCCAGCGCGGCCAGCGCGAGACCGGTGACCACGGCGGCCTGACACCAGGGCAGCACGGCGCGCACCAGGACGCTGTCGAGCGCATCGATATCGCCGACCAGCCGCTGCAGCACGTCGCCGCTGGCGCGGCCGCGCAGCCCGGTCAGCGCCTGCGGCTCGATCCGCGCATAGCTCCAGACGCGCAGGTCGCGCAGCACGCGCAACATGCCGTCGTGGCCCACCAGGCGCTCGCCGTAGCGCCCCGCGGTGCGGGCCACCGCAAACAGGCGCACCATCGCACCGGGCTTGAAGATGTCGAAGGCGATCGCGGTGGCGAAGGCGGCGCCGGCCAGCCCCGCGGCGCTCAGGAACCAGCCCGACATCGCCAGCAGGCCCACCCCGGCCGTCAGGGTCAAGGTGCCCAGCAGCAGGGCCAGCAGCAGGATCGGCGCATGGCGCGCGATCACGGGCAGCAGCAGGCGAATCGGACCGGCGGCGGGGGCCGCTTGCGCCGTCGCCGGCACGGGTGCTGCGCGCGCCGGCTCGGCCGGCGCATCGGCGGCGGCGACGCGGGTCAAGGCAAGCGGCAGTTCGCCCAGCCGGTCGAGCGCGCGGTCGTCGACCAGCCGGCCCTGGTCTAGGCGCAGCACGCGTTCGACCAGGCCCGCCGGCGGCGTGCGATGCGTGACCAGCAGCAGGGTGCGGCCGCGCGTCTGCCGGGCGAGCAGGGCGAAGAACTGCGCCTGGCTGGCGGCGTCCAGGTGCGCGGTGGGCTCGTCGAGCAGCCACAGCGCCGGTGCCGCATGCCCATCGTCGCGCAGCAGTGCGCGTGCCAGGGCGAGGCGCTGCAGTTGCCCGCCCGACAGGCCGTGCCCGTCCTCGCCCAGCGGCGTGTCGAGTCCCTGCGGCAGCACGGCCGCGATCTCGGCCAGGCCGGCGGCCTGCGCCGCCGCCTCCACCTCGGCGTCGGTTGCCGCGTGGCGCGCCAGGCGGATGTTCTCGCGCAGCGAGCCGGCAAACCACTCGGGGCGCTGGCCGATCCAGACCACGCGCTGGCGCAAGGCGGTCCGGTCGAGCGCGCCGAGGTCGCAGCCGCCCAGGTCGATCCGGCCCGCCGTCGGGACGAGCTGCCCGAGCACCAGATCGAGGAGCGTGGTCTTGCCGGCGCCGCTGGCGCCCACCAGCGCCACGCGCTCGCCTGGCCGCAGCGCGAAGGTCACGCCGTCGAGCGCCACCCGCCCGTCGGCGTGCACCATGCTCAGGTCGTGCACCGCAAGCTCCAGCGCGCGCTCCGGCAGCGCGCAGCGCGGCTCGCCCGGCGCCGCTGCGCCGGGCGGTGCTGCCAGCGGCGCCAGCGTCTGCGCCGCGCCCAGCGCATGCGCCCGCGCGTGGTAGTGCTGCCCGAGCTGCCGCAGCGGCGCATGAAACTCGGGCGCCAGCATCAACACAAACAGGGCGGCGGCCAGCGAGGGCGCGGTCCACCAGCCGCCGACGCCGACGTCGAGCCGGCCGAGCAGCACCAGCCCGAAGTACAGCGCGACCATGGCGATGGCGAGCGAGGCCAGCAGCTCCAGCACCGCCGAGGACAGAAAGGCCACCCGCAGCACGCTCATGGTGCTCTTGCGATAGCGCTCGGCGGCGTCGGCGACGACCGCGCTCTGGGCCGCGGCCACGCCGAGCAGCTTGAGCGTCGGCAGGCCCTTGAGCAGATCGAGAAAGCGTCCGCCCATGGATTGCAGCTCGGCGAACTGCCGGCGGCTGGCCGTATCGGCGCTGCGGCCGATCAGGACCATGAACAGCGGAATCAGCGGCGCGGTGGCGAGCAGGATCGCCGCGGCCACCCATGAAAACGGCAGCACCGCGACGGCGACCGCCGCCGGCACCAGCACGGCGAGCGTCTGCTGCGGCAGGTAGTGAGCGAAGTAGGCGTCCAGCGCCTCGACCTGCTCCACCAGCTGGGTGCTGGCAGCGCCGGCCTCGGTCCGGCGCGTGACCGGCTGGTCGCCCAGCGCGTCGACCGCCCTGGCGCGCACGCGGCTGCGGATCGCACCGCCGGCCTCGAAGGCCAGCCGCTGGCGGCCCCAGGCGCAAACGGCGCGCAGCGCGAGCACGCAAAGCAACGCCAGCAGCAGGCCGTGCGGCGCAAACCCGGCCGGCTCGAAGACCGCCGCGGCCAGCAGGTGGGCCAGCAACCCGGCCTGCGCGATGGTCGCCAGCGCGCCGAGGGCTGCCACGCCCACGCAGGCGCGCACCAGGCGGCGCGCGGCGGGCGCGTCGTCGAGCAGGCGACGCAACCACTGCCGGGCGGCGTCGGCCTGCGGATCGGGAGTGTCCTGGGGCTTCAAGTGAGACGGCGCAGCGGGGCCGTTGACCTGGCGGGCGGGTCCGTCGTGGCCGTCCCGACGAGACGCCAGGAGGTCGCCGCAGACCGGGCCGCGGGCCGGGCGATCGCGCCCGCGCCGGGGCGGGCGCGGGGGACGCACCCGGCGCGCGGCGCGGCGCTACTTGACCGCCGGCTCGTCCGGGTAGCCCTGCAGTTCGAGCCACATGGCGTTGATGATGCCCACGCTGCAGGCCAGGCCCAGGCCCAGGATCCACGCGAAGTACCACATGTTCGTCTCTCCCGAATCTCAGTAAAAGTGTCCGCGCGCTGCGCGGATCTGCTCGACCGTCACGGTGCCGCGCATCACGCGGTAGACCCAGCTGGTGTAGAGCAGCACGATCGGCAGGAACAGGATCACCATCCAGAACATCCAGCGCAGCGTGTGCAGGCTCGAGGTCGAGTCCCACGCGGTGAGGCTGTGGTTCGGGTTCAGGCTCGAGGGCATCAGGAACGGGAACATCGCCGTGCCCACGGTCAGGATCACCATGGCTACCGCCACGCTGCTGGAGATGAACGCCAGCCCGCCGCGGCCCACCGCCGACAGCCACGCCGCCGCCGCCGCGCCCACCACGCCAAACAGCGGCAGAAGCCACAGGATCGGGTTGGCGTCGAAATTGGTGAGCCAGGCACCGACCTCGCGCACCACCGTCTTGGTGGTCGGGTTGGATGCAGCCTCGGTGAGGATGGGCGACGTGATCTTGTAGCCGCTGATGACACCGGCCACCAGGAAGCCACAGGCCACGAAACCGGCCGCCATCACCAGCGCCGAAACGATCGCGGCCTTGCGGGCGCGCTCGCGCAGCACGTCCTCGGTCTTGAGCAGCAGGAACGTGGCGCCCTGCATCACCAGCATGGCCACGCACACCACGCCCACCAGGAGGCCGATCGGGTTGAGCAGTTGGAAGAAGTTACCCTCGTAGAACACGCGCATGTCGGGGTCGTAGCGGAACGGCACCCCCTGCAGCAGGTTGCCGAAGGCCACGCCGATCACCAGCGCGGGCACGAAGCCGGCGATGGCGAGCCCCCAGTCCCACGCGCCGCGCCAGCGCGGATCGGCGATCTTGCTGCGGTACTCAAAGCCCACCGGCCGCAGGATCAGTGCAAACAGCACCACGATCAGCGCGAAGTAGAAGCCCGAGAACGAGGCGGCGTAGACCAGCGGGTAGGCCGCGAAGATCGCGCCGCCGCCAAGGATCAGCCACACCTGGTTGCCGTCCCAGGTGGGGCCGACGGTGTTGATCAGCACGCGCCGCTCTTCATCGCTGCGGCCGATCACCTTCAGCAGCATGCCCACGCCGAGGTCAAAGCCGTCGGTGACGGCAAAGCCGATCAGCAGGACGCCGAGGAAAAGCCACCAGACCGCGCGCAGCGTCTCGTAGCTCATCAGGAAAGTCATGAACTCGCTCATGGATGGCTCCGTTCGAGATCGAGACGGCTAGTCGTTGGAATGCTTGGCCATGGGCTGCGGCACCAGCGAGCCGCCGCCGCCACCGACCAGCTGCGGACGGCGCACCGCAGTCGTCGTATCCGGCGGGCCGATCTTGATGCTGCGGACCATCAGGAACACCATGACCACGATCAGCGCCGTGTACAGCAGGACGAAGCCGGTGAGACTGATCACCAGATCCGTCACGCTCAGACTCGAAGCCGACAGGAAGGTCGGCAGCACGCTGCCCACGGTCCAGGGCTGGCGGCCCATCTCGGCCACGTACCAGCCAAGCTCGGCGGCGATCCAGGGCAGCGGGATCGACAGCAGCGCGAACCACAGCAGCGCCGGGCTGCGATCGACGGTGCGCTTGGCCGACACCCACACCGCCCAGGTGAAGAGCACCAGCAGCGCAAAGCCAATGCCCACCATGCCGCGGAAGGCCCAGAAGGTGGAGGCCACATGCGGCACCGTGTCCAGCGCCGCCTGCTTGACCTGCGCCTCGCTGGCGTCGACCACCTTGCTGGTGTAGCGCTTGAGCAGCAGGCCATAGCCCAGGTAGTTCTGGTACATGCCGAACTGCTCGCGCGCGGCCGGGTCGTTGCGGTCCGCCCGCAGCGCCTGCAGCGCGGCGTAGGCCTGCATGCCGTTGCGCACCTTCTGCTCGTTTTCCTTGACCAGATCCTTGATGCCGATGACGGGCTTGTCGACCGAGCGCGTGGCCACGATGCCCATGATCCAGGGGATCTCGACTGCGGCGTGCGTCACCTGCCGGTCCTGGTCGGGAAAGCCGATCGCGGTGAACGGTGCCGGCGCCTCGTGCGTCTCCCAGGCCGCCTCGATGGCCGCCAGCTTCATCCTCTGCGAGTCGCCCATGGTGTAGCCGGACTCGTCGCCCAGCGTGACCACCGACAGCGCCGAGGCCAGGCCAAAGGCCGAGGCAATCGCAAACGAGCGGCGCGCAAAGGCCATGTGGCGGCCCTTGAGCATGTACCAGGCCGAGACCCCCAGCACGAAGGCCGCCCCCGTCACGTAGCCGGCGGCCACGGTGTGCACGAACTTCACCTGCGCCACCGGATTGAAGAACACCTCGGCGAAGCTCACCAGTTCCATGCGCATCGTCTCGAAGTTGAAGGCCGCGCCGACCGGGTTCTGCATCCAGCCGTTGGCCACCAGGATCCACAGCGCCGAGAAGTTGGAGCCGAGCGCCACCAGCCAGGTCACCGTCAGGTGCTGCACCTTGGACAGGCGCTGCCAGCCGAAGAAGAACAGGCCGATGAAGGTGCTTTCGAGGAAGAAGGCCATCAGACCCTCGATGGCCAGCGGCGTGCCGAAGATGTCGCCCACGTAGTGCGAGTAGTAGCTCCAGTTCAGGCCGAACTGGAACTCCATCGTGATGCCGGTGGCCACCCCGAGGGCGAAGTTGATGCCGAACAGCTTGCCCCAGAACTTCGTCATCTCGCGGTAGATCTCTTTGCCGGTCATCACGTAGACCGACTCCATGATCGCCAGCAGGACCGACAGGCCGAGCGTCAGCGGCACGAACACGAAATGGAACATCGCCGTGGCAGCGAACTGCCAGCGCGACAACTCGACGACGGTCTCGGAAATCATCGAATCCCTCCTTGCGGGACAGACGCAGCCGGCTGTGCTGCCGGTCTGCTGCGATGGCGGCTGGCCGGGCTGTTGCCGGCACAACACGGACCGCAGCGTGAGCGCGGCCCGACGGTCCGGGTTTGATACCCATCAAGAGCTAAGCCGGACCTGCGCCGACCGTACGACGCAGATCAACAAATAGACGGCTGGCGCGGCCGCGGCGTACCGCGCACCGCCGAACCGACCGGCCGCGGCAGCCCCTGTAGGCCGCGGCGGTAGACTGAAGATCGGCCAGGACGTGCTGGGGAGTAGCTCCCAAGTGGCCGTCGGGCGTCATCACGGTCCGCCAAGGGACCCGCCTGCGGCTCGCCGCCCGCCTGCAGTGGCTGCGGCGACGCGAGACCAACGCGACCTCATGTCAAACGCCCCGCCTGCTGGCGGGCCTGCGGCAGGCACCGTGCGACGGCGCCGGCCATGAGGAGCGAGGTAGGACAGATGGCGCATGCGCCGGAAAGTGGGCTGCCCGAAGCGGTCGATCGTCCCTGGCACGCGCTGGCCGCCGACGCTGCGCTGGCGGCTTTGCGCGCGACGCGGGACGGACTGAGCACCGACGAGGCCAGCCGGCGGCTGGCGCAGCACGGCCCCAACGTGCTGGAGCGAAAGGCCGGTGTCTCGGCGGCCGGGCTGATCTGGCGCCAGATCGACAACCCCCTGATCTGGGTGCTGATCGGCAGTGCGGTCGTCGCACTGCTGGTGGACCCGGCCGACGGCACCCAGAACGGCCTGGTGATCCTGGCGGTGGTGCTGGTGAACACGATCATCGGCTTCGCGCAGGAGTACAAGGCCGGCAAGGCGATCGAGAGCCTGAGCGCGATGGTGCCGCAGTTCGCCACCGTGGCCCGCGACGGCAGGCGCGTGCAGGTGCCGGTGGCCGAACTGGTGCCCGGCGACGTAGTGTTCCTGCAGAGCGGCGACAAGGTTCCCGCCGACATGCGCCTGTTTCAGTTGCGCTCGCTGCAGATCGAGGAGGCGGCGCTGACCGGCGAGTCGGTCCCGGTGGACAAGACGACTGACCCGGTAGCCGACGAGGCCAGCCTGGGCGACCGCCGGAGCATGGCCTTCGGCGGCTCGCTGGTCTCCTGCGGCACGGGCCTTGGCGTGGTGACGACCACCGGCAACGGCACCGAACTGGGCCGCATCAACACGATGCTGAGCCAGACCACGGCGCTGCAGACGCCCCTGAGCATCGCCCTGCGCAAGATCGGCGTGATGCTCACCGCTGGCATCGCGGCGATCTCGGTGGTGATCCTGTGCGTGGGCACGGCGCGGGCCGTGTGGGAGGGCGGCGTGGACCTGCCGACCGGGCTGCGCGAGTCGGTCATCTTTGCCATCACGCTGGCGGTGGGCGCCATCCCCGAGGGCCTGCCCGCCATCGTGACCATCGCGCTGGCCATCGGCGTGCAGCGGATGGCCGCCCGCCGCGCCGTCGTGCGCAAACTGCCGTCGGTGGAGACGCTCGGCAGCACCACCGTGATCTGCTCGGACAAGACCGGCACCCTGACCCGCAACGAGATGACCGTGCAGGCGCTCTACCTGCCGCAGTCGGGCGAGTACCACCTGGAAGGGGCGGGCTACGCGCCGGTCGGCGGCCTGTTGCACGAGGGCAGGCCGCTCGTCAGCGCCCCCGACGACGTGCTTGTGCTGCTGCGGGCCGGCGTTCTCTGCAGCGACTCCACCCTGGAGCAGAAGGACGGTCGCTGGCAGATCACCGGCGACCCGACCGAGGGCGCGCTGGTCGCCGCCGCGGCGAAGTGCGGCATCGACGCCCCGGACACCCGGGCGCGCCATGCTCGCCTCGATGCGATCCCGTTCGAGAGCATCAACCAGTTCATGGCCACGCTGCACGACGGGTACGCCGAGGACCGCAGGATCATCATCAAGGGCGCGCCCGAAGTGGTGCTGGCGCGCTGCGCCAACGTGGACCCGGCGCCGGCGGTCCATCAGGTCGAGGCGTTCGCCAGGCAGGGCATGCGCGTGCTCGGCTTTGCGCACAAGCGGCTCGATCGCGCCGCCCTGGCGATGGAAGACTGCGCCGCAGGCTTCGAGTTCATCGGCCTGCAGGCCATGATCGATCCGCCGCGGGCCGAGGTGATCGAGGCCATCGGCGCGTGCCATCGGGCCGGCATCACGGTCAAGATGATCACCGGCGACCACCGTGGCACCGCCCAGGCCATCGGCGAGCAGTTGGGCATCGCCCGGGCGGGGGAGCAGGCCGTGACCGGCGTCGAGCTTGCCGGGATGGATCAGGCCGCCCTGCGCCGGATCGTGCGCCAGCACAACGTCTTCGCCCGCGTCGCGCCGGAGCACAAGCTGGGCCTGGTGCAGGCGCTGCAGGCCAATGGCGAAGTCGCGGCGATGACCGGCGACGGCGTGAACGATGCGCCGGCACTGAAGCAGGCCAACATCGGCGTGGCGATGGGGATCACCGGCACCTCAGTGGCCAAGGAGGCCGCCGACATCGTGCTGATCGACGATGACTTCACCTCGATTGCCGCGGCGGTGGAGGAAGGCCGCCGTGTGTACGACAACCTGATCAAGTCGCTGGCCTTCGTGCTGCCCACCAACCTCGGTCTGGCGCTGATCCTGATCTACGCGGTGGCTTTCTTTCCGCTGGTGGGCAAGACCGTCGATGGTCAGGTGGTGCAGGACCTGCTGCTGCCGATGCTGCCCACCCAGCTGCTGTGGATCAACCTGGTGGCCGCCGTGGCGCTGGCCCTGCCGCTGGCCTTCGAGGCGAGGGAGCCGGACGTGATGAGCCGCCCGCCGCGCGACCCGCAGGAGCCGGTGCTCAACCGGTTCGTGCTGTTTCGCACCGGCATGGCCGCGATCCTGATGTCCGCCGGCGCCATCGGCCTGTTCCTCTGGCGGTACGACGTCGAGATGGCCGCCCGCGCGAGCACCGGACTGACGCAGGCGCAGATCGTGAGCGAGGCGCAGACGATGGCCGTCACGACAGTGATCCTGTTCCAGGTGTTCTACATGCTGAGCTGCCGCTCGCTCAGGGACTCGGTCTTCAGCATCGGCCTGTTCAGCAACAAGGCCGTGTTCGTCGGCATCGGCGCGGTGCTGGGGCTGCAAGCGTTGTTCATCTACGCCCCGCCGCTGCAGGCAGTGTTTTCGACCTTCCCGCTGACGCCGCAGTCGCTGCTGCTGAGCGCGCTCGTCGGCGCAGTCATCCTGCCGGCGATTGCGCTGGAGAAGTCGGTTCGCAGGCGGCACCGCGCCCGCGCCGCTGCGGCGACCAAACGGCGCCGGCCTGCGGCGACGTAGAGGTCCACGCGGGCGCTGCACGGCGTGCCGCCCGCGGCCGGCACGCCCGAGGCCCTGGCCCGGATGTTTCACCCGGTCGCCCCCTGCATCCACGATTGGCCTCTGTCAGCCGCGGTGGCAGCCTGCACTGGGCCAAAGCCATTTGGGTTGGCCGGGCCTACGCGGGCTGGCGCGGCGCCGCCGCCTTCGCAGCGCCTGCCCCCGCGCAGGCGGAAGCGTCCGCGCCAGTCCCGCGTCCCTCCTGAAACATCCAGGCTAGCCTTTGCCGCGACCGTCTGGCATCCCGGGGCGCTGGTCGCCCGCACTGCGGCAAGCGGGCATGGCGCTTACTCCGGCACCCAATCGAACTGCGTGGCGCCGAGCTCGAACAGCCCGAGCCCGGCCTCGCGCATCGGCAGGCGCAGCCGTAGCGCGCCGTCGGGGCCGGCAACGGTGCTGCCGCCGCCTTCCACGCTTTCTTCCGGACGGTTCAGCGCGTTCGGCCAGTTGGTGTGCACCACGTGCGCCTGCGTGGCCGCAGCCAGTTGCTGCACGTTGCGGACGTAGGCCGGCGGGTCGGTGCGCGGCTTCTCGGGGTCCTGGCGCAGCCAGCCCGGCACGACGATGAGGTCGACATGGCCCGGCGGCAGCGCCGGGGCGATCTGCGGCCAGTCCTCGACCTCGCGGCAGATCACCGCCGAGCAGCGCAGTCCTTGCAGCAGACCAGTCGGGCGGGCGGTGCCGCGGTTGAAGAAAGTGGCCTCGGGATCGGTGAGGCCCTGCTTGGAGATGTCGGCCACCCGCTCGCCCTGCTCGTCGATCAGCACCTGCGTGATGAAGCGCTCGCCCGCGCTGCCAAAGGTGGGCGCGCCGACACTGACCGCCAGCCGCAGCGCACGCGCCTGCGCCTGCACGGCCGCCAGCGCCGCCGCGACGCGGTGCGGCTGCGCCTCGTCGCCGATACGGCGGTGAAAGCCGGTGATGGCCAGCTCGGCGAAGCAGCACAGTTGCGCGCTATGGCCGTGCGCGCGCTCCATGGCCTGCAGAATTGCGGCGAGGTTCTCCGCCGTCGTCCAGCGCATGGCGATTTGCGCGATCGCGACCTTCATGGCGGGCCCGCCGGGTGCGCCAGGCTCTGCCGGCGTCGTTCGCGCAGGTAGCGCAGCCCGGCGATCGCGCGCGAGCCGTACCAGCTCGTCATCTCGGCGTCGATCAGCTCCACCGGCACCGACGCGAAGCGCGCCTGCACTTCGGCGCGGTCGGCCGCGCCGAACGGGTACGGCTCGCTCGACAGCAGCACGCGCTCGACGCGCGGGACCTCGGCCGCCAGATCCACGGTCGGGTAGCGCGCGGCGCCGGCAAAGCCGCCGGGCGGGTAGGGCACGTCCCAGCCAACCAGCGCCAGCATGCCGGCGATGTAGGTGTCGCCGGCCACCGTCATCCAGGGCTCGCGCCACACCAGGTACAGCACGCGCTCGGGGCGCCAGGGGCTGGCGCGGCAGGCGACGAGTTCGCGCTCGAGCGCGTTGCACAGGGTCTCGGCAGCGGCCGTCGCGTGAAACAGCGCACCCATCAACCGGTACAGCGGCAGGTTGTCCTCGGGCCGCTGCGGGTGGGTGACGACGATGCAGGGCACGAACTCGCGCAGCGCCGCCACCAGCGGGGCGTCGTTCTCGTCCACGTTGACGATCACGTGCGTCGGCGCCAGCGCGCGCAGCCGGCCGAGGTTCACGTCCTTGGTGCCGCCGACCTTGGGCACGGCGTCGATGGCCGGCCGCGGGTGCACGCAGAAGCCGGTGCGGCCGACCAGCCGGTCCGCCACGCCCAGGTCGAACAGCAATTCGGTGATGCTGGGCACCAGCGAGACGATGCGGCAGGCGGCGCCGGCGGGCCGGTGCCGCGTGCCGAGGGCATCGACCAGCGGGTCCGGGGTGGCGGGCAGCGGCATGGCGCGCGGTGGCGGCCGCGGCCTAACCGGCGCGGTCCGACGCGTCGTCCGGCCGGGCGCCTGCCGCCGCGCCGGCCGCCGGGCTCGCGGCGGCCGTGGTGGCCGTGGTGGCCGTGGTGGCCGTGGCGGTCGTGGCGGTCGTGGCGGGCGTGGCGGGCGTGGCGGCCGTGGCGGTTGTGGTGATCGTCGTGGCGGCGTCGCGCGGCTTGCGCTTGCGGCCGGCGAAGGCGCGGTCGAACAGCGCATTGGGCAGCAGGCGCAGCAGCTTGGCCACCACCCCCATGGGCCACGGGATCACGGCGTAGCTCGTCTGCCGCTCAATGACCCGCACCGCGCGCGCGGCGAACACGTCGGGGTCGGTCAGGAACGGCATCGGATACGGGTTGCGCGCGGTCAGCGGCGTGCGGATAAAGCCCGGTGCGAGGGTCACCACCCGCACCCCGGAGCCGCGCAGCCCGACGCGCAGGCTTTCCAGGTAGGTGATGGCGGCGGCCTTGCTGGCGCAGTAGGCCTCCGTGCCCGGCAGGCCGCGGATGCCGGCCACGCTGGCCACGCCCACCAGCGTGCCGCGCCCGCGTGCGCGCATCGCGCCGATGAAGGGGTGGAAGGTGTAGGCCAGCGCGAACACGTTGGTCGCGTAGATGCGTTCGAGCGCGGCAAGATCCTCGTAGTGCTCGGTCAGCACGCCGGCGGAGATGCCGGCGTTGGCGATGACCACGTCGGCGCCGCCGCTGGCGGCGGTGGCCTGCTCGAAGGCGTGCGCGGCGGCGATCAGCGCGTCCTTGTCGGTCACGTCGATCGCATAGCGGTGGTGCGCGCCCGGCAGCGTGGCGGCCAGTTGCGCGAGCACTTCCGCACGCCGCGCCACCAGGCCGAGCGTGGCGCCGCGGCGCGCGTACTCGGCCGCCAGTGCTGCGCCAATGCCGCTGGAGGCGCCGGTGATGAAGACGTTCATGCGGCCGGGCCGGCGTGCGGGCGCAGCCGCACGGCCGTGCCGCTGACTTTGACCATCGGCACGCCGCCGGCCGTTACTTCTTGGCCGCGCCGCCGCCGCGCTCGCGCCGCGCCCGGTCGATCAGGAAGTTCAGCGTCGTCAGGAATTCCTCCAGGCCGCCGGCATCGGCCGGCGAGGTCAGCCACTTGCCGTCCACCGCCACGTTCGGCGTGCCGTCGATCTTGTAGGCCTGCCACACCTGGGCGGCACGGTTGGTGCGCGCGGACACCGTGAAGGAGTTGTAGTTGTCGAGCCAGGCCTTGCGATCGACGCCCTGAGCGGCCATGAAGTCGGCGATCTCGTTGCTGTCGAGCAGGCGCCGTCTTTCCTTGTGATAAGCCGTGAACACGCGCGGGTGCAGGTCGTCCACGCGCTTGATGGCCTCCAGCGTGTAGTAGATGCGGGTGTGCGGCTGGCGCTGGGCATCGAAGGCCACCGGCAGGCGGCGGTACACCACGTCGGGCGGCAGCCGCTTGCGCCACGTCTCCAGTGCCGGCTCGACCGCGTTACACGCCGGGCAGCCGTACCAGAAGAACTCGAGCACCTCGATCTGGCCCCCTTCCACCGGCTGCGGCGGGCGCACCGGCTTGAACTCCTTGCCCTCGGTGGGCATACGGCCCATGGGCTGGGCCCGGCCGGCCAGCGGAGCGGCAAGGCCGCTCAGGCCGCCTGCGACGGCCAGCGCGATCAGTTGACGGCGATGCAGGTGCGAAGTCATGTGCTGTCCTTTGGCGTGTTGCAGTCGTTGACCGTGGAGCGGCGGCGCAGTTCAGGGGCGCCCGCTGACCGGGACCGGCCGCCTGCGGCCCGGTGGGGCGCCTGCGCGCCGGCCGGCGGCCCGCCGCCTACTTCACGGGGACCAGTTGCGAATCGATGTTGTTGTCGGCGAGCATCTTGCGGATCCGGTTGATGTCGTCGGTCGAGCCGTAGGGGCCCAGGCGGACACGGTACAGCGTGGTGCCGCCCTGCTCGACCGGAGAGATCTTGGCATCGAAGCCCAGCAGCGCCAGCCGCGCGCGCAGGCTGTCGGCGTCCTCGGTCGTGCGGAAGGCGCCCGCCTGCAGCAGGAAGCGGCCGCCGTCGTTCTTGCTGGCGGCGGCCTGCTGCGCGGCCTTCTCGGCGGCCGCCTGCACCTCGGCATTGGACTCGATCTTCGGCGCAACCTCGCCCGGCGGGGGGGGCGGATTGGGAGCCTGGCCGTACAGCGGCTTGTTCGGATCGGGCAGCTTGCCGTCGGCACCGGGCTTGATGTTTTCGGTCGGCCGCTGCACCTTGTTGACGAACGGGATCGGTGCGTTGGTCAGGTAGATGGCTACCGCCACGGCGATGCCCAGCCCCACCACCAGCCCGACCACGAAGCCGATCAGCGCGCTGCCGCGTTGTTTCTCTGCGCTTTGCATGGGCCGGGAGTTTAAGGGGCGTGCCGAGGCGTCGCTCCAGGCGCGTCCGCAGCGCGGTGCCGCCGTCGGTGGGCGTCGCCCGCTGCTCCTCGCCCGAGGGTCCGGCCTGGACTGGCTCACATCCTCTCGGGAGCGCCCACACCCAGGAGCGCCAGCCCGTTGCGCAGCACCTGGCGCGCCGCCAGCAGCAGCGCCAGCCGGGCCTCCCGTGTCGGCGCCTCGTCCACCAGCACGCGCTCGGCGTTGTAGAAGGCATGGAAGTCGGCGGCCAGATCCTTCAGGTAGAAGCAGAGCTGGTGCGGCGCGAGCTCCTCGGTGGCCGTGGCCAGCAGCTCCGGGTAGGCGGCCAGCCGCTGCAGCAGCGCCAGTTCACGGGGCGCGCCGAGCGGCGACAGGTCGATGCCGGCCGCGCGCGCCTCCTCCAGGCCGAGCCCGCGCTCGGCCGCCTGCGCCAGCACCGAGCAGATGCGCGCGTGGGCGTACTGCAGGTAGTACACCGGGTTGTCCTCCGACTGCGACAGCGCAAGGTCCACGTCGAAGGCAAACTCGGTGTCGGCCCGGCGCGAGGCGAGGAAGAAGCGGGTCGCATCCTTGCCCACCCAGTCGATGAGATCGCGCAGCGTCACGTAGGTGCCGGTGCGCTTGCTCATCTTCACTTCCTCGCCGCCCTTCATGACCCGCACCATCTTGTGCAGCAGGTAGTCCGGAAAGCCGGCCGGGACCGGCACGCCGAGCGCCTGGCCCGCGGCCTGCAGGCCGGCACGCACGCGCGCCACGGTGCCGAAGTGATCCGAGCCCTGCACGTTGATGACCTTGGCAAAGCCGCGCTGGAACTTGGTGACGTGATAGGCCACGTCCGGCACGAAATAGGTGAAGGTGCCGTCGGACTTGCGCATCACGCGGTCCTTGTCGTCCTGGCCCGGGCCGCCAAAGCCCGCAATGCCGCCGATCTCCGTGCTCCGCAGCCACAGCGCGCCCTCGGCCTCGTAGGTCAGGCCCGAGTCGACCATCGCCTGCACCGCCGCCTGCACCTTGCCCTCGGCGTACAGCGACGACTCGAGATAGAACACGTCGAAGCGCACACCGAAGGCCGCCAGATCCAGGTCCTGCTCGTGGCGCAGGTAGGCCACCGCAAAGCGGCGGATGTTCTCCAGGTCCTCGGCGTTGCCGCTGGCAGTCACCGGCGCGCCGTCGCGCGCGGTCTGCGTCTTGCGCGCCAGGAACTCGCGCGCAATGTCGGCGATGTAGTCGCCCTTGTAACCCACCGCCTCCTCGTCGATGCTCGCGCCCTGCAACTGGCGCAAGCGCAGTTGCACCGAGCGGGCGAGCGTGTCGATCTGCACGCCGGCGTCGTTGTAGTAGAACTCGCGAGTCACCTGCCAGCCCTGGGTGGCGAGCAGGTTGGCCAGCGCATCGCCGAGCGCTGCCTGGCGCGCGTGGCCCACGTGCAGCGGGCCGGTCGGATTGGCCGAGACGAACTCCACCATGACGCGCCGGCCGGCGTGCGTGGTCGCGGTGCCGAAGCCGTCGCGCTCGTGCAGCACCTGGCGCACCACCGCCTGCTTGGCGCCGGCGGCCAGCCGCAGGTTGATGAAGCCCGGCCCGGCCAGCTCCGCGCGGTCGATCAGCCCGCTGGCCGCGGGGTTGACTCGCAGCGCATCGACGATCGCGGTAGCGACCTCGCGTGGGTTCTTCTTGAGGGCCTTGGCCACCTGCAGTGCGACGTTGCAGGCCAGATCGCCGTGCGCCTGCACCTTGGGGCGCTCCAGCTCGACGGCAGCGGCAGGCGCTCCGATGCCGGCGAGCGCCTGACGGATCAGGTCGGCGACCTGCTGTTTGTGTTGGGCAAGCACGGCAACGACGTGGGAGTGGGCAAAGACTGGGCAGTCTACCGACCGGTGCGGTGCCAGCCGCGTGTGCCGGTCGTCCCGACGACGCCGAGCGCGCAGATGGCGCAGGTGTCGCAGGTGGCGCAGGTGTCGCCGAGTGC
>Ga0209972_10001105_pt1 | contig 24519 bp, 38 predicted proteins | sample NOAtaG_7_FD_187302 | JGI IMG/M metagenome (GOLD analysis project Ga0209972, IMG submission 187302) | Freshwater lake microbial communities from Lake Erie, under a cyanobacterial bloom - NOAA_Erie_Diel1S_2200h metaG (SPAdes) (version 2) | ecosystem: Environmental > Aquatic > Freshwater > Lake ... | reverse complement strand
ATCAAGATGCGCACCGTCGGTGACGAGGCGTTGCGGTCGGCAAACACCACCAAGGACATGGCCCGCGAGGTGGAGACGGTCGCCCGCGGCGCGATCGACGCGGCCGGCGCGTTCGGCGTCATCGACGAAACCGCGCAGCGCTCGCTCAACAGCGCCGTCAGCATTGCGTCGGCGATTGGCAACATGGCGAAGAGTGGGTTCAGCTTCGCCGGCGTCACGGGCGTCATCGGCGGCGTGGCTTCAATCGTCAGCACCATGATGCAGGGCGACGCCGAGCGCCGCCGCTTGCAGAAAATCAACAACGAGGCGCTCGCCAAGTTGTCCAAGGACATCGGCGGGCTGCGGCTCAACGTCACCGGCGAGGACATGCAGACCGCGCAAAGCGCGATCTACAGCGTGCTGGGCAGTCTGGCCGGCGGCCGTGGCGCCAAGAACGAAGAAGAGTTGCGCGCGGCGCTGATGGACCGCGGCCTCGCCATGACGGACCTCGAGCGCATCGCGAAGGAGTTCGGGATCGAGCTGCGCACCAAGAGCGGCGCGCTGAGCGTCGATGCCGTGCAGACGCTGTACAATGCGCTCGTGACGGTCAAGGGTGGCAAGTTGGGCGGCGACTTCCAAAGCCAGCTCGACTTCTTTCGGGAAACGCAGGGGATCAACAACGAGACCGGCGGCACACAGGCGACGAACCTGCTCAAGTTCCTGATGGGGCAAGGCGGGGTCGGCGCGCTGTCTGGTCTCGACTTTACCAACCCCGCAAAGATGCGCGAGCAGTTGATCGCGCTCCGCGGCCGACTGAACAGCGCGGAGGGCATCGACGCGTCGATGCTTGGTAAACTGACCGGCAGCGATTTCAACCGCCTGTTGGTCGAGCTGATCGGCATGTTAGGCGGCGACAGTCTCGGCACGCCAAGCGGCAGCACCGACGTCGGCATTGGCGCCGGCAGCAACATCGTCGTGGGCGGCGGCGCGAGTGTCGCGACGGATACGGTGCAGTCGGTCATCAAGGCGATGGACACGAACTTGGCCGGCATCCTTACGACGCACACGGCCATCCACGAGCGAATCGCCGTGGCGACCGAGGGCAGCTACACCGAACTGCGGACGCTCAACGGCAAGATGGACACGCTGATCGCCGTCAGCGCCGGCACCGACCGCATCGACGCCGCGCTCGAGGCCGAGCGCCGCCTGCTGGCGGTGCAGCAGGGCACGCCGGTGACGTTCTGATGGCGATCATCCAGGTCTGGTCGGCGCCGTCCTGTCAGAGCGGGGCCGTCTGCTTCGGGGCGCTCGCGCCGTGGCTGTCGGCCGCCGGCAGCGAGTCGGCGGGCACGCCCGCCAGTTTCCGCCTCACGGTTACGCGCGACGTCGCCGACCGCGCCAGCCTGTCCGAGGGCCGCTGTCTGCGCGTGATCAGCCAGAGCCGCGGCGAGCAGTGGTGGTTCGTGTCGAGCGTCAGCGACAGCGACGGCGACGCGGGGATCGTGCAGGTGACGGCGGGGCCGCTGCGGCAACTGCTGACCGTGCGGGGGCTCGTGCGCAGCGGGGCGACGTTCAGCTTCACGACCGGCCGGCGGTCGGTGGCGGACCTGCTCAATACCTACGTGCTAACGAACCTGTCCGACGACGGGCTGTCCTGGCTGAGCCTTGGCACGATCGACTATCCCGACACGCTGGAAATCGGCGCGCTCGACAAGACGACGCGGGCCGGCGTGCTCGATGCCATCGAGCGCCAGACGGGCCACACGGCGCGGCTGCGAGCGCTGACGAGCGGCGGCGTGCTGACGGGGTTCGCGGTCGACGTCGTGGCCGATCTCGGCGCGGGCCTCGACACGGTGCCGATGGCGGCGGGCGTGCAGCAGGTGCAGCGCACGCGCGATGCCCTGCGCGCGGCGACGGTGGCGGTGCCGTTCTCGGCGAACGGCCAGCCAATGGAGCGCACGGTATGGCGTATCGACAGCATCAGCGGCACAGGGCCGGCGTGGCTGGTGCTGCGGGACCCGCTCGCCGGCAACCCGTGGCCGATCCGCGAAGACGATCAAATCAACGGCCTGTACATCGAACAGCGCGACGGCACGCAGACGCTCATTGCCGACAGCCGCGCAAGTGACAGCGCCGCCCAGGTGTCGACACTTGGCACGCTGGCGGCCGGCGACTTCGTGACGCTCGTCGCCGACACCAGCGGCACGGCGGTGACCAGCGTCAGCTCGCCGGCGGGCCTCGCGTCGCCGCGCGGGCGACTGGTGGGGACCGTCGCGACCCGCGTGGCTGACGCCCGCCGCAATTACGTGGTGAACGGCACGTTCGGCACGTGGACGAACGACACGACGCCAGGCAGCTACACGCTGACGAATAGCGTGATCGGGTCAGGCATCGTCGCTCGCTATCCACGCGACTCGGCAAACACCAACCTCTCGCTGCAAGTGGACGGCGCGGTGCCGGCTGGCTCTACCAGCATCCCGCTCAAGGGCGCACCGGCAGGGCTGCGGCTGTATCAGCAGGAGCGGGTTCGGGTGTTGACGCAGGATTTCCGCGTCAGTCCAACCGTGATCGAGTTTGATGGCACCGGCCGCGCCAGCGTGGGCATTGCCGGCAGCACGGGCGTGGCCTACGCCGACAATGATGCGGTAACCGCCTTTCTCGTCGGCAACACCAACGACGGGCCCAATCGCCCCGCGTCCTTTCCTACGGAGGACGCCACGAATACCTGCCGCTTCATGGAGCAGAACACCGAGCTCACCAGCGTCGGCTCGTTCATTCGGGTGCCGAGCGGGGTGCTGACGGTCAACGCGGCGGCAGGGATCACGATTGCGTCGAACTCGGTCGCGGGCAATCTTGGCACGGGCTTTTGGCCGTCGCTGCGGCTGCGGAACACAGGCGCGAGCACGACGCTCGCCACGGCCACGAGCGCGGCGCAGACAGCCAGCAGCACGGCGCATTACACGCTCTCGGTCTCGGCGACGCTGACCAGCAATACGACGGTGGCCGCGCGTGTCACGGCGGGCGGTGTCGGATCCTTCCCGTCCGGCAACTTCCTGCAATGGCAAGGCGTCCGCTGGCTGTCGCTGTGGATTGGCGACACCGGCGCGATGGGCGCACAGGACCACAGCGAGAGCAATACCCTGTGGCACCGCGCGCAGGATGTCCTAGCGTCGTTTGGCGCGGGCACCCGCTACACCGTCCGCGGCGTGGATCTCACGCGGTTGCAGACCGAGAACGGCGCGCTCGCCCTCGGGCAGTCCGTGCGCCTGCGCTCCGAGCTGCTCGGCGTCGACGCCACGGTCAAGATCGTGAAGCTCGATTACGACTTCGCCGCGACGGAATCACTCAATCTTGAACTCGGCGCGATCACGCCGCGCCTCACGGGGGTCACCGTCTCGCTATGAGTGTGTATCTCGATGACCGCCTGCTGACCGACACCGTGAACGACGTGTTCACCGTCGACGGGGCGCTGGCCCCAGCGGTCGAACTGCGCAGCACGCAGCCGGTGGCGAACGCGCCGGGGCTGTTCGGCACGGGGGTGACCATTAGCCCGCGCACCATTGCCGTCGGGCTGGACGTCTGGCCGTCGACGACGGTGGACCGCGTGACCGTCCTCGACACGCTCGAGCGGCGCGTCAGCGGGCTGCGGCTGTTCCGCATGACCGATGCGCCCGACCGCGAGCTGTACGTTACGCTCACCGACGTGAAGGTCGAGTTCTACCACATCGCGATTCCGCGCTGCTTCGTCGCGTTGCAGTTCACCGCGGTCGACCCGTTCCGGTGGGACCGCGAGCCGCGGCTGTACGGGCTGTCGACGGCCCGCGCGAGTCTGCCGCTGGGCACCGCCACGAGCGTGCCCGAGATCACGCTGAACGGGGCGTCGCCGTCGGTGGTGAATCCCGTCGTGATCGTGCGGAACGCGGCCGGCACCGAAACGCAGCGGCTGACGCTCACCGGCACGCTCGCGACGAACGACGGGCTCGTGATTGACTGTGCGCGGCAGCAGATCGACCGCTACGTGGCGGGCGTGCTGCAAACCGGCACGAGCAGCGGCAACGCGTGGCTGACGAGCGGCGTGTTTCCGCTGCTTGATCCGGCCGACTCGATCGAGGGCAGCGGCGTCACGATGGAACTCAGCGCCACGTCGGGGACGCCGACGGGGCTCGTTCTCTACAAGCGGAGATGGGCATGAGCCAGTTCGCACCACTCTCGGGCCGCGCCGTGCGGCGGGTGACGGGCCCGGCGTTACAGTCGACGGCGCTGTTTCACTGGGCCGCGCGCAGTCAGTCGCTGACGGCATACACGGGGCAGCAGGGCGCGCTGGTCCGATCCAGCTCGGACTATACCGAGGACAGCAACGGCGTCGGGATCTCGTCCGGGTATGCGCGCCCGCGCTGGTTTGGCTCGTCATGGCTCGGCACGCCGGCGGCGTTCCTGTACTGTCACACGGCCGACAACATGACCTGGCCGATCACGTTCCCGCTCCAGACCATGACCATTCTCCTCGAATGGGTCAATCTGGCGACGACGCAAACCAGCGGCGCCGGCCTGTTCGCCTTAGGCAAAGACGACTCGACGGGCGCGCGGGTTTTCGCGCAGCAGTTCCCGACCAACAAGCTGGCCGCCTACGACAGCAACGGATCAGCGGGCGGCGGGTCAGCTTTTGACACCACGATCGCCGCGAATGACTGGGTGCAATCGGTGGTGCAGTTGGAGGTGTCTGGGGGCAATCAGCGGGTAAAGCTTGGGTGCGCCATCAATGGTGGCACCTTCTCCTTCTCTGCCTTCGGTGGGGCGAACGCCGTCGGCACCTTCGGCACATCGCCCGTGCTGCGACTGAATCGCGTGGGCGCCGCCGGGACCGCTGGGCAGGCGCTGTTCCGTCGCGTGGCGATCTTCCCCGGCCTGCTGACGCTCGACCAGGCGACGGCGCGCCTATGATCGCCATCCTCGCTTCCGGCGCCGGCGCGCTGCTGGCGTGGGCGTCCACCGTTCAGGAACTGCCGACACCGCCCGCCGACAGCGTGATCCGCGAGCTCGACGCGTGGGACGCGCCGCCGCCCCTGCCCTACGTGTGGAGCCCCACCGCGCTGGATTGGGTGGTGCCCGCGGATCCAACGCGGAAGCTCACGCGCCTTGAGTTCCGCTGGCGCTACACGCTGGCCGAGCAGGTCGCCGTCGAAGTCGCCGAGCGCGAGCACGCCGACGTCACCGTTCGCGCAACGCTGGCAATCCTGCGCATGTCGCTGGCCGAGGCCACCGAGATCGACGTCACCGACCCGCGCACCGTGCAGGGCGTGCAGTACCACGCCAGCATCGGCCTGATCGCGCCGGCGCGCGTCGCGGAGATTCTGGCGGCGCCGTGAGCCTGCCCCGCCCACGCCTCGAATTGCAGGACGGGGGCGGGTGCATCCTGCTCGAAGACTACGTGTGGCCGGGGCCGTATCCGGTCACGGTGCCGGCGGGGTTCTTTTCGGATGGCGCCACGATCCCGGCGATCTTCTGGCCCGCCATCGCGCACCCGTATGCGCTCTCGGTGCTGCGGGCCGCGATCCCGCACGACTACGAGCTGGCGCAGGGGTTGGCATGGGACGAGGCCGCGCGCCGGTTCCGCGCCCGCCTCGCGGGCAGTGGCGTGGGCTGGCTGCGGCGGTCGCTCATCATCGCGGCCGTCACGCTGCACGGGTGGCGGCGGCGCGTCACACGCTAACCGGCCCCGCGTTGCCGTAGTGCGCCCGCGTGCCTGTAGGTCGCGCGTCCGCTGGGCCGCATCATGATCCCATGCCGCCCACGACGGAAATGCGCACGCCGGTCCTGTCGCAAGGCAGCGCCGTTAGCCTCGGGCTCGTCGCGACGCTGATCGTCGGGGCGACCGTATTCGGGCGGCAGATGCAGCGGCTGGATTCCATCGAAAACGAACTGCGCGAGCTCAGGACCGAGGTCCGCGAGATCCGCAGTTCGCTGCGTTCGTCCACCAATCTCGGGAGGTGATCGTGTTCCAGTTGCCCAAGAGCGCCTCGCTGGTCGCGGTGCTGACCGCCATCGGCTCGATCGTGTTCGACGCGCAGGTCTCGGCCGCGCTCGCGTCCCTGCTCGGCGATCATGCCGCCGGCAAGGTGGCCGCGGCGATGACGCTCATCGCGGCGCTCGGCCGGTCGCTTGGCGAGAAGCCCGCGCCGACCGCCTAGCCATGCCGTTCCGCGTGCCCGCCCACTGGCAGTCCATGCCCTCGCCGAACCACTCGGCGCGGAAGGCGCCCGTGTCGGCGATCATCCTGCACGCCGACGCGTCGCATCGCGTGGAGTCGTCGCTCGATTGGGTGCGGCGCGCGGAATCGCAGGTCTCGTACCACGTCATGATCGGGCGGAACGGCAAGGTCTTCAGCGTCGTGCATCCCGACCGAAAGGCGTGGCACGCGGGCGTCTCGCGCATGAACGGCGTCGACAATGTGAACGAGTTCGCCATCGGCGTCTGCTTGTCGAATCGCAACGACGGCACCGAGGCGTACCCGATGACGCAGCAAGGCGCCGCCGCCGATGTGTGCGGGGTGCTCTGCGGCGTGTACGCCATCGACGTGGCACGCATCACCACCCACGCGGCCGTGGCGATGCCCGCCGGCCGCAAGTCTGACCCCAAGGGCCTCGACCTCGAGACGTTCCGCGAAATGGTCGAGGCCCGACTGACGGCGACGAGGCCGGCCGCATGATCACCCACGCCAAACACACCCTGCACGGCGTCCTCGTGGGCGTCTGGTCGTCCATGCTCGGCCTGATCGTCGGGCTCTTGCTGTGACCTACTACCGCCCGTCGCCCTGGCGTGCCGCGTGGGGCGCCGTCATCGCCCTCGCGCTCGCTGTGGCGCTCGGGCTGGCGGCGCGGGAGACCGTGGACGCCATCCGCGAGGACGAGCGCGCGAAGGTGCGCACCGAGGGCGGCGCGCTGCTGCGACTCGCGCTCGCGCACAGCCGCCGGCTGGCGTTCGAGCGCGACTCGATCGCGCTCTCGATCGCGCTGCTGGTGGCGCAGCGGGACACGGTGCTCGTCACGCGTATCCGCACGGTGCGCGACACCGCGTGGCTGCCGGCCGACACGAGCCCGGTGGTGCGCCTTGCGGCGTGCCGCGCCGAGCTCGAGGAGCTCGCGACGGCGTGTGAACAGTTTCGGCGAACGGCCGTCACGGCGCTCGCCAAGGCCGACACGATGACGCGGCGCGACTCGGCCGCAATCGCCGGCCTGTCTTTGCAGCTCGCCGCGGTGCGGCGGGCCGATTCCCTCAAGGCCGCGCAGCTCGCCGGCCGGTCACGCTGGCGCACGATTGCGCACGGCGTCTGTGCGGGCAGTCTCGCCGCGAACGTCTTCACACTCACTCGCTGACCCATGCCGACCGCCAACGACGCGCTGATCCACGACATGCTGGACAGCATCGACGCCACGTTCAACAGTGGCACGCTCACGATCCGCACCGGCAGCGCCCCAGGCGCGGGCAGTGCCGCGACGGGGACCGTGCTCGCCACGCTCACGCTGCCCGTGGACGCGTTCAACGCCGCGGCCACGCGCCAGAAGACGATCACCGCCTCGTTCCAGGACACGAGCGCCGACGCCACCGGCACCGCCGGCCACTGGCGCCTCGTGAACAGCGGCGGCACGCGCGTGCTCGAGGGCAGCGTCGGCGTGGGCACGGGCGAATTGCAGCTCTCGACGCTCTCGATCATTGCGGGCGGCACGGTGACGGTCACCGCGTTCACGCTCGGCTTCTCGACCACCGCCTAACCGGACGCCCCATGCCCCGCTATACGATTACCACGCAGACGAACATCAGCCTCACGGCCAACACGGCGAAGACCGTCGCGGCGGTCTCCACGCCGTCCTCGCGCCGCGCACGCTTGGTCGGTTTCTCGGTCTCGTTCGACTCGGTGACCGGCACCGACAACTCGGTGCTGTGCGAGATCGTCCGCAGCGATGGCACGTCGGCGGGTGTCGCCACCAGCCGCACGCCGGTCCCGATTGACGCCGCCGAGACCGCCGCGCTGTGCTCGGGCTTCGTGAACTACACGGCCGGCAACGAGCCCACGGTGCTGACCGTGATCAACGAAAAGCGCATCACGCCGGTCGGCGGGACGCTCATCGAGCCCTTCGAGTTCCTCGACCAGCCAATCGCGCCCGCCTCGTCGCGTCTGCTCGGCGTGCGCCTCACGAGCGCCCAAGCGCAGAGCAACGTCCGCTGCACGCTGACGTTCGAGGAATAGTGCGACCCACGGTCAGCGGGGCGCGGCGGCGTGTAGGGACTGGCCTAAGTGGCTACGTCGGCGGGTACGATGGCCCCGCCGAACTGCCGCGAGCGGCAACGGTAAACCCATTACTCGCGTTTAACACAACCACGCTGTTCTCTGGCTACACGCCCCGCGTCGAGCACACGCCCACGACGGCGGCGCAGTTGCAAACGCTCTTGACCGGCGGCACGCTCAACGGGCATACGTTGCAGCGCGGCGATTGGATTACGCTCATCGCTGGCACCAACTACAACAGCGGCGTAAACACGCAGAGCTTCCCGGCGCTGTCAGGATTAGTGTCGTGGACCAACCCGGCAACGTGGGTCTGGGTTCGCACCTCCGCATTGTCTAGTTTGCCAGTCGCTGGTCGGCGCGTCAGTAGCACCGACAACAGCGTTATGCCTCTCTTCCGGCAGCAAGCAAGTGGTGGTGTGCCGCCGTTGGAAGTACCCACAGGGGCGCGAGGGTACGTGTTTACCGGAATTGCAGGGGACGCGGGCTCGGCGACAAGCACCTCGCGTGTGTTTCAACTTGGCGGCAACAACGAAATGGTCGCCGCCAACAACGCCTCGCACATTGTTATTGATCGCTGTCACGTAACGACGGTACGAAGTAACAACTCCACACGCACAGTCCTCGCCAACTGTGGGGCGGCAATTATTCGAGATAGCTACCTTTACAACACCGCAGCGGCGGGGGTTGAGGATCAAGCCATTGCTTCGTGGAATGGCGCCGGCCCGCATTTGATTGACAACAACTATCTCGTGGCTGGCGGCGAGAACATCATGTATGGAGGATCTGATCCGGCATCTATCGGGTTGAATCCGACCGATATTGTAGTTCGTCGCAACTATTTCTATAAGCCGCTGACATGGAATCGCTTTGACCCCAGCGTGTGGGATGGAATTAACATTGTCTGCAAAAACCTGTTTGAACTGAAGAAAGGCATTCGGGTGTTAGTTGAAGACAATGTGTTGGAGAATTTCTGGAAGGACGACCAATCCTATGCTGTAAACCTGAAGTCGGTGAACCAATCTGGCGGCGATACCACGTCAGAATGCCGGGATGTTGTGTTGCGGTACAATAAGTTTATAAACGTCTCGTCGTTTTGCACAAACAATCCGGCACCGCAAGGCGTTGTTGTTCCTGCGTCTAGGCTTGTGTATCACAACAACGTGGTCACAGGGATTGGCGCGTCGACGCTTGGTTTTGTTGGGTCGGTGTTTGTAATGGCAACCAACTCATCGTTGTTTAGAAACAACACCTGCATTTCCGATGCGGCAGGGTTGTCTTCGGGCGCTACGCAGTCATCAGATTGGACGACCCCAACGCAAGATACGGTCATCCATAGCAACATTGTGCATCGCCATTCTTTTGGCATGAAACAGGCCAGTGTTGTGGAGGGAACGTCGTCTATTATTGCGGCGCATGGAACGACTGACGCATTTCTTAACAACACACTCGTTGGTCCTAGTGGCAGCACCTATCCATCGAGCACCCAGCGACCGGCGGCGTTTGCCGATGTTGGATTCGTTGATTTCCCCAATGGAGACTATCGACTTAACAGCACGTCGCCAGTGAAGGGCACGGGATTGCTCGGCGTTGATCCCGGCGCAGATGTTGCAGCGATCAATACAAAAACGGCGGGTTGTCTTACAGGAGCGTGGTAATGCCACTGTCCACCAATCCCGTGGTGGGGTTCAATTTTTTAGTATCGGTAAGCAGTGTGACTGGTACCCCAATCACGCTCAGCGCGTCAAACGGCGCCACACAGAACGGAACAAACGGACTTGTTTTGTCCGGTGTTAACGGGAAGCGATGGAGTGCAACAGCTCCTGATGAAATCAAAGTCAACACGCCGATAACGTTGTGGGCGCGTGTGATTCGATCAGAAAATGGTAGTGGCGGTGAATCAGGCTATGGAGTTGCCGGAACAGCGAGTCAGTCGTGGCGCTATGCACAAAACGACCGTGGTGTCAATTTTGGCTGGCGTGGTCGATATGACAACAACGGGACCCTTGTCACTACAACATCGTCTACGTTGCCTGTAAATCCTGAAACGGTACACTATTTCATTCAATTTACGGCGTCGGCCATCACGATGTGGCAGGATACAACGCAAGTCGTGAACTCTTCTGCCACAAGAAGCAACCCGATCTACACTGGCTCGGATCTTTTGTACTTTGGATCTCCTCCGTGGTCAAACACGGAAGACCCCCCTTGGGACATCACCCACGCGGCCATTTTCGCAAGCACGCTGACATCGCAAGACCGCACCGACTTGGTGGCTGATCCGTTGGCGTTTATGCCAGCCGGCGGCAGCTCAACCCCCGCCTTCGGCCGCTACGGCGTCCGTGGGCCGATCCGGTAATCCCAATGGCGCTCCCAAACGATTCCGTCGCGATCACGCCCGGCAGCGGGACCACGATTGCCTCGCACCTGATCAGCGGCAAAGAGTACCAGACCGTCATCATCGCCGACGCCGACGGCCACCTGCAAGGCGGGCGCCCCACGTTTGCGGTCTCGACGCAGAACACCGCCAACGTCGCGGCCGCCCGCACGACGTTCATCGACCTGTTCAACGCGACGGGCTCGGGCATCAAGCTGCACGTCTGCGGCATCTACGTGATCCCCGCTCTGGCGGCAGTGGCCGGTGTCGGCCTCACGTGGGAAATCATCCGCACGAGCGCGGTCGGCACGGGCGGTACGACGGCCACGCCGCAGACGTTTGACACGGAAAACGGCGCGCTGCCTGGACAAGTCACCGCGCGCACCAAGCCGACCGGCGGCGCGACCACGGCGGCCACGCTGCTGTACGTCAACGGTAGCAGCGAAGAGACCAGCCCGTATGCCGGCTTGGCCTCGACCCTGAACCACATCCCGCAGATTGTGGAGAAGAGCGAGTGCATCGTGCTGAACGAAGGTCAGGGCGTGAAGGTCGATCAGACCACCAGTAGCAACATCGGCAACACGAACGTCGTCATCGTGTTCAACGTGGTGTAACGGATGTCGTTGCTGCTGCTCTTCGGCGGCGGCCCGCCGCCCGCGATCACCGGGTCCGCGACGGTCAGCTTCGGGCTGACCGTTTCGGCATCGGGGAGCAGCACGCCGCCCGCCATCACGGGCACGGGCTCGGCCGCCTTCGGGCTGACGGTCAGCAGCTCGAGCACGGTCACGCCGCCGCCGCCCGTCGCGCGTGGCGTCGTGCGCCCCATCCGCGCCGAGCGCGATCCGCGGTTCGCGCGCCGCCGGAGTGGCCCGCAAACGCTCGCGACGCGCACGGCGGTCGAGCCGATCACCGGCACGGCGTCGGCGCTCTTCGCGCTGAGCGTCAGCGGCAGCGGTACCGCCACGCCACCCGCGATCAGTGGCACCGGCAGCGTCCTGTTCGGGCTCACCATTGCCGGCAGTGGGACGGCGACGCCCCCGGCGATCACGGGCACCGGCTCGGTGTTGCTCGGCCTTACCGTCACCGCGAGCGGCACGGCCACCCCGCCGCCGATCACGGGCACGGGCAGCGCACTGTTCGGGCTCACGGTCACCGCCACGGGCACTGCGGCCGCGCCCGAGGTTACCGGCACGGCGTCCACGCTGTTCGGGCTCACGATCACGGCGACCGCGACGGCGCTACCGCCCGCCATCACCGGCACCGGGTCGGCGCTGTTCGGCCTGACCGTCAGCGGGGCGGGCACGGCCGGCGATACGACCCCGCCGGTGGCGCGCGGCGTCGTGCGCCCGGTGCGGGCGCGCCGCGACCCCCGCACCAGCGTCCGCACGGGCCCGCAGCAGCTCGCGCGCACGTCGTTCGACGTCACCGCCACCGGCACCACGCCGTTCGGGCTCACCGCCACCGGCTCGGCCACGGTCACGGTGCCGACGGCCACCGGCGCCGCCACGGTGCTGTTCGGGCTCACGGTCACGGGCACCGGCGCGGCGATCGTGCCCGCCATCACCGGCACCGGCACGGCGCTGTTCGCCCTGGCGATCAACGCGACCGTCACCGTCATCCCGCCGACCGCGTACCCGCTGCGGGTGGTGGATGCGACGCGCCTGAAGCTCACCGCCCAGGCGTCGATGACGTGGCGGGTAACGGCGGTCGACGCGTCCCGCCCGCGCGTCACCATTGTCGACGACGCAGCCCCCACGATCACCGCAGTGGACACGACGCGGCCCCGCCTCTCCGCCGCCGCGCTAGCCCTTTTCCCGGACTAACCATGACCTGCCTCGACGAACCCACCGAAGAGCTGTCGGGCCTCGATGCCCTGTTCTACGATGTGACCCTGACCGACGAAAGCACCGGCCTGCCGCTGACCACGGGCGTCGTGCAGGTGCTGCTCTGCACCGTCGACACGGTGGCGCCGCTGCACCCGTCGGCCGCGATCGTGAGCCTCACCCACGTCGCCGCCGGCCGCTGGACCGGGACGCACAACCCCGCCGACCTCGTGACCGCCCTCGCCGCGCTGCCCGTCGGGCGCGTGTTCGATCGCGTGCTGGCGGTCGACAACTACACCAACGGGCGGCGGCTCGCGCGGTGCCGGAAGGTGGCGGTCAAGGAGAACTGACCGCCGTGCGCCCCAAGGTCACGCCCACGCTCGCGCTGACCGCGGCGCAGCTCAAGGCCAGCGAAGCGCGGGAAGAGGCGCTGCGGGAATCGCGGGCGCCCGTGGCCTCGAGCTCGGTCACGCCGATGCGGTGCGGCACCTGCGGCGAGTGGAACGCGCGCACCAATTGGGTGTGCCGCGTGTGCGGGTTGCCATCACAGTAGGTGGACACTTGCGGCAGCGGGTTGGGTAACACACGAAACCAAAGTGGGACCATGCGTAAGCCCCCCCCCCCCACGGGTCATCCCAGAATTTGATGAGGAGATGACGAACGGGTGACGATTTTGGCGGTTTGTCCCGTGCTCAGCACGGCCGACGGTGGCAAACGGTCCCGGCTGGTACTATTTACCCCGCCGACGCGGCGGCCAATGGCTGCGGTCATAGGTCCCGAACATATTCCGATGATGCTGAATCGTCCGTCATTCGTGATGCAAGTAATGCTGCCGATGCTGGCGCCCATTGCCGCCAGTGCCGGCCAGCGGCTCGTGGTGTGGCCGGGGCATCCGACCCATACCGTCACGGTGTTTGGCCGTGACGGCCGGCTACTACGCCACCGCTACGTGGCCGACGGCAGCTTGTATGGCCCGTTGCTTATCCTTTCCGCCGACGGCGTGCTGGAGCCGCTGACGACGGCCGACTGGCAGCGTCTACAGTCTGCTGGATAAGCCGTTCCCGCTCAGCCGCGGCCTCGGCCAGCGTCTTGGCATCGGCCGCTTCTCGCTGCTCCCGCAGCAGCCGCGCGATGGTTTCCGACATCGCCTCGCAGGCGTAGAGCACGCCGCGCTCGAAGTCGCGGCTGGTGTCGCGGGGGCCGCGGGCTAAGGCGTCTAAGGCGGCGGCGCCCAAAAGTGAAATGGCGCTCTTGCCGTTCTCCCAATCCGAGATCGTCGGGCGAGAAACGCCAAGGTCTTCCGCGAACTGTGACTGGTTTTGTTTGCGCTGCTTCCGTAACGCGATGACGGATTCCGGGGTCCACGTCATGCAGCCTCTTGACGACATGTGAAGCGTACTGTAGTGTTCCCGACACGGAAGTCGTCACTACACTACAAACCTAGGCCCCGTTCCATGAAGCGCCAGCCACGTCCCGTCTCCCGTACCGTGCTATCGGTGTCCCTGCCGGTCAAGCCGGATTGGGTCAACGCCAATCGCGCCGCCGGCATGACCGGCGCCACGCTGTCCGCCTTCGTGCGCGAAGCCGTCCGTCTGCACGCTCAGCGCATCCTCGACGCCAAAGCAGACGCCGCGCCGTCCACTCGGGCGGCATAAAAAGCGCCCCGCGCGTGCAGCAACACGCCGGGGCCGGTCCACCCTCACAACCTCTCACCAAGGCAGACATGACCAAGGTAATCGAGTTCCCCGCCCCGCGCCCACAGACGCCGACCGTGCCGCGCCGCCGCGTGCTGCTCTGCGGCGTCATCCCGGCCAAGTCGCGCACGCCGCGCCCGATCCGACCGGACCACGCCACCGCCCCGGAGGCCGCGTGAGCAAGAAAACCGCGATCGAGCCAAGGCTACGCAGCCTAGAAAGCCTTACTCGTTCTTATGGGTTGGCGCCTTCGAAAGCCAACCGCAGCAAGGCAAAAAAGATTGCCGCCTTGATCAAGGGTGCCCCGGACGATGTGGCGTGGTATTTGGTCGCACTTATCGCTCGTAGCGGCATTCACGAGGCGCACATGTGGGCTGTGGAGCGGCTCCTCGGGGAACGTACCGATGTTGATATGGACTATGGCAACAATCTTACTGCTGCGGCCTTAGACGATCTTCTGTTTTTGATGACAGAGGAAGCCGCATGAGACCGCCGCGCAAAGCCTACAGCTTGGATGACGTGCCGCACGACATCCTCAAGAAGTGGTACGCCAACCTGCTGGACCGGCACCACGAAGGGCGCCTCGACCGGCACCTCGGCTGGTGGATCACCAACAACGCGGCCACGGTGACGATTACCACGCACCTCGGGGAGACGTTCACGGCGACCGGCGCCGACGCGCTCAACGCGATCGACGCCTTCATCAAGCAGCAGAACAAAGACAACGATTGGAGAGCGGCATGACGGCGATTGCGATTCGGCAGCAGGCGGCGCTGCCCGCACAGAGCTTCGGGGAAATGGTCGCGATGGGCGATCAGTTGGTGAAGACGGGGTTCCTGCCGGCGCACCTTAGGACGGGCGCCCAAGTGGCGGCGGTGATCCTGACCGGCCGCGAGCTGGGCATGGAGCCGATGCGGGCGGTGCGCTCGCTCTCGCTCGTGAAGGGGAAAGTGGTGGAGTCGGCTGATTCGCAGTTGGCGCGATTTAAGGCCGACGGGGGGCGGGCGCAGTTCAAGACGCTGACCGACACCGAGGCGGTGTTGTGGCTGCGCCATCCGAACGGCGACGAGCACACCGAGAGCTTCACGATGACTGACGCGAACAAGGCGGGACTGTCGAGCAACGACACGTACCGCAAGTTCCCGAAGGCGATGCTGCGGAGCCGCGTGATTACCGCGGGGCTCAAGTCGGTGGGATGGGAAGGCGCGATCGGTAACTACGACCCCGAGGAACTCAAGGGGACGCCGCTTGAGGTGGCCGAGCCGGCCGAGTACGTGCGGGCCGAGTCGGTGGACCCCGCCCAGCTCGCGCCGCGGGCCGCGCTGACGCTGACCGACGCCGAGCGGATCACGGTCGGCAAGAGCAAGCAGCCGCTCGGGAAGATGGCCGACGGGCGCCTGGCGCAGGTGCTGGAGTGGGCGAAGGAGAAGGGCAACACGGCGCTCATCGAGGCGGTCACGCTCGTGATCGAGCACCGCATCGCCACGCAGGGCGACGACGACGTGGTGGTCGAGCTGCTAGGAGAGTCGGCGCCGATTGAGGTGGCGGCGTGAGCACCACGACGGAAACGCCCGAACTGGTGCAGGTCGTGACCGATTGGCGCGGCGAGGCGGCCGTGCTGCGTCGGCGCGGCGATTCGCGCGCGGCCACGCTGCTGGAACAGTGTGCCGATGAGGTGAGCGCCGTGTCTGACGAGTACACGCTCTGGCTGTCGGAAGATGCCGCCGCCAGGCGCAGCGGGTGGACGCTCACCAAGGTGCGTCGGCACGCCCTAGCGTTCCTGCATACCCCACACGTGGTGATGGAGAAGCGGGTGTATCGTCTGCGTGCCTGCATTGTGCCGCGCCGGGCGCACCTCGAGATGATCCGTGCCGCAGCGCAGCAGGGGGCCGCATGAGCGCCCGCACCGCGATCGCGACGATGGGGCGCTACGGCGCCACTGTGAACGTCTTCGCCGTGCAGCTCAACGGCGAGGCGGTGGCTCGCGTGGAGTGGCGAGAGATTGGGCAGCGCAAGACCCGCACCTTCCGTGGCCCGAAGCGGGACCGCGAGGCGATGGCAAAAGCGTTTGCGGAAGGCACCGCCGAACGGCTGCGGGGCGGCGAGGTGGTGGCGCCCAAGCGCTACAGCGTCGGCGAGTTGTGGGGTCTGTACCTGACGGCCCAGTCGGTGGACTGGCGCCCAAAGACTCTCCTACTCGCCAAGGCGCGCTGGCGCGTGTTCACCGAGCACGTCGACCCGCGCACGTTTGCCGACCTCGTGCAACCCGAGACGCTCGACACGTGGCGGCAGGCGCTGCTCACGACCAATACGGCAAAAACCGGCAAGCCGATGGCGCGGAACCAAGTCGCGCACCACATCCAGACCGTGAAGGCCGTGTGGGCGTGGGCCAAGCACCGGAAGCTGCTGCGCGACAACCCGCTGCACGAGTACGCCGTGAGGAAGGGGCGCGACTATGCCCCGCTCGAGGTGCCAGAGTACACCCCGGCCGAGTGGGGGCGGATTCTCGCCACCTTCAACTATCGGGACGCCCGCCAGTGGCGCCCATGGGCCGCGATCGCGCTCGATGGGCTGCTGGCGCCGCGGAGCAACGCGCTGCTGAAGCTGGAGTGGGACGACGTGGATCTCGACCGGCGTGTCATCCGCTGGCGTGGGGAGCTTGATAAGGTCGGGCGCACGCGGGAGCAGCCGCTGCCGCGTGATGCGGTCAAGGTGCTGCGCATCTGCCGGCTGTGGGCGCGGAAGCAGGACTACACCGGCGCGTATGTCTTCTACGGCGTGCAGGAGCGGACGCGGCAGGGCCACTGGACGTACTCGGCGCTGAACGCGCAGCTCCACAAAGCGGCAGACGCGGCCAAGGTCGGGCGGGTCAAATACCGCGCGATGCATGGGCTGCGCCGCATGGCCGGCGGCAACGTGTTGGCAGCGACCGGCGACATCACCAAGGTGGGCGACTGGCTCGGCGATACGGATGTGCGCGTGCTCCGGAAGAGCTACCTGCGCCACCGCACCGATCACTTGGCGGCGGTGGTCGCGGCCACCACGCTACCCAAGGCCACCAAGAGTGGCGACGAAACAGCAACGGCGCCCACGAAGGGCGCCGCCGATGAACTGCAAACCCGTTGAGGTGCAACGAGTTATGAAAGAGCCACAGATCGGGATTGAACCGATGACCGCTCGGCAGGGGAAAAGCCAGCACACCGGCGCTCCCCTCTGGAGTGAGAGTACGACGATCGGAAACGCAGGTCAAGAGGCGCCCGAAGCCGACCCGAAGTCCGACGAAAGTGGCAACGAAGTGGCGACGGAGGATGAAGGCTTCACGCGCTTGAGCAACGGGCGCACCCGACACGAAGCCATCATCGACGCCATGGAGCCTGAGGGCTGGAGGCGCGTCGGACTGCGGCCGTTTCTCAAGGCTCGCGCGAAGGCAGAAATCGCGGAGGCGTTGGCGAGCTACGCTGCTGACGGTCACGATGGCCCGCTCGATGCAGACGACCTTCGTGGCTACTCAGAGTGGGGCCACGTCCTGGCTGCCCTTGGTGGTCGCATTCCAGATGCGTGGCGCATCGTTGAAGAGGACTCGCGCCACGGCTGGGGCTACCCAGTAACGGTCCTTGAGCTGGCCGAAGTCTGCGTCACCCATTTCTTGTCCGCGGCCAAGTGGGAGCAGTACGCCTACCTGTGGATGACTGGGGACAGCATGGACTACATCGCTGTTCGCATCTACGGCGTCGATGCGATGGGCGCGATGTCGCCCCTCGTGGCAGATATGGGTGGCTATTTCTACGCGCTGCGGAGATCCGGGTGCCTTGATCGCAAGGTGGCCGCATGATCCGCCCCCTCGCCGCCGTCCTCGGCGGGCTGCTTGCCGGGGCCATCACGTCCTTCGTGCTGTCGCGGGTGCGGCTGTGGGGGGACGAATGAGCTACGCGGAGTTCCTCTCCAAAAAGGCGCTCGTCAGCGTCCCCACCGGCATCGCCGACGTGCCGGCGCTCAACCCGATGCTGTTCGACTACCAGCACGCCATCACCGGGTGGGCGCTGCGGCGCGGGCGGGCGGCCATCTTTGCCGACTGCGGGCTGGGCAAAACGCCGATGCAGCTCGAGTGGGCGCAGCACGTGGCCGCCCGCACGAACGGCGCCGTCCTGATGCTGGCGCCGCTGGCCGTGGCCGAACAGACCGAGCGGGAGGCGCGAAAGTTCGGCGTTGAGGCGCGGTACTGCCGGCACGACGACGGCTACAACGGCGTCATCGTGACCAACTACGAGATGCTCGAGCACTTCGACCCGCGGCGGTTCAGCGGCGTCGTCCTGGACGAGTCGAGCATCCTTAAGGCCTATGACGGCGCGACCCGCACGGCGATCACGGAGGCGTTCGGCCAGATCCCGTTCCGCCTGGCGTGTACCGCCACGCCCGCCCCGAACGACTTCATGGAGCTTGGCAACCATGCCGAGTTCCTCGGGGTGATGAGTCGTGCCGAGATGCTGGCGACGTTCTTCGTCCACGACGGCGGCGAAACGCAGAACTGGCGCCTCAAGGGGCACGCCCGCAGCGACTTCTGGAAGTGGCTCGCCTCGTGGGCGGTGATGTTGCGGCACCCGGCCGACTTGGGGTTCAACGGCGCCGGCTACGAGCTGCCAGCGCTGCACACGACGCAGCACACCGTCCATACGGTGGCGACCGACGGGGCGCTGTTCGCGATGGAAGCGCAGACGCTTCAGGAGCGGATTGCCGCGCGGCGCGCCTCGGTCGAGGAGCGGGCGGACCAGTGCGCGGCGCTTGTGAACGCCAACGCCGAGCCGTGGGTGGTCTGGTGTCACTTGAACAGCGAAGCCGACGCCCTGCTCGCTCGCATTCCAGACGCCGTGGAAGTGCGCGGCGCTGACGACCACGAGACGAAGCGGCGCACGCTGCTCGACTTCGCCGAAGGCCGCATTCGGGTGTTGGTCACCAAGCCCAGCATCGCCGGCTTCGGGATGAACTGGCAGCACTGCGCCCACATGGCGTTTGTCGGGGTGTCCGACTCGTGGGAGCAGTACTACCAGGCCGTGCGGCGCTGCTGGCGCTTCGGGCAGGAACGACCCGTCCACGTGCACGTGATCGCCGCGGATACCGAGGGCGCGGTGGTGAGCAACCTGAAACGGAAGGACGCGCAGGCCGATGAACTGGCCCGCGAACTCGTGGCCCATATGGCCGACCTTAACAAAGCCGCGATCGGCGGGACGGTGCGACAGATGGATACCTATGTGGAAGATGTGGCGCAGGGCGACAAGTGGACGCTGTACCGCGGCGACTGCGTGGACGCGATGCGCCAACTGGCGGCCGATTCCGTGCACTTCTCGGTCCACTCGCCGCCGTTTGCCTCGCTGTACACGTACAGCGCCAGCGACCGCGATATGGGCAACTGCCGTAGCCATGATGAGTTTTTCGAGCATTACCGCTTCGCGATTGCCGAGATGTTCCGACTGACAAAGCCGGGGCGGCTGGCGTCGGTCCATTGCATGAACCTGCCCACGTCGAAGGTGCGTGACGGCGTGATCGGCCTGCGTGACTTCCGCGGTGAGATTATCCGCGCCTACGAAGCGGCGGGATGGGTCTACCACTCCGAAGTGGTGATCTGGAAAGACCCCGTGACGGCGATGCAGCGCACGAAGGCCATCGGCTTGCTGTACAAGCAACTGAAGAAGGACAGCGCGATGAGTCGGCAGGGTATCCCCGATTACCTCGTCACGTTCCGCAAGCCGGGGGAGAACCCCGAGCCGGTGACGAAGGAACCCGAGGACTTTCCAGTGACCCTGTGGCAGCGGTACGCCTCGCCGGTGTGGATGGACATTAACCCGAGCGACACCCTGCAATACCGCAGCGCCCGCGAGCACGAGGACGAGCGGCACATTTGCCCGTTGCAGCTCGATGTCATCCGTCGTGCCGTGCGGCTGTGGAGTAACCGCGGCGATGTGGTGCTGTCCCCGTTCGCCGGCATCGGGTCCGAGGGGGTGGTGAGCCTCGAGGAAGGGCGTCGGTTTGTGGGCATGGAGCTCAAGGGCTCGTACTTCGGGCAGGCGGCGCGGAATCTGGCGAACGCGCATGAGTCGCACGCTACGGACCTGTTCACGGAGGCCGCCGCATGATCGCCCTCACTGCTGTCGTCGCCCTCCTCGTCGTGGCCGCGTGGGTCGCGTACGAAGACGCGCTCGTGCGGGAAGCCGTGGACCGCGCCGAGGCGATCCGCGTGGAGAGTATGGACCGCGCCATGACCGACATGGGCGGTCGGTGCTGGGTCTGCACGGCCGAAGCGAACCCGCTGGAGCTCGTGGACAGTGGGCACCGATGGGACTTGATGTGCCTGCACTGCGCGACCGTGCGGAAAAGCATGAACCTGACCAGGAGGGCGGCATGAGCGAGCCGACGAGGAAGCCGGAGGTGATCCGGTACGAGTTTGACCACCCGACGTGCAAGGGCTACGGATGCTGCGGCGGTGGCGGGATTGTGGAAGCGCCGGAAGGCTACGGCGACTACGTGCGCTACGACGACTACCTCGCCATCGTGGCCGAGCGGGACGCGCTGACCGCCCGCCTTGCCGCGTGTGAGTGGGTGGTGGAGGTGGCATCTAAGGTAGGAGAGCAATACGGACGACAGCAACTATCCGCCGCCATATACGCCTACCGCGCCGCCGTCGCCGCCGAGACGTGTGAGCGCAGCGCACCGATCACCGTAGGTGATACGCAGGGGGAGACGTGAGCGAGCGACCACGGCGGTTCCTGTCGCTTGGCGCTGGCGTCCAGTCCTCAACACTTGCCCTGATGATCGCCCACGGCGAAGTGCCGATGGTGGAAGCGGCCATCTTCGCGGACACGCAATGGGAGCCGAAGGGCGTGTACGAGTGGCTGGACTGGCTCGAAGCGCAGCTGCCTTTCCCGGTTCATCGGGTGACGGCGGGGAGCATCCGCGACGGCATCGTGAACAAGCAGAATACCTCCGGCGGTCGGTTTGCGAGCATTCCGTGGCACCTGCGCCATGCAAATGGCGAGCGCGGAATGGGTCGCCGTCAGTGTACGCGGGAATACAAGATCGAGCCGCTGGTGAAGGCCAAGCGCCAGTTGCTCGGTTACGCGCCGCGTGTCCGCATCCCACTCGGGTCGTGCGAAACGCTGATTGGTATTAGCACAGACGAAGCAACCCGCATGAAGGACAGCCAAGAGAAGTGGAACCGCAATCGGTGGCCGCTCATCGAACTGGGAATGAGCCGCAACGACTGCCTTTCATGGATGCGTCGGAACAACTACCCGCAGCCACCAAAGTCCAGTTGTATCGGGTGTCCGTTCCACTCCGATCACGAATGGCGGCGGATTCGGGACACGGACCCCGAAGCGTGGGCCGATGCGCTGGTGCTTGACGAGATGATCCGAACGCCAGCGCGTGGGATTCGCGGCGAGCAATTCATGCACCGCAAGCTGCTGCCGTTGGCTCAAGTGGACCTATCCACCGACGAAGAACTTGGGCAAGTCAACCTTTTCGAGAACGAATGCGAGGGAATGTGCGGCGTATGACGACAGAACGAATCACCCCCACCCCTCACGCGGGCGGGACGGATGCGTGAGCGAGACAAGGTGTTGAAGGAGTTTGACGCAGTGTGCGAGACCGTTGCTGAACGGGCAATGGCCGACGAAATCGTGCGCCTGCGCGAAGTTCTAGCCAACCATCCGGAAATGCCGGAGCGTTCGACGCGCGTGACGGAGGGGCCGCGTGACCAGTAACCCGACCCCCGGCAGCGACGACGCCGTGGCGCAGGGCTGTACCTGCCCCGTACTCGACAACGGGCGCGGGCGTGGGGCCTACCAGATCGACGGGAAGTGGCAGTTCTGGATCGACTGGGCCTGCCCCGTCCACATGGGTCACGAACCGCTGGAGTACAGCGACCCGAGCCCGGACGATGCCTGAGCCGTTGCCCCTCATTCTGCGCCACCTGCGGAACGATCTCGCGACGGTCCTGAACGCGATCAACGAGTACGAGAGGCTCACACTGCGCGAGGAGTGGGGCGCGATGCGCCGCGACGCGCAGGACCGGGCGCTCAAGTCCATCGAAAACCGAATGCAGCAGGCCGCGGATCGGATCGGGATTCTGCCGAGCGAGCGGTGGGCGCTGCAAGACCAAATCCTACACCTTCAGCAGGAGTGCCAGCGCTTGACCCAAGCGAATGTGGTGGCGATGCGGGAGCGGACCGCATGACTCTGACCTATGCCGAACTGTTCGCCGGCGCCGGTGGGCTGTCGATGGGCCTCGAGGCGGCAGGCTTTCACGCCGTCGCCCACGCCGAAATTGAGCCGCACGCGCGTGCGGTGCTGCGGCGTCACTGGCCCGACACGCGGCTAGATGGCGACGTGACCAAGATCGACGGCCGCGACTACGCCGGCGTGACGCTGCTGTCCGGTGGTTCGCCGTGCCAGGACCTGAGCGTCGCCGGCAAGCGGGCGGGATTGGGCGGCGCCCGCTCGGGGCTGTTCTACGAACAAGTGCGCCTCTGGAGCGAGTCCGGGGCGCCGTACCTACTCTGGGAGAATGTCGGTGGAGCCCTCAGCAGCAACAACGGGCGGGATTTTGCCGCCGTCCTATCAGCCCTCGTGGGAGCCACCATCCCTGTTCCCGCGGACGGATGGCGCGGCGGCGGTGTGGCAGCAGGACGTGAAGCCGTGGCCGCATTCCGCGTGCTCGATCTGCAACACTTCGGCCCCCCCCAGCGGCGCGTTAGAGTCTTTGTCCTCGCTGCTCGAGCCGGCGGCGTTGATCCCGCCGAAGTATTGGCTCTCGCCGAGGGCGTGTGCGGGCATCCTTCGCCGCGCAGCCAAGCGCGGGAAGGCGCTGCCGGCGGCGTTGGAGCACGCGCTGAAAGCGTCGGCGTGATCCCGATTGGCGAAGCGACGGCGCGGCAAGGCGCAGCTCACGGATCGTCTGCGATGATCGGCGCACTAGGTGACGAGATGTACACGCTGACGAGCAAGCAGCACGGTGTGTTTGCCATCGGCCTTGATGGCGAGAAGAACGCCGACATTGAGATGATCGGGACGCTGAACACGGGCAGCAAGAGCGGGAGCGGACAGCGGCCGGCTGTCCTCGCCTTCCACCACACTCAAGACCCGATTAGCGGCGACGTGGCGCCCGCCATCGGTCGGACGACCGATGGCATGGGGGTGCTTGACGCGCCGGTTGTGGCACGGATGGTCGCGTTTGGCGAGTATGCGACCGACGGCACGGCCAGCACGATCAAGCAGCGCGACTACAAAGACGCCACAGACCACGAGGTCTGTGGCACGCTGGACTTCGGCGGCCACGGCGGCAGCTACAACGGGCAGGACGCGTACCAGAATCGGCTTCGTGCCGATTCTGGCAGACCGCGCCGCCTGACGCCGAAAGAATGCGAGCGGCTGATGAGCTGGCCGGATGACCACACGCGCTACGGCACGAAGGACGACGGCAGCGCCTACGAGTTGAGCGACACGGCCCGCTATCGGCTCTGCGGCAACGGCGTGGGCAGCGTGTGCGTGCAGTGGATTGCGGAACGGCTGGCGGCGGCGATTGGGGGGCAGTTGCGCCAGGCGGTGGCCGCATGACCGAGACCCTTGCCTTCCGCGTCACCGACACCGTGCGCCACAGCAAAGGGATGACCGTGGCGATGCTGTGTCAGGCCCTGAACTACGCCGCGCGGTCGTCCTTGATGAGCGCCACGTGCCACAGTCTGGCGAAGCGGGGATTCCTCGTGAAGCAACACCGCCGGCTGCCGGGCACGAAGCGGCAGGTGGCGTGGTTCCTGCCGTCCGCAGCGCTGCTGCGAGGCGAGCTGCGGCACCTGTCGGGGTATCTGCCGCGCGCCGAGCCGATCCGCGCGCTGATCGAGGCCCAAGGCCCGCAGACGCTCGACGCGATCGTGGCGCATACCGGCATCCCGCGCAAAGCCGCGCACGGCGCGCTGATGGCGATGATCGCCGGCGGCGAGATCGAGCGCACGGGTCCAGCCAACCAGCAGCGGTACGGCCTTGTCCAGGACGACGACGAGCCGTGGGCGCCGCCCACCAACTATATGACCGCCTCGCGCGCGTGGGCGCTGGGCCTGCGGAGGGCGGCATGACGATGACCCCGAAGCCGTCGCCCGGCGTGGCGCCGATCCAGTCGCGGGTGCTGCACGTGGTCAGCGGGACCATCCAGACCACGGCCGCCATCGCGCGCGAGGCCGGCGTGACCCATGCCCAGGCGAAGAACGCGCTGGCGTACCTCGCCGAGAAGGGGCGCGTCGTCCGCATCCGCGGCACGTGGGCGTGTTCGTGGGCGCTGCCGGGGACGGTGGCGATCCCTGAGCCCGACCCCGACGAGCA
>Ga0209972_10001101_pt1 | contig 24583 bp, 22 predicted proteins | sample NOAtaG_7_FD_187302 | JGI IMG/M metagenome (GOLD analysis project Ga0209972, IMG submission 187302) | Freshwater lake microbial communities from Lake Erie, under a cyanobacterial bloom - NOAA_Erie_Diel1S_2200h metaG (SPAdes) (version 2) | ecosystem: Environmental > Aquatic > Freshwater > Lake ... | reverse complement strand
CAAAAGTGAAATGAATGGGAGAATTCACAGGTGACCATCATCTCCCATTGCACTTTGGAGACTCTCACTGGAGCCGCGACAGCCTTACGCCAAAGTCGCCTTGTCATCTTCCCCACGGAGACTGTCTACGGATTGGGTGGTGACGCGGAGAGTGAGCAGGCAGTGAGACGAATCTATGAGGTCAAGGGACGCCCGCTAGATCATCCGGTCATCGTTCACATTGGTGAGTTGAGATTCTTGGATTTCTGGATCAGTGAGATTCCGGATTACGCAATCACCCTTATAAGGGATTTCTGGCCGGGCTCTATGACCTTGGTCCTTCCGAGATCACAGAATGCGAGAGATTTCATTACTGGCGGTCAAGGGAGCGTGGGTCTGCGAATTCCCGCTCATCCACTTGCGCTACAACTCTTAAAGGAATTCCACTCTCAAGGAGGTAAAGGTGTTGCTGCACCGAGTGCAAACAGATTTGGCGAAGTCTCACCGACGACAGCAGAAGCAGCAGAATTGGGACTAGGACCCTGGCTATCTCCGAATGACGTGATCCTTGATGGCGGTCCCTGTGTAGTTGGAATTGAGTCGACGGTGATTGATTGCCGTGGAGAACGCCCTCGGATTCTCAGACCCGGTGCGATCACGAAAGAGATGATTAAGCAATCGACTAGCTTGGAAGTAGATGAGTCACCGGGTCAGATTCGAGTCTCAGGCGCACTCGAGAATCACTATGCGCCACAGGCTCAGGTTCATGTCGGCGATTCGCAAATTCCTGGAGCTGGATTCATCGCACTAGGTGCTGTGTCGACTCCGCAAGGGATGTTGAGGCTTGCTGCGCCAAGGGATGTTGACGAGTATGCGCGAGTCTTGTACCGATCTTTGAAGGAAGCTGACTCTCAGGGACTCACGTCGATAGTGGTTATTCCTCCTGAGGGCGATGGACTTGCCGAAGCGATTCGAGATCGAATCGAAAAGGCCCGAACGAAAAAGGTCTAGACCTCTAGCGCGACTGCAATGCCCTGTCCGACACCGATACAAGCAGTGGCGATACCGATGCCCCCTCCTTGCCGTCGGAGTTCTCGCGTTGTGTCGACGATGACACGGGCGGCCGATGCTCCGATTGGGTGTCCCATCGCGATTGCGCCACCATTGACATTGACCCTCTCGCGATCTATCTCTGGCAGACCATGGAGAACTGAGAGGACCATCGCAGAGAATGCTTCGTTGATTTCCCAAACCTTGATCTCTGAGAATTTGAGCTTCAACTTGGCCATGAGTGCCTTCACCGCATCAATGGGAGCAAGTGTGAACTCATGAGGCGCTCGCCCAACGACAGTGCTTCCTAACATCTTGCCGTAACCACCAGAACTGTTGGTGTCGATTCCCAACTCCTTGATGCCGTCACGCGTCGTAAGGAGCGTGACTACGGATCCATCGTTGATGGGTGACGAGTTTCCAGCAGTTCCTGCTCCACCTTCGGAGAAGGCAGAAGGCAGACTAGACAGCTTTTCGATAGATGTCTCTGGTCGAATGGATTCATCTCGTGTCAGCCCAGCGAAGTCAAAGGCAAAACCTGAGTGGATTCCTTTTTGCCATGCCTCCATCGCACGGATGTGAGATCGAAGAGCCCATTCGTCTTGCTCTGCTCGTGAGATGCCAATTCTCTCGGCGACAGATTCAGCACATCGTCCGAGGCTCTGAGTCCACTCACTTGGGAATTCCGGATTGACCATTCGCCAACCGACAGTAGATTGGTTGAGTTCCGCTACCGAGACACTCTCCGGAGTCTTCTTGGTCGTGCGCTTTACTATCCAAGGAGCTCGTGACATGGACTCGACTCCACCTGCCACTACGAATCTAGCATCACTGGTTTGTATCTCTCGTCCTGCTTGAATGATGGCTTCAGCTCCGGACCCGCAGAGGCGATTGACCGTTACTCCTGGCACACTGACCGGAAGTCCAGCGAGAAGTAGTCCCATACGAGCGACATCTCGATTGTCTTCCCCGGAACCGTTAGAGTCTCCAACCACTACATCGCCTATGGAGGTAGGTTCAAGAGTTGGCACCTTCGCAAGAAGCCCCTTGATGGTTGTGGCCAATAGATCATCCGCTCTAATTCCAGAAAGGGAGCCAAAGTAGGATCCAAAAGGAGTTCGGGCCGCCTCTGCGATGTAGACATCCATGAGGGGATTATTCCGTAGGGGATGCAGAAGACAATCCAGTTTAGAGTTATATTCCTGCTCAATTCAGAATCCGAGGTGGCCTAGGCATGGACATTGCATCGAAGTATCGCCATCTCTTTCCAGTCCTCGAGGAAGTGACTTACCTCAATTCTTGCTCTCAAGGAGCCCTCGCCATTCCCGTTCGCGATACGCTTGATGAATATCTTGATGGCATGTATGAGAAAGGTTCACTCTGGGATAAGTGGGTCATGAAGCAAGAGGAGCTGCGGCAGTTGGTGGCCCAAGCGTTCTACACCGACTCATCAAATGTGGCTATCACTGCAAATGCTTCAGCTGGAATCAACTCAGTCATGTCATCTTTTGATTTTTCTGGCTCGAGGAATCGAATCATCACTACGGATCTTGAGTTTCCAACCATGGGACAAATTCTCCATGCTCAGGAGAAGCGTGGAGCTGAGATTGTTCACATCGCTTCAGAGCCGGATGGAACACTTGACCTTCATAAGTTAGAGGTTGCCCTCGACGACCGTGTAGCACTTCTTGCCATAACCCATGTTTGTTATCGGAATGGTGCAATGAACGACATAAAGAAGATGTCCAGCCTTAGCCGCGAACACAACATTCCCGTACTTGTTGATGCCTATCAATCTGTCGGCTCGATGCCAATTGACTTTGACGATGTTGGTGCCGACTTCCTCGTTGGCGGATTCTTGAAGTACATGTTGGGGCTCCCTGGAATTGGTTTTCTCTTGGCTCGCAGTGACTCAAAGTCGATCCCGATTCAAACTGGCTGGTTTGCCGCGAAAGATATATTTGCCATGGAGATTGATCGCTATTACCCTTCTTTGGATGCTCGACGCTTTGAGGGTGGCACCCCACCAATACCGAACATCTATGGCGCAGTTGCTGGTTTGAAGCTTCTACTAGAGGTCGGCCTTGAGAAGGCCTGGAACCACACCCTGGCTTTCCATCAGGCTCTTCGTGCAGAACTTGAGAACTTTGGCGCAAAGGTTATGACACCCTCAGGTTCAGGTTCTCACGGAGTTATGATCGCAATCCAGGCCAAAGATGAACATAATCTCGTCAACGGACTGGAAGAGGACCGAGTCATCACGTCCTGTCGTGGTGGAAACCTTCGAGTTAGCCCACACTTCTATAATGCGGTTGAAGACATTGGAAAACTCATGGAGTCACTTTATAGGCACCGCTCACTACTGATCTGACTAGCACTTGGCTATTCTTCCGTCATGAGTTATGCCAAACCTCCAGTCTTGGGAGGTACTGGAAAGAGCGACTATGAGAATTATCTTCGAACTGATGAGTTACTAAACCTCCAGAAAGGTCCCGAAAATTGGGAACACAGAGATGAGTTGCTCTTTACCATTGTTCATCAAACTTCTGAACTTTGGCTGAAGCTTGCCTCTAGCGAAGTGTCTGAGACGGTCCAGCAGCTCCGAAAGAATAATCTTCGTGAACCACAACGTCTTCTAAGTCGCGCTGTCCTTTGTATTCACCAAACTCATAATGCGTTAGACATGTTGGAGAAGTTGTCCCCATGGGATTATCAACAAGTACGCCGAGCTCTTGGTCATGGATCTGGATTCGATTCCCCTGGGTTCAATGACTTGCGAAAGTCAGTACCTCAATTAGGCGTAGAATTTCACCGCATCCTAAGCGAGAGCAAGATAGATCTACTTACGTTGTTTCTAAATGATCGCTCTTATGAAGACCTCTACCAAATTGCTGAATGGCTATTAGAGATAGATGAACGAATCTCACTATGGAGAGGCAGACACTTTAAGGTTGTAGAGAGAAGTATTGGGATGAAAGTTCAAGGAACTCAAGGAACACCTGTAGAGGTTCTTGGTAGGCTCAATTCTTTCAATTTCTTCCCTGAACTTTGGGATATTCGAACACGAATCACAAACCATGCTCTGAGCGAAGAGAGACACTAAGCACAGGCCTGTGAAAGAGTCCGTGCTTCATGACAACTACTGTAGATTTCATCCGGGGCCCTTAGCTCAGTCGGTAGAGCAACGGACTTTTAATCCGTGGGTCGTCGGTTCGATCCCGACAGGGCCCACAACACTAGAGACGTACCCAGGAATCGTCGAGGTATGTGAGGAGAGTTATGTCATCTAACACTTTTGACTATTATGCAGAGATTTATGATGCCTTCTATTTGGAAAAAGATTATGTGGGTGAATGCAAGAATCTGATCCAAATTGCGAAGTCACTAAATGGAAACCTGAGAGTAGCGCTAGAAGTCGGATCAGGAACCGGGGCACTAACTAAAGAGTTATCGAAAAAAATGGTCCACATTGAGGCCTATGAGCTGAGTCCTAGGATGGCTGAAATTTGTTCGGGCAACACAAGTGATTTGAGTAATGTCAAAGTCAATCTAGGAGGCCTAACTCAAATTCTAAATTCAACAGTGAATAGAGGATCGACGGACCTAGTCGTCGCCAACTTTCATGTTTTTTCCTACTTTACAGATTTCGAAGTGACCCAATTTGTTGAGGTATGCAATTGTTTCTTAAGGTCAGGAGGAGTTGTTGCCTTCGATTTCTGGGATCTGAAGGCAGTACTTTCCTCACCTCCAGCAGTCGTAAGGAAAGTGGCACCGCATTCTGGGAAAGAGATTACAAGATATACAAAGCCTGAAAGTAGGAGTGATTCTCGGGAAATAAAAGTAAAGTTTGAGTTCTATGACCAATCAAAATTGTTGTTCCAGGAAACACACGTCATGTTTCCTAGAACCCTAGACGAAGTAAAAGGTTACTTTGACGGCGACTTTCAATTCTGTGGAAGCTATGAAATTGAATCTGGTGCGGTCTATTCACCCAACAAATATGGAAATTTTGTTTTTTTTCAAAAGATATAGCTTTAGACGTAAAAATTTCTTGAAAGACGATCAACTTTTGTGAAGCAGAGTTTGCACAAGAAAACAAGAATTCTCTTTTGGATGTCATTTCTAGCGCTCGAACTAGGATTCAGAGCCATAGTTAGAGGGAGTATCGCCCAACTGTATCCTGGAAGAGGAGAGTATAAATAGTCATAATCACCGTAAAATGAGGCAATGGGTTGATACGAGTCGAAGCCCACGCTGTCCGAATAGCAACCAGACGCGAATGGCTATCGAAAGAACTAGTCGACACACTCTTTATTATGTTAATGTTAGGGTAAACTAAAACATTACGAAAGTTTTTATTCCTCAAACCCCAAGGATCACAATGAGAATCTTAGTCACAGGTGCTGCTGGTTTGATTGGAGCTCCAACAACCCAATTGCTCCTATCACAAGGCCACAACGTGTATGGCTTGGACAATTTTTCAGACTACTACTCACCCGAGATGAAGAGACAGCGTGTCAACTTTTTTGGGTTAGAAAGAATTGTTCGCAATATTGATATAATTGAGCCAAGGGAATTGGATGCTGTTTTTGAAGAACACTCTCCTGAAATTGTGGTTCACTTAGCGGCCCGACCAGGTGTTCGAGCCAAATTAGAGGAATGGAATCAGTACAACTTTGCAAATGTCTTAGGATTTCAAAATGTTGTCAATTCGGCAGTGAAATTCAAAGTTAGAAAGCTGCTTTATGCTAGCAGTAGTAGCGTATATGGAAAAAATGCGTCACTGCCATTTATTGAGTCAGATGTTGGCGGTCAGGTTTCAAGCTACTACGCCATGTCCAAGCGTTTGAATGAATATGTGGGTAACTTCCTTCCACAAAAGGGAATATCAACCATTGGGCTGCGATTCTTTACGGTTTATGGTCCTTGGGGCAGACCCGATATGGCACTACTCCGATTTATTGCCGCAGCTGAAATGCAAAGACAAATTCCATTGACTGGAAATCTTGAGACCTTGAGAGACTTTACTTATGTTGAAGATGTAGCTCGTATTGTGGCTACCCTGGTCGTTGATGAGCGATTTTTCAAGAATGAAATTTTCAACATATCAGCAAGTGACCCGCAAAGTCTTCGCCGGCTTATGAACATACTAACAGACTTTGGATTAGAGTGCCGATACAAGCAATTAGAAGTATCACCCTTTGATGCACATATAACTTCTGGGAGTACACAAAAGTTGCTTAACTTTGGAATTACACCACCTGATACCGATATTCAAACGGGTTTATCTCTTACCTTAGATTGGGTAAGGACGCAAAATTTGATCCAGCTATCTAAGTGGGTTTATCCGGAGCATGAAATTGCTTAGGTACAGCGCTGTCCTTACAACTTATAACGCTGACGCAACGATAAACGTTGCCCTTGACGCAATACTAAAACAAGACGTGGCGCCAGCGGAGATCATCGTGATTGATGATAATTCCTTTGATAGGACTTTTGAAAAAGTTTCTGCATATCAAGTGAAATATCCGCAGATTAGGTTTTATCAGAATCCAGGGAATTTAGGAGTCTCATCATCACGCAACTTTGCTGTAAAAATTGCAAGGCAAAACTATGTTATTTTCTTTGATGATGATGATGTGTCTTTAGAAAACAGAGCACGGATACATATGGAGCATTTCCTCTATGACGTGGATGTTAGTTATGTATCGTCCTCAAAGAAGTATGTGAATGGTTACACAGTTAGCCATAAGTCAAAAGAGTATATTGGTTCTCTTGATCCATCCGAATTTGCCAGGCGACAACTACTCGGTGGCGGGAATACTTTGCTCGCAACACCAGCATCTTGTATGGCAATCAAGAGAGAATTGGCATTGCAAATTGGGGGTTTTGATTCAGAACTTAGAAGATTGGAAGACATAGACTTGGCAATCAGGCTAAGTATCTCAAACGCGAAATTTGCATTCTCATCACAGGTCTGCGTGCAAAGACTTGATTTAGGAAAACTCAATTCGGAATTTGAAGGACTATCGCAGAAGATCATTCTACTCAAGCATCAGAACTTGCTCACATCTTCTCAATTTCGTGAAGCCGCCTTCAAGGTTGCTATTCACGATTTGTACTTCAAGCGAAGGCTATTTGAGCTTTTTTTTCGGATTCTGGTGCAGATAACCATTCATCCGAAGCAAGTGCGTTATCTGTTTGTTGGCCTAAAGAGACTCAAGCATGATTGGTCGAAGAAGTGATTCATGTAGTTATCGTTGGTGGAGATCAACCTCGTACAAAGACCCTTTATAGTGATTTGATTGATTCAGGGTTATTTCATGTAGAAATTCAACCGCGCATGAGCGAAGCGGATCTTGTTGAGACGAGTGAAAGGCCTTCTGCACTATCTATGACCTACGGTCGAACACTTTCAATCTCAGAAAGATGTTGCGCTCTGGCACATCGACTAGCTCAAGAAAAAATTAGATCCACCGGTGGAATCATACTTGAAGATGACGCAGTTGTGATGGATTATCAAGCATTAGCTGATATTGCAGTGAAGGTTGTCAGTAACAGTCAAAGTGTCCTTTTCAACTACTCCACAAAAAGGTGTGTCGAAGATATTGACTGGACCACTGATACCAATAGAATTGTGCGGACAATTGGTCCGACAGCTTTGGCCGTAGGTTACGCCGCTTCCCGAAGCGAACTAAATCAGCTTATCGAGGCCAACAAGAATTTGGACTACGTTGCTGATTGGCCGCCAACACGTGCTCGACACCTTCGTTTGAGGTACCCTATTGTTGCTCATGGAAGCATCAACAATAAAAGTCTGATCGAATGCTCATCGAATCGACAGCCAATTCCTTTCAGAAAGTTGCTTGTCGACGGTCAAGGTACTGCAGCTTTCAGGCGTTTGAAAAATAAGGCCGCTTTTGAACTTACCAAGGCAATTCTTCAGTTCAGAAAGGCCGAAGAATGAAAATCATATTCATAGTTGATTCCTTGGATTCAGCACTTTTCACTTCCGCGAGCCAATGGTGTCAGACAGTAGGAGGAAAGGTTTATGCAGCAACCCAATTTAGGACTTTCAAACAATTGCTTAGCCAACTAGTCCAACTGCAACCTGACCTTATTTTTTTTTCGTGGCGACAGGTACTTGACCTAGCCTTTCTCTCCAAATCAAATCTTGAACTTCTCAAAGTGCTGAGATCCACTTGCCGAGTTCTGGCGCTCGTTGCTGATCACACTGCTGATGCTAGTGATCGATTAGCGAAAGACTTCCAATTGGTTAGAGCAGGTCTTGGCCTTGTAACTGTTTCAGAGAGACTTCAGGACTTTTACACAAGCGTTGGTCTAGTAACACTTGGTGTGTTGCCAGATAGACCAAATTGTGAACTGATTCGTGAAGTTCGAAGTCAAAATGTTGCTCGTCGCCCAAACTCTGTAATTTGGGTAGGGAATTCAAAGTGGGGTAAATATCAAGGTTACTCAGATCATAAAGGCTTGAACACGAAATTTAGACCCTTCCTCGATCTTGCAAAAAAAAATGGGATTCATGTAGACAGCGTCATCTTGGACTCTTCAGAAGGCAAAGTCTCTCAGAGAGAAGTCATCTTGGAACTCGCTTCTTCTGAATTATTGCTTATTACATCCGCGTCAGAAGGAAGCTGCCTTCCCATTCTAGAAGCTTTAGGCGTTGGGACAAATGTGATTTCAACAGACGTAGGAATCGCAAATCTAGTTTCAACTGTTCGCGTACTCCCAGCCAATTCGTCCCCTGAGATTATTCTTCAGACATTCATTGAATGGAGGCAAAGCAAGACTTCTCCGCATGAAGTTATCATTGATTTTGAAAATTATATAGATAGTATGGATAATTCTTGGGATAAATTGCTTCATAAGACAAACAAGTTGGAAGTTCAATTTGATTCCATCCATTCCCTCCTCGAAGATGGAGTCTGTAGAGTTTTCAAACTGTTCCATTGGAATGTCAAATTCTACGTGAAGTGGAGGAGGTTGCGGAATGCCAAATAGATTCGGTAGAGCAAAACTCTATTTCAAAGTTTCCGGATTGAAAGGCTTACTGTCACACTTTGTCTACCGTCTGGTTCCACCAAATAGATTTGGTCGGCAAGCGACTCTGCTTGACATGAAGACTCACGGATTACAGTTTGTGGATGATATCTGGCAGATGTTGGCAAGGGTTGGAATAGATTTTTCGGCAAAGCAGGTTGAGCAAATTCAATCTGAATTTGAGTCTTTTTCGAAGATCCAACGTCTTGAGATTCACGAAGAGCAGTTTCCACACAATTGGAATTCAGGTGAGTCACTCCGGTTGCTCCTGTTTTCCTTTATCCGTCTCCTGAAACCTGATTTTGTTGTTGAAATAGGAACTGCAAATGGCTTTTCAACTTCTGCTATTGCTTACGCGTTTGAACTCAACGGTACTGGAAAAGTGCATTCGTTCGATATCTTGAGTTCTTCTGCTGCATATGTCCGATCAACTTCACGTCGATATGTGGAACTGCACAAGATTGACGAAGACCCGAAAGCTCTTTTGGCTAAATTGGAAGCACTTGATCTTGATACGCATAACGGTTTCTATTTTCATGACGGGGACCATACATACTTTGGTCAATACATGGACTTTGAAATAGCAAAAAAAATTGGTTTTCGCTATTTCATTTCAGATGATGTTGAAACGAGTTTGGTCTTCTGCGAAAAAGCAGACAAAGCCAATTCCGCCGTGCATTTTGACGGTAGGAAGTTCATTGGAGTCTCACTTATCTTTCAACTTGCTAAGGTATAGGCACCACTCTTCGACCGTGCGTGTGTTTTGCTGACGATATAAGCGTACACCTTGGTCACTAAAGTCACCCAGTGACCTTCCCAAAACTCCAAGTCTTCGACCCATCCAGAAGGCTAATGGGAGACAAACAATTCGATAGATCCTGAGTTGCATCGATCCTCGAACACGTTGTGAAAGTTCCTTCCTAAGAGCACTCGAGAAATTGACTTCATATCGCGTATCCGACACTAAGTGATCGAAGGCGTCCCTTATTGCTTTGCAGAGAGATCTTCCTCGGCTTCGCCTCAACCGAGTGATGAATGGATCGTGCTGAAGGATTCGCCATTGTGAACGGGGAATGAGGCGTTGATACAAGTCCCTATCCTCCAATCTGTATAGATTTCTATATGGGCCAATGCTGAGGAGCCATTCCCTTTGTGCCATATGAATTTGATGGCCAGAGTATAAAACCGGAGTTGAATCAATTGAATTGATCAGCAGTACGTTCTCCACAAATTCTAAAAGCCCTTCACCGACTTCATCATCGGCATCCAAATGAAGTACAACCCAATCTCCGGAAGCTTTCTGAATAGAAAAGTTTCTTGTTAGACCCAACTTTCTCTTCCTATCACGTGCCAACGCAAAATACTTGAAGGAGGCAAATTTTGACTGGAAAAATTCCAAAATGAATAAGCTGTCATCAGAGGAGCCATCATCAACAACAACCACCTCAAACCTCTCGTCAATTTGTCTAAGAATGCTCGCAAGACTCGACGATAAAGTATCCTGCATATTGCGATTGCATATGCAGATGCTAACTGATGGATTGTTACTTGGTTGCATCTAAAGTCACCTGGTTCCACAGTTCAACAAAATCATGATCCTGAAGTTTGTTTATGTGCTCAATAATCTCCAACTTGTGCAATTGATTATTCCTGAACAAAGAAATCAAATTTAGAAAACCATCAGAGTTCTCATCTTCAAAATCAACTAGTAAGCCGACTCTTTCCGTTACCAACTCGCTCAAACCAAAACAATTTCTATTTCCCAAAATTGGTAATCCATAGGTCATGGCTTCTCCCACAACATTAGGGAAACCTTCCCAAAGAGATGGTAGACAGAGTGCATCAATCAAGTTGTAGATCTCATCAAGGTTCCTTATTGGTTCACTAATCGTTACAAGGTCTTCTAGTTGTAGATGCGAGATCTTGCTCCTCAACTCCACCCCAAGTTCACCTTGACCAAAAAAAATCAATCTAGAGTCATAACCAGCGGAAATATGACGCGCAAAACTCTCTAAGAGTCTGATGGGCTGTTTTTGATGACAGAGTCTTCCTACAAAACCAAAGGTGAATGGCCGCACAGCACGAATGCGATTTCCAGTTTTAGGCGAGATGAGGATCTCATTATGAATCACTTGTATTTTTCTTTGCAGAAATTCTGGATACCGTTTCTTGTATACCTCCAGCTGAACCGTAATGACTGAGGCAAATCTCATCAAGTAGAAGTAGAGTCGTTTATACTTCTTTGCTCGAGTCAACTCATAAACATCTGGAGAATTTCTTTCTGCTAAGACAATCGGAGTCCGAGTTAGAATCGCACTTGGAAGTGCAATCAAATATCCACTCAACATGAAAGCAATAATTAGTTGAGGTTTACAACTTCGAATTAGGCTATAAATGTTCCTTTGTCTTTTGAAGCGCCGTGAATTTGCACTCAAAGTTTGCATTATGCCCTGCCCGTAAGTGAGAATTGGAAACTCAGACATTACAGAGTAGAAAATTTCCGGAAATTCTGAATCGCTTGATAGTATAGAAACATTATGACGAGATTGGGATAAACGGAGAGCTATGTTTCCGATTTGTCTCTCAACTCCGCCTACAACTCCAGAGAGGGATTTCGTCACCAAGAATATCTTCATGATGAGGCGATATGTTACTCTTTTTCAGGTAGTAGTTTGAGGGGTCATCACATGATTCGAAGAGTTTATAAGCGCAGTCAATTAGCTGCAATCATTATTGATTTTTCTAGTGAGATATCCGCAACCACTTTCTTCACAGACCATGAATCACCTCTCCAAATAGGGATCATTTCTAAAGATTTCAATCAGCCCGTTCTTCCTCACCGGCACAACACATTCGAGAGAAAAATCAGTGCTACATCTGAATTTTTGTTTGTCCTTGAAGGTAGTATGACCCTTACGATCTTTGACGAAAACTTCGCCGAACCTGAGTATTTTGATGTTGCCAAAGGTTCTGGGGTCTTGTTGTTAGGTGGTGCACACGCCATTGAATTCAGGAATTCTGCCAAACTCATCGAAGTCAAACAGGGCCCTTATGCTGCAGAAATGGATAAAGTCTATTTGGTGGAGTCGGATACATGAAGGTCCCGGTCAATAGGCCGCTTATTACCGCCAAAGATCGCGCTTCTGTCCTGGAGGCTTTGGACAAGGGTGAAATTTCAGGAACTTCTTTGCTGGTTGGAAATCTGGAGGAGGAGCTAAGTGACTTTTTTGCTGGAAGCCATGCTTCGCTGGTCTCTTCAGGTACAAGTGCATGTGACTTAGCAACAATTGCCAGTGGGGTAAAGACAGGCGATAAAGTGCTAGTCAGCGCTTCCACAATTCTTTCGACTATTGCTCAAGCTGCACGTGTTGGAGCAAAGATAGACACCTTGGACGTCGATCCGGATTCATGGAATGTAGACTTCAACCACTATCGTGGGCTGGATTTGTCTGACTATAAAGCTATATATGTTGTACACCTGTATGGGCTTCAATCAAACATCTCGGTAATGCAGAGGGAGCTAGAAGAAGCTCAGATTGACATCATCGAAGATGTGGCAGAAGCTTTCTCTCAGAAAGATGCTGGAGAATACTGCGGAACTCGTGGTCGATTTGGAACATTTAGTTTCTATTCTAACAAATTGATTACATCAGGTGAAGGGGGACTTATTCTTTCCAAGAGCAAAGAGGATCACCGCCGAATTCAATCGCTGAAAAACCTCTCCTTCGGAAATCAAGAACGTCTTCTAAATGAAGAGATAAGTTGGAATTTGCGAATGCCTGCACTATCAGCAGCTCTGTTACGTTCACAGTTGAGAAATCTAAACAATACGCTTGCCTCGAAGCAGTCGTTAGCAACTCAATATCACGAGGGACTAAAGGAACTTGATGAAATTCAACTACCCTCTCTAGAGTCCTATGGGAGCAAGAATCACTATTGGGTTTTCGGATTTGTACTTCGTGGAGATTCCAAGTGGAACGCTAAGTCATTAGCACCACGTCTAAGGGAAAGAGGAATTGAGACCCGAAGGTTTTTTCCTCCCTTAGCCCTTCAACCTACCTTGCAAGGGATTGTATCTGCAGCACCTACTCCTATTGCGAACCATCTATGGGAGAAAGGAATTTATCTTCCTTTTGGGTCAGGAATATCCTCTGATGAGGTAGCTTACGTTATTGAGTCTGTGCGGGCAATCTTGCGCTAATCCTTTTCCCCTTTGACCATTAGCCGTACAAGTTTCTCAACAGACGTTTCTGGTCTCCAGTCAAAGGTTTTAAGCACCTTTGAAGGGTCGGCGAGAAGATGATTGACTTCATTTGGCCGATAGTATTCTTTGTCGATTTTCACAATAATTTGATTGGTATCCGCGCGTACCCCAACTTCTTCTTCACCAATTCCTTCCCATCGCATTGGTATTGAAAGCTCTTGCGCCACAAGTTCCACAAACGACCGAACCGAAATAGATCGTCCTGTTCCAACTACATAATCGTCACCATACGGCATTTGTAGCATCTTCCACATAAGCTCTACGTACTCCCCCGCAAATCCCCAGTCACGCATTGCATCAAGATTGCCAAGGTAAAGACAATCTTGAGTGCTCGCCTTGATCGCTTTGAAGCCGCGTACAATTTTTCTGGTTACGAAAGTTTCACCTCTGACAGGAGATTCATGGTTAAACAGGATGCCATTTGTCGCATGCAAGTCATATGCTTCGCGATAATTTTTTGTAATCCAAAAACCAAAAAGTTTTGAAGTTCCATAGGGGGACTCTGGCGCCAGCAATGTGCTTTCATTTTGCGGCTGTGGACTATTCCCAAACATTTCTGAGGTTGCCGCATTATAAAACTTACATTCCTTTCCTTGCAGACGGATGGCTTCCAAGATTCTTAGAGTTCCAAGTGCATTTACATTCGCTGTATATTCTGGATTTTCAAAAGAGAGGCCAACATGTGATTGTGCTCCCAGATGGTAAACCTCATCAGGCTCAACACGAGAAACAATTTGAGAAATGCTATTTGAATCAGTAAGGTCACCATAATGTAAGAAAAATTTGCTCCCAGACTTATGTGGATCGGAGTAGAGATGGTCTATTCGCCCCGTATTGAATGAAGATGATCGACGACGGATTCCATGCACTTCATATTCTCTATCGAGAAGAAATCTTGATAGGTAAGAGCCGTCTTGACCTGTGACGCCAGTGATTAGTGCTTTTTTCATCTTGCCCCTTTTTTGACTGAATCAAAGTTTAGCAATTGATAGGCTCTTTGTGTGAAAGTGTCTGTTGTAATGAGGAAGTCTTGGGATAGCTGGGTCCTGCGAAAAATCGGGCTGAGACTTGTAGAGTGTCTTGTTGATTCTGGAATTGAAGCGGAGTATGTAACTGTTCCCAATGTTGCTTCAGACATCAATCATTTTCTGCATTTTAGTTTTGCAGAAAAAGTTCCCGGCTCAATCACTACAACGATGATTACTCACGTTGATGATTTGATCAAAGCTAGAAGAGTAAAGGAAATTTTATCGTACGAAGTCCATGGTGGTATATGCATGAGTAAGTATCATCTGGAGGAACTAATAAATTTTGGTATCTCGCACGAAAAGTTATCCTATGTATTGCCAGCTTTGGACAACACCAAAGTGCGCAAAACGCATTTTACCGTTCATGGAAATCGTTATCGTGATGGACGCAAGAACGAGGCTTTTCTGAAGCAACTTGCCCAGTCGATTGACTTATCTTTTGCGGAATTCTCATTTTTCGGAGCAGGCTGGGAAGAAATCGCCGATTCTCTACAGAAGGCTGGTGCGGACGTCACACAGCATTCTTCAACTGATGACTTTGCCCATGATTATGCAAAAATGAATAGTGCACTCAAAGTCGCAGATTACTATGTTAATATGGGGTGGGATGAAGGTTCTCTTGGATCACTTGACGCGTATGTGAATCGAACAAAAATGATTTTATCAGCTCAGGGATATCATCTACATCTCCTTGATGAATACACAAGATATTTCAACACCTATCCGGAATTTCAAGCAATCTTTCAATCATTGAGAACTGACTACACACAACGGCAGGAGATTGCCAACAACATGTCTTGGGAAGGGTATGCAACCCAACACGAAGTCATTTGGAAGAGCCTTCTGCAAGGCGGAGGACTCCCTTTGCCCAAATACTTCAATTATGGACAAAGTCAACAGCAATTCGACAGAAAACACTTGAAGCCCATATTGAATACGTCCGTCTACAAGACTGTGTCCCGGGCTACGGCAATAATGTTGAGAAAATTTGGGCTCGATAATGAATGAAATTGAGAATGGTGTAAGAATTCGCTTAGATCCCATTCAATGTTTCACTTTTAATCGCTTAGATTTGGTATTCAAAACCATCTATGGTGAGTCAATTTTGCACAATTCACAGGCTGTATTTCCCAGGAAGGTCTACAAGCACCATCTCTTCTCCATTACAGGCAGCAATGGAAAATTTGTCGAACATGGAAGTTATCCTCCAAAGAAGGGATTCCCCCAATTTGATGAGACATTCAAGTCACTCATCAATGGGAATACAGAAGAATTTCCACCTGTCCGAGTAGATAAGAATGTTCGTTTGAACAATGGAGCACATCGTGTTGTTGCTGGATACCTGCAGCAGAAGACGATTGCCGCAGAAGTTGACGAACAACCTAGGGGAATTATGGCCGATTATAATTTTTTTAGACGAGCAAATCGTTGGCGGTATCGACTCAATCAGGAAACTCTCGATTATGCACTCTTAAGGTTGGTAAAACTTAATTCACGGATACAAATTCTTGTTGTCTTCCCCTCAGTGCGAAACAGAAGGCTTATTGCTGAACTACGCAACCATGAAGATTTTTTCCTGGAAAGGAATTTCAGACTAAACCCAATAGCAAAATCAAAATTACTTCATTTTCTCTATCCTCAACCGGCAAATTTTATCAATCGTAATCTTCAGAATAATCAAAATGCATTTCGAGACCGATTCAATAGGCCAGGTAAATTGAGACTTATGTTTTTTGAGAATCAAGATCTCACTTCTGTCTCCAAATTGAAAAAAACTATGAGGTTGAAATATAGGTTACCTAACGGTTCACTACATACTCCTGAGTGCTCTCCTGAAACTATTCATCTCTTGGAGATCCTTCTCATCAAGAATTCGCGAAAAGCCCTCCATAGTTTTGATTTTAGGTATATTGATGAATTACGTCAGAGCTGGACAAGGCTTCAGAACCTAAAGACAGAAGCAGCAATTGTGGGAAGCTCACCCCTCGCGCTTCTAGGCATGCGAAGTGCTCGCGATCTAGATTTGATTATCCAAGCCGAGAAATCAGATCTCTCTACACACGCAATCAATTCACACAACTCTTATTGGCGCCATAGAGGGTTTAATGTTGATGAACTAATTGCAAATCCGAGAAATTTCATCTGTGTATACGGTATCAAGCTGATTTCTATTCCAAACATATTTCATTTCAAACTTCGTCGACATGAGCGCAAGGACCTAAGAGATATAGTTCTGATATCTAAATATTTTCTCAAAAAAAGTGTTATATGCCTTCTTACGATAAAACACTTCACGTTAGGCTACCTTAGAATTCTTAGGAACTTTTCTCGAATTCTAGCCAGGTAAATCTTTTGGTCTTCAACCATGGCAAATCCATTAGGAAGAAGGTAAATGCGCTTTAGTTTCGCAAAAAATTTATGAAGCCAATACCCTTTTAGGCAAGGGACCTCAATAAAGTCACCCAAGAGTACTCTCATCCAGTCTTCAACAATCTTTTCTGGTGAAAATCTCACTTTTGCAAATTCAATTCCATTGCTTCCAAGTCGTTCTGAATTTTCAGAGCCCTCTAGAAATCGGATGAGTACGTCACCGAGTTGAGAGTAGGATCGACACAAAATTCCAGTTTTCCCAGAGATAATCATGTCCCTCATTCCATATTTGTTCGACGAAACAACAGGAATACCAGATTGATAAAATTCAACGACTGACATTGGGCAATTCTCTGTTAGACCAGAGGGGTTTACGACACCTACCGCGGCTGATTCAATGACATTTGCCTTCTCTTTTCCGAGAGTGCCAAGAAAATGTACACCGAGCCCCTCAAGTCCAGATTCTCCTCCAAGTAACCCCACAAACTTCTCTTCGTAGATTGCCTCGGCTAACTGAAGCGGACCCAGTTGAGTCTCTTTATCGTAAAGATCCCCAGAACCCAACACATGGAGTTCGGCATTTGGAATTTGTTCACGAACTTTTGGCCAGGCTTTCGCGAGAATGTGGAAACCTTTTCGAGGCACCAGAGCACCAACATATACAACCAAGTTACTACGCCTAACTGTTGAAAATTGAAAAAATCCGGTAGATGTATTGTAAATTGTGGAGCTCCGTCGATATACCCTATGGTCAATCGTTCGCATTCGTTGATCGTCTCCGACAAAAATGACACGGTGAATGATCGATGTCTCTGCAAGCCAGTCGAGATATTCACGCTTCGGAGTTATGTGTAACCACGGAATGAGCATGGTCTTTTTGGGAGCCAGATTCCTTATCTCATCGGAGATGTTTCGTCTAGGCCTAAAGATCAGGAAATCAATACCTTGTTCTGCAGATTTCTCATAGGCTTCGGGTAAATCACGGACGACAATTTGTTTGATGTCTTTGGGTAAATCCTGATGCTTCTCCAGAAAAAAGGTAATTTCTACATCAACTCGCTTAATCGCAAGGAAAAAGTTTGCAATTAGTACGAATTGATACTCGGTTCCACCAACGCCAGGATTGCCGTGAAGGGGCTCACTTAGGTCGACAGATGAGATTCCGCTATTTTCAAACCAGAAGCCTAGACCCAGCAAGGATTTATCCCTGTCATGTAATTCTTCTGGAAAATCTTGAATTGGGATAAATTCCATGCATTACAAGAAGACCTCACCTTCACGAGACTAGGAATTCGGCATGCTTGCGAGAGACGCAGTTGATGGAAACTTTTATTCACGGTGTCAGTCCCTCTTTGTGCAATCCTGGAATTTTCTGTTTCTCATTGGCGTGCTAGCAGAAGGTAGATGCGATGGCTTTTTTGATATGAAGGTATCTCAGTAGTGAATATCTCCCCCAAAGTTTTCCAACGCAAATCCATGTCGAGTGTCTTTGCCAAATTTTCAATGTACTGAAAATTATCCACACCCTCAAACTGCTTGTTGCAACCAATGATAATTCGTTTGGCTGATCCAAAAATGCCAAAATAATCCTTTCTTTCACTCTCCGTAAGTTCTGTAAAAGACCAAAAAGCAAGCACAGTACTGTTCTGATTTGGCACGGTAAAGGGTCTTAAAGTCCGGATGTCATTTACGGTAATTTGCTTTACACGATCGAATTTTTCTGGAAACTCGCGTGACACAGCACCATAAATATAGTGCATCTCAAATGTATCCAGTGAATATATTGCCTCGCAACCTGATTCTAAAGCTAATGAAATTATTGCTCCTAGACCTGGCCCTATTTCTATTAAGCATTCTGAATCTGAAACTGGATCCACATTAAACTCAGAAAACGCGGTTGCGATTAAGAAGTTTCTTGTAATCCAGTTTCTAAATTGGGGACGTGTAATTACATCGAAAGTGCGTGCATACTTTTCTGATAACGAATCTATTGTCTGTCTCTTGTCGCTTGGTATACGACATTCATCGCTCTTGTATGAAGTGTTCAAATTCACTAACGCGACTCCCCGGATTACAGGAGATGCGGGCCACAATTTAGCGTCTATGAATTGTAATTGAAATCGTAACCAAGCGTTGAGATTCCTCCACACAGGTCCACGATCCTGACGCAAGAATCGAAAGTCGAGATTGGCTTTAGGTTTGGGCCTACGAATAATCAACCAAATGAAGTGAAGTTGTAACAAACTAAGGCCTAGTGTCGATTTCGCAAGTATTGGATGTTTTCTTAGAGAGAGCCACTCGGCGATCATTGGACAATTCTACAGGCCATGGTTAGAGCGGGGAATCTTTTATCATAGCGCTTTTGAAACTATTGATTTTCAAAGACAAGCGTCTAGAGTATCACCGAAGTCTTTTTGCAACAGAACTTTAGGCCTTTAGGCCAGATAATGACTTTGCAGCCTTATCTTCGCTTAGCCAACTCAAGGAATGGCATGTTAGATTTCTTGGGCAGGTACTTTCCAAATAGCACAAGATGGCCTAACGAAACACAGCTCAAAGGCTGTCCCTCTTGTATATATGAGTGCGTCAAGCATCACGTTCAAGAGTTGAGCTGGAGAGCAATGAACTGCTAGTCAGGGATTTCTTGATTCAATCTGGAAAGGGTCCACAAAACCGGACTGTTTATGAATCAAGCGCGTGGTCACTCTGCAGTCCTATTCTTATTGAAGGAATTGCTCTAACCTTCGCTTATGCAGACGACAACAGCAGTAATGAAGCGCCTCGCCACTATAGTACTTTTTCTTGGTCCGGTGACAACATTGGCTGTATCCCCGTATTCAAGTTTTGATCCAATCAATCTCATAAAGATGATTCTTGTTTCAGCATTAGCCATTTCTGTGTTGGCTCTAATTGTTTCAACGTGGACAGAATCTGTTATCAGGCTCCCGCCACCCGTTTGGATCGCCGCTGGGTTCTTCTTATTGTGGATGACATCTGCTCTCGTTTTGAGTGGTGCGCCACTCAATCAACAATTCTGGGGAGTCTTTGGTCGAAATAATGGATATCTTGGGTATTTCTCGCTTATCATATTGCTGATAGCCGTCGCCTTAATTCAAAAAAGTACATTTTATTGCAAGCTAATTGATGCCCTAGTCCTAACCGCTGTCCCTATGACCGCCTATGCGATTATTCAACTTGCAGGAAAAGATCCCATTTCGTGGAGCGTAATGGCGCCCTTCGCAACTCTGGGAAACATCAACTTTTCCTCAGCCTTCTTTGGATTGGCTTCGTTAGCTGCAACGGTCTTGGCACTAGCACCTAAGCAGAATGTCTTGAAGAGACTGAGTCTATCATTCTTGACCATTGCTGACCTCTACATAATTTTGGAGACGGGCTCGATTCAAGGATTCATGATCTACTTGGCTGGAATGGGAATTGTTGGATTTTTCTTGATTCGTTCATTTAGACCAACTCGAATTCTACAAATCCCATACCTCACTGTGGGTGTAATCAGCTTTGCACTCACCTGCCTAGCACTCAATAATGTTGGACCCCTTGCCAGGTTCGTTTTTGGTGAAACCATTCTCTTTCGCTTCGACTACTGGTATGCAGGCTGGGCGATGACGAGTGAAAACCCTTTTTTCGGTGTTGGGCTTGATTCCTACGGCGATTGGTACCGAGAGCTTCGGGGTGAAATTGCGACATTGAGAACCAGTCCAGATCGAATTACTAACACCGCACATAATATTTATTTGGACATATCCGCTTCCGGGGGAATCCCGTTACTATTGAGTTATCTGGTCTTGCTAGGCTGTGCGTTTAGGGCCGCTTGGAAGGTGATCCAGCGGGACAAGTCTTTCAATCCATATTTTGTCGCCCTCTTTGCAACTTGGGTCGCCTACTTGATTCAGGCAGCCATCAGCATAAATCAAATTGGAGTTGGCATTTGGGGTTGGCTATTTACAGGGGGCTTGATTGGTTATGAAATCGCAACAAGGGGAAATTATCCGAGTTCCTCAAAAGGCCAGAGTCAAAGCAAAGAAAAAAATCACATTGACACCGTCCAACTACCCGCCCGAGTAGCTCTTCTTGGAATTATCGGTTTTGTTTTGGGTTTTGTCCTCTCATTCATACCGTTCAATGCAGATTCAAACTTTAAGGATTCCATTCAAGCCGGGAATCTGTCTGAACAGTTTGATAAGGCGAAGGCGCTTGGAGCGACCTCTTATCACATGGAAATAACGCTTGATGCGGCGGTTAGGGCGAACGATATTGCTTTGGCGGACGCCATAACAGACGAACTACTGACTCGCTATCCACGAAATTTTATGGCCTGGCGCTTGAGACAAATGCTTGCCACATCTACTCGAGAAGAGCGGGAAGAAGCCTATCAACGTCTCAAGGCGATGGATCCCTTCAACCCTGATATCCAGAGACTTGATTGACTTTGTCTGATTTGTCCGTTTTCCGCTATGTTTAGATTCTCATTTCGTAGTAGTGGGAGAAGGCACAAATGTGCTTTCTCGGGTCAAATGAAGCCTTTGATCAAGTAACGAGATGAGTTCCCTCATGAAGCAAGGAAGTGCCTCCTCACCTCAGGTGTGGAGCGTTGCTGATCTCGGTGCTTTTTTTGTGGAGAATCGATCTCAATTCCTTGCTCATGCTCGCAGAGTGGCTGGCACGTCTATAGAAGCTGAAGAAATTGTTCAGGATTCACTTGTTCGGGTTCTCCTTGCTTGCCCTGAACTTGAGAGCAGTGATCATGCTCTCTCGTATTTTCATCGCGTAATTGAGAATCTCAGTATTGACTTTCATCGCCGTGCAGGTCGCCAGCCGTACCTGGTCGTCTTGGATGAAGCAACGAGCGAAGTAGAAGCTCAATGGAGTGTTGCCCCTGATTGCTCGGATGCAATCTCTGCGGCAAACGATGCCGCAATTATTCGTGAGGCCATCTCCTTGCTCTCTCCTGCCGAGCGTGCAGCCTTGGTAATGTGGGAATTCGAAGGTCGATCAACAGGGGAAATAGCACACGCACTTGGGATCAAGGAGAGCGCTGTGCGACACACACTCTCTCGCGCACGCGCCGGGCTCAGGAGAATTCTTTCAGAGCGCGTCATTGATGAAGAACGCGGTCTCACAGCCCTTGACGTGCTCTCCGTTTCATATCGGAAGATTGAGAAATTCGCTCAAAAATCTTCGAAATTGGCCCTCTCCCTGATCATGATTTTTGTGGCTTTTCTTGGACTTAGTTTGCTCGACCCGAGTGAATTTGTGGAGAGTAAACCCGCCGCGAGCGCGGACCGTTTTCTTGAGGATAGCCACTCGCGTCCTTCTCCAACTACAAAAGTGGAGAATCCTGTAATTGCCCCCGATGAATCAACTGGTTCAGAAGATTCCACGCAAGAGATTCAGATTCCGAAGAGCTCTACAACGCACTCACTCTCTTTTGGCTTTAGAGATTTTTACTCAGCAGGTTTTGACAGCGAATTTGCTCCGAGACGGTTTACTGTTGAGGATTCCCTAGGAAATCTTGGAGCACTCTTTCCAGGACAACCAAAAGTCTTTACCACTGAGACTGGTCTTTTACTTTCGGGGATTGTGAGCACAAAGTCAGGTGCTACAAACGTGCTAATCAATCAGTCGATAGTGGTTGATGCTTTTGGTACTTCGTATATCGCTGAAGTTTCGGTTGGGATCAATGGATGGTGGCAGCCGCTCAACCTCTCGGTGGTCTCATCCGATATAGAGAGGCTTGCTTCGGGCAACTACCTCCTTACTGCAATCATGATGGTGGACTCCGCCGTGGAGACCTCCATCAAGGTGTCGACTGGCACCTCTGGAACCGACCTCAGTTCAGCCCCAGAATTCGTCTCGACAAAGTTGATGCTGGACCCCACCAAGACCAAAATCCTCGCTCAGGCAGTCTTGGTATCAGCAGATTCCCAGGGAGATGGGGCATAATGAGGGGGTTCGATACCTAGATTTCCTCACCTCTACCGGAAACGGGGTGGGGATGGAGATGTGTCAGCACGTGCGACCCATCTCAAAGCCGCCACAGAGAACGTCTCTGTGACGACTATTGAAAGGAAACAAATGTCTAACAAGACAAACTTCAAGCGTATTGCGCTTGCAGTAGTCACCGCTCTTGGATTTGGCGTACTCGCGTCAGGTCCATCGAATGGTGCCGTTCAAGCTGGTGCAACTTTGACCATCAGCGCGAGCACGGCGTCCATCACAGCCGGTGAGACTGCAACAGCTACCTTGACAGCAACCTTCACTGGAATCGGTGGAGGCACACCAACCTATGACTCGATGTCATTGACCTATGTGAGAACGACTGGAACTAGCAATGGTGGTGCGAGCATCGCATTTGCGGGTTCAGCTGCTGATACGGTCTCCGTGATCGCTTATGGTGCTGGCACTCAGTCGGCTTGGGCAAACGGTGACACCAACTCTGCCGTCACAGCAAAGTTCAAGTTTGACTTTGCAACCCCAACAACAGCTGGAACGTATGGCTATACCTTCTATCCTGCGTTCAATAACAGTTCGACCGCAGCCACACCAGCTCCTGTGAGTTTCACCATCACTGTAGTCGCCAAAGATGTAAAGGCATCAAGCGCAACTTCGAAGGCCTTTATCAATGGCGGTACCTACTACACGGCATTGCCGACTGCTGATTCCTCTGTTGTGGTAGCCGCTGGCCTTGCATCAAGTCCGCAAGCTGTTGCGTGGATTTCAACCGATCTTCGTAATGCGGCTGATACCAACACAGTAACTGGAACAAGTGTCAATGAATCCGTGACTGCAGTCATAACCGGTCCAGGTTTCATCTCAAGAGGCACGGACACGACACGCCTCAGGGCAGTTACCCTTCTTACTCGTGCGGACACATTGACCGTATGGAGTGATGGAACTGCTGGCGTGGCAACGGTTACCCTGAGTTCTACCAACATGGCAACATGGACATCAAAGTCCTTGACGTTCTCTGGTGCTGCGGCTACCGCGGCTCTTGCATTGCCAACTGGGGTAACCACAACAGGTGTTCTTGCGTCAGATTCACAGTCAGTCCTTCGCGTCACACCGAAGGATTCTGCTCAGAATCTGGTGACATCGAACGTTTCGATGTTTGTTCACAGCTCTGACACAAGAGTTGTAGCGAACTCAACTAATGCTGATAGCTGTACTGTAAGTGCCACTGTCGCACTTGGGTACGGCACATGCGGTGTAAAAATAGTTGATTCTGGAACAACAAAGATCAAGTTGGCTAACTTCGCATTCGGTACTACCGCTGCTAGCTTGCCAACAACCCAGGTTGTTACCAATGAGGTTGACTTGATCATCTCGGGTAATGCAGCGTCCTTCACTTTGTCCTTTGACAAGCGCACCTACAAGCCAGGCGAAGCTGCAAAGGTCACAGTCACCGTACTTGATGCTGCAAATCGACCAATTGGAAATCAAACGCTCGTCAGCTTGTTTGACACTGGTGGAGTGACTGCCACTCCAGCAATTACCGGTGCGACTGTCGAGACCGTCACGGTTGCCGCAGCAACTCATGGCGTCGGCAAGTTCACCTACTCAGTGACAATGCCAACTGTAGCCGGCGAGGTTGTGGCAGTTGCGAAAGGTTATCTCGCGCTTCCAACTGCAGGTCGTGTTGCTGTTTATGACACTGTCACAGTGTTTGATCCATCAGAAGAGGCTGCTAACTCAGCACTCGATGCTGCTCAGGAAGCAACTGATGCTGCGATCGCAGCAACTGATGCTGCGATCCTCGCTCAGGAAGCCGCCGACGAGGCAGCTTCTGCAGCAATCGCTGCTCAGGAGACTGCAC
>Ga0209972_10001098_pt1 | contig 24664 bp, 26 predicted proteins | sample NOAtaG_7_FD_187302 | JGI IMG/M metagenome (GOLD analysis project Ga0209972, IMG submission 187302) | Freshwater lake microbial communities from Lake Erie, under a cyanobacterial bloom - NOAA_Erie_Diel1S_2200h metaG (SPAdes) (version 2) | ecosystem: Environmental > Aquatic > Freshwater > Lake ... | reverse complement strand
TTTCCATCAACGGTGTACTTAACCTCTTCTTCTGCGGTAGCAGAGGTGTTTACACATACAAAAGATTTCTCGCTTCGGATGCGCTCAGCGATACGTTCAAGTACGCGAGCATCAAAGACCACATCTCCATTGAGCCAGAGCACGCCACTTTCTTGGGAGGCACGGAGCGCTTTGAGAAGGCTTTTGGAAGTATTTGTTTGATCGTAATTTTCGTTATAGACGAAAGTTACGTTGGGGTGGGCCTCCATGATCATCTCCATCTTGAAACCAACCACGATGGTGACTCTGGCTTCATCTCTGAAGACTTTCTCAACATTCTCTAATTGTTGCTGCATGATGGAGCGTCCATCAGCGAGAGGCGTAAGTGGTTTGGGCCAAGGTTTTCCTAAACGGGTGCCCATTCCTGCTGCAAGTATCACAACTTGTAGGGCCATAGATTTATACTACAGGAAATGAATCAATCCCTTTCTTCGTTGGTGGTTACGCCTGCAACGACTATCAATGAAATTCTCACGTTATTCATTGATTCACAGAGCGATCTACTTCTCATTGACGAGAATAGCGTTGTAGCTGATCCTCATATGGAGTTACTGACTGATTACCCACGTAGCGCATCTGCAGCACTCGTTGCGGTCGAAAAAAACGGCGACACATTGGTGCGACAAAATCGAATTGCGAGTGCATCATCTGCTTCACATAAGGTAACTATCGGAAATCGAAAGTTTGTTGGCGTACTTAGACTCTCCCAGAAACAACGCACTGAAATTATCGCTGCACTAGAGAATGCCCTGACTCATAAAGTACGCGGAAATGCCCTTGACCTTGTTCTTGTGGCTTTGACCCGTGCGATGATTAAAGTTGATGCTGCTGATGTTTGGGCAGCTCCGTATATTCGAAGTGCAGATAAGAGTGAGCGTGATCAGACGCAGGAATCCATAGCAAAACTCAATATGGGGCGCGTGCGATTGAGAATGGCAAATAGAGCCAATGACGGCTTCTTCTCTGTATTTTTCTTACGTAAGTTCTCCAAGATACTTACCTGGCTAGCTGTGAAAGTTGGTGCAACACCAAATCAAGTGACGCTCATTTCATTCGCTATTGGACTCTATTCTGCTTACTCATTTTCGCTAGGTGGATTCTGGAATCTCTTCCTTGGTGCTGTACTTCTTCAACTCAGCATCATCGTTGACTGTGTTGATGGTGAATTAGCCCGCTACACACGCAAGTTCTCTCAACTTGGCGCCTGGCTGGATGCAGTTACTGATCGAGTTAAGGAGTACATGGTCTTTCTCGGACTTGCAATGGGCGCAGATAAAGAAGGAAGAGATCTCTGGATTCCTGCAATAGCGATGATGCTCATTCAGACTTTCCGACATTTATCTGACTATAACTATGCGCGAGTAACGCGGTTTAGAGCAGAAGAGAAATTCCTAGCACCAGTGGAATTTACAGCTGACTTTGATGGAATTGTTCCCACGGAGCGCGAACCAAAAGGACGTCTACGTTACTGGCTAGGAAAGATCATTCAATTTCCGATTGGTGAGCGATGGTTGGCTATTAGCGCGAGCGCCGTCATTGGTGGCGCTGCCTTTACTTTTACAATCATGCCAATTCTTGCTTTCATATCAGCAGTTGTTGTCTTTCGCGGTAGATTCATCAAGACTCTACAGATGCCGCGTACATCAACAGACAAATCACTAATCTCGTATCAATCAGATCTTTTAGGTCTGCAGCGAAGTTTCACAAAACGCTTCGACTGGTTAGAACCCTCGCTCTTGCGCCTTATTGAAGGTGGATTCTTAATTTGGGTTTTTGCGAGCGTAAACCAAATTGGCATTCCAACCTTCATGATTCTCTTCAGCATTGTCTTTCATCACTATGACAATCTCTATCGCGCGCTTCAAGACGAGAAGAAGCCGTTATGGCTTTCGGTGCTCGGATTATTCGTTGGTGGTCGAATCCTTCTTCTCGGAGTTGCAGCGCTGCAAGATTGGCCGTTGCATTACTTTGCATGGTATTTCTCGATCTTGTTCCTTGCGATCTCCTCAATGCAATGGGTTTTAAGCCATCGGGCTAATAAGATAGGAAGATGACAGATCGGCCTGCTCATCCCACGATTGCGCAAATCCGAGAAATCTCACAACCAATATCAGTCACAGGTCGTTCTAATGCAGAGCATTGGGTAGCTGACCTTTATCTTCGTAAAATCTCGCCTTATCTAACGCGTCTACTTCTCAAGACTCCGATCACTGCTAATGGCGTGACATATTTGATGATTCTTACTGGGCTCTCCATTAGCGCAGCGTTATTGATTCCTGGCATGACTGGAATTGTGCTCGCTCTATTTCTTTCACAACTACAGATGCTCTGGGATTGTTGTGATGGAGAGATTGCTCGTTGGCGAAATACCCAATCTCCTAAAGGTGTCTTCCTTGATCGAGTTGGTCATTACTTAACCGAATCATTAATACCAATCGCCTTATCGATGCGCATTATTGGTTGGCCAGATAAAGAAATTGCCGACTGGAAACTACCTTTTCTGGCTGCGCTTATTTCAATCTTAATCTTGCTCAATAAAGGTTTTAACGACATAGTGCATGTATCGCGGGCGTTCGGTGGCTTAACAAAATTATCTGATTCTAAAGAAAGTGGCGCGGCAGTAAAGAGTTGGTTAAGAGTTGTTAAAGCTCCTTTCAAGGTCCTTGCCGTTCAGCGACTTTTCCATTCGGTGGAGATGACAATAGTCATCGCACTCTTATCTGCGAGTGAATTGTTGATTACTTACGGACTCTATGTGGCGCTCTTTGTGACTTTTGGCCACCTAGTTGCGATACTTGGTTCACGAAAACTCGACCCAAGGTAGGTAAGCGATGTTATTCATCTGCAAAGAGATGATTGAAGGATTCCGACATCTCTTCCCGCGCGGGAAGTTTCGTTTTGTATTAGTAGTTCTCTCACTTATTGCTGCTGCCATTTCGGTCTCTGAATTACTTGTGATGAAATTCTTCGCAACGCTAGTTCTTCATGAAGGTGAATTTGATCGGGCCGTCCTCGGATGGGCGATTGTGGGATTCTTCTTATTCTTTGTTGTAACTCGAGTCGGGCAGTATTACCAACGTAATTATCGAGTTAAGGCTCTAGCGCGTTCTTTTCGTGCGGCAAAGAAAGAGCGCACGACAAAGGAAGAGAATCGTGAATGGGCTATGGCCTTCGAGCTAACCAACATCCTGAGCCTCGGAACACAATTAGTAGCGATACTTCTCTTCTTCCTCGTATTGAATCCAACAATTGCCCTGATTAATGTCGCTGTTTTGTTGGTGATTCTCCAAGTCGTAGGCTCAATTTTCCGTAAGCAACTTGCAGCCCAAGCTGAACTCAATGCACTCCCGAAAGAGAAAAAGGCAAAACCAGATAAGCGTTATGGGCTACGAATCAAAGCCGCAGAAACCGGTGCTCTAGTTTCCGGCGGCGGAATGCTCGCACTTCTTGCTGTGTTGCTCTTTCTCAGCATTGAAGGGGAGATATCTCCAGCGAATACTCTTGTCATATTCCTTGGTGCGAGATTACAGAATTCCGTTATTTCAAATGGCTCCCGCTCCTTGATGCGTTATGCGCGATCAAACTCTCGATCAGTAGTGTCCGATGACGACGTCGAGTGACGTGTTACTTACCTTTGGTTACTCCACTCTCTCTAATCGGGTAAAGAACCTTAGCCTGCCGCAACACGTAGCAAACCGAGAATTCATAGTATTAGTTCAGAACCCCAATGAAGAGAGTTATGTCTTTGATAAGCCACAGACAAAACTTGTTGAGTTGAAAAGCAGAGGTGTTGCAAAGAGTCGAAATGCAGCACTGAAATATGCCAGTGGAAAGTATTTGATCTTTGGTGACGACGACATAACATTTGACGAAGAAGGATTAGACGCATTAATTGAACATTTTGAATCGCACCCAGAATGTTCCATGATTCTTGCTCAAACGAGCGATGAAACTGGAACGCTTCGCAAGAGCTATCCGACTAAATCCCACAAGTTGTCTAAATTCAACTCAGCTAAAGCAGCCACATACGAGATGATGGTTCGAGTTGACGCTATCCGAGGCGCCGGCGTGACTTTCGATGAAAACTTTGGGGCAGGAGCGGAAAATTTCCTTGGAGATGAATACATCTTTATCTCGGATGCTCTCAACAAGGGACTTAAAGGTGACTTCCTTCCGGTTCGCGTGGCGATTCATCCCAAAGAGAGTTCAGGTAGCACATGGGGAACGCCACGAGATCTATCTGCAAGAGCAGCTGTTTTTTCGAGAGTTTTTGGAGTCACTGCGCCAATATTCCGAGCTCTCTTCTTGTTGAAATCACGTAAAGGGCGCGTGGGTTTTGTTAACACAGTTCGATTCATAATTGGCCGATGAAAATATTTGCCCATCGCGGTTTCAGTGCACGTTTTCCCGAAGGCACTCGCGCTGCATATGAAGGGGCTGTCATTGCGGGGGCAGATGGTTTTGAGTGCGATGTTCGCCTCACTCGCGATAATCAAGTTATCTGCTTTCACGATCGCACAATCAAGAGAATTGCTGGTGTAAGAAAAGCGGTATCACGCCTCTCAGCGCAAGAACTTCACAAGCTTGTCAATGCAATAACGCTCAACGAACTTCTCGATATCGCCATCGATGAGAAGAAAGATCTACTCATAGAAACTAAGCACCCAGTTTTAACGGGCGGGAAAATCGAACGGCAAGTATTGGAAATTCTCAATAAAAGAAGTTCTGAAATATCAGACGCTGGAATTAATATCACCGTGATGTCTTTTTCTTATTTAGCGGTCCGTCGGCTCAGAGGGAAATATCCTGATATTGCCAAAGTTATTAAGTACGCACTCGCAGCAAGATTAAGTCGAGAAAAGACTGTGGCAATAAGTATTGAACTTATTGAGAAAAATCCTGGCCTTCTAAAGAAGTTATCTGCTCATCGAATTATGGTGTGGACGGTCAATTCTTCAGCCGGATTGAGTCTTCTTAAAGATCAGAAGATAGATGGGGTAATTACCGATAAGCCGCGCTTTGCACGTAAGAAGCTAATTGGAGAGCATTGATGGCACTGAGGAATTTGGCAAAGATTTCGCAGTACGAGAGGATTGAAACATGGATGAGCGCCTGACCCTCTCGGTAGATTGCGGTGGGCTCTTTATCAAGAGTTGCGTCTTGGATGATTCAGGAACGATGCACTCAAAACCCAATCGCATTGAAACTCCTTATCCACTCTCGCCAGAACGGTTTGTAGAAACAATTGCGGAAATCTCAGCAGATCTACCCAAGGCTTATCGAGCAACTATCGGAATGCCCGGAATGATTCGCAACGGCGTAGTCGTAGCAACACCGCACTACATAACTACTCGTGGACCGCGAACCAAAGTTGATCCAGAACTTCAGGAAAGTTGGAGAGATTTTGATGTCCAGAAAGCCATCTCAACAAAACTAGGAATCCCAACTTTGGTACTTAATGATGCTGAAGTGCACGGAGCTGGAATTATTACGGGTTCAGGGTATGAAGTTGTCATCACCCTTGGCACAGGTTTGGGTTTTGCGATTTTCTATGGAGGGAAATTAACGCCGCATTTTGAGTTTTCACATGCCACAGTGCGACGAGGAACCACATATGACACCTGGATCGGCGAACAGGAACGGAAACGACTCGGCAATGTATTTTGGTCGCGAAGAATTAGACAGTTAGTAGAGGAGCTACGCCCAGTCTTCAAATGGGATCGTCTCTATATCGGCGGCGGGAATGCGCGCGTAATTCGCCCTATTGATCTAGAGAAGATGGGCGATGATGTGATTATTGTTCCAAACACTGCGGGCGTTGCTGGTGGCGTAAGAGCCTGGAACTTAGAACATTACTTCCGCGCTTAAGCGCGCAAAGCTTGGGCGAACTCTAAGAAGTCGCCAACAATGATGTCGATTTCTCTCTGGCCATGTGCCAGCGAAATTAACCATTGTTCATCAAGTCCCGGAGGGGTCATCACATTGCGATTAAGTGACCAGAAGAAGGAAAGTTCAGCGATATCGAAATCAGTAGCCTTGTAATCACGGTAATTGCGAACTGGTGAAGGTGACCAGGTAATACATCCTTTTACGCCAAATCCAACAGTATGCGCTGGGATTTCGTACTCATTAATAATGTCGGAGATACGAGTGAGCGCTTGACGATTTAAATCTTCGCAACGCTGCAACGCTTCTGGAGTACAGAGACGATCAACAGCACGAATACCTGCCATCGCAAGGTAGTGGCCATTAAATGTTCCAAGATGTGAGTGTTGACCTTTAACGACAACATCCATGTATTCGCGCTTTCCACCAAATGCTGCAACAGGAATTCCGCCGCCAATTGATTTTGCAAGCGCAATAAGATCAGGTTTTACGCCAAGTCTTTGTGCGGCGCCTTGTGGCCCGGCAGTGAGCCCAGTCTTTACTTCATCAAATACAAGAAGCACGCCATATTGATCACAGAGTTCGCGAACTCTTTCGAGGTATCCCATATCAGGAAGCACAATTCCAATATTTTCTAGAACTGGCTCCATAAATACACATGCGATCTTGTCGGCATCTTTCTTCAATACTCTTTCAATGGCATCTGCATCGTTATAAGGAACGACATAGACATCGCCAGGAACTGTGGCAGGAAGTGGAACTGAGTTAGGTGAATTTGGATCGCCAGCTTTATCGAGCGCTGGTTTGGCAGAGACCATCAGTGGATCAAATGAACCGTGGTATCCACCCTCAATCTTGATGACTCCGAGCTTTCCGGTTGCGGCGCGAGCGGTGCGGAGCGCATACATCGTGGCTTCTGTGCCGGAGTTGGCGAAGCGGACCATATCTAGGCCAAAGCGGCGGCAGATGATTTCGGCGCCATCTCGGGTGATAGGTGAAGGAGTGGCAAAGAGAGTGCCGACATCGAGAGTGGCATGGGCTTCTTTCACTACCTCTTCGTTGAGGTGGCCGACAAGGAGTGCGCCAAAACCCATGGAGAGATCAAGCATTTCGCGACCATCAACATCTTTGAGCCATGCGCCTTTAGCGGCAACGATTGAAATTGGATATGGATCCCAATGTTGGAAACTTGATGCGACGCCAAGTGGCGTAACTTTTGAAGCGCGGAGATTTTCTGCGCCAGATTCAGGAGCCTGCTTTGTAAATTTTGCGCGCTCAATCTCGAGAAGTTCTTGGATGCGCGCGGCAGAAACCGGTTTAACACGGTTAGGTGTTGATCTAAAGGTTTGTTGATGATGCGTTGTATTAAACATGGGAGTTTCGGGACTTCCCAAATACGGATCAGAAGATCCGATTTGTTGGTACCACACCCCTGTTCTAAAGAAAAACTGTTGTCTTGCTGAAGGTGAGTTTACTCCCGGGTAACAGGGGCAGTCAAGAGATAGTTTTTATGCGTGGCTTATGCGTAATTACCGCATAAATAAGTTTCGTAACCTGCGCGTTGTGAAATACAGACCGGTCACAATCATCACACAGAAATAACTCACATGTATCAAAGTTCCGTTATCGAAAGTCGAGAACCAGAGATCCCTGACTAATTCAATTCCATGCCATGAAGGCATTAATTTAATTATAAACTCCAACCAATCTGGGTAGACCGAGATTGGATAAAGAGATCCAGAGAAAAGAAACATGGGAAGAAGAACTATGTTGATCATTCCCATTTGTTGGTACGTTTTAAAATAAGAAGTAATTGCCATACCAAACGATGCAAAACCAAATGCAATAAAGACTGCCGCGGGTATTGCAAGGATTGCAGCTACTCCAGGAACTAATCCAAGCGGTGCAGTGATTGCCATAAATGCCATGGCATAGGAGAGCCCGCGAAGCAACGCCCAAGTGATTTCTCCAAGTGCCACATCTAGCGGCCCGAGTGGAGTTGCGAGCATGCCTTGGTAGAGCTTGCTCTCGTTGAGTTTGAAGAAGACATTCCATGTCGAGTCATAGATCGCACCATTCATAGCGCTGGTTGCAAGTAAGCCGGGGGCGATGAAGACGGTGTAGTCGATTGTCTTACCACCAAAATCTACATTTCCGATGAGTTCGCCCATGCCATAACCAAATGCCAAGAGATAGAGAACTGGTTCCACAAACCCCGTAGCGATAGGAACCCAAGTTGATGAACGAAGCGCTAAGAGTGAACGTTCGACGATTGCACGTGCCCGACCAGCATAAAGTTGGTGACCGAATTTATTGGCGCGTGCATCTGCGATTTCTACAGCAGTACTCATTTAGCCAACCTTGTAGTGAAGGCGCGATTGGCAAGGGTGAGTCCACCGATGAGTAAGAGTGATAGATAAGCAAAGTGAGTGAGGATCATGAGACCACTAATGGAGTATCCGTAGGAGAAGTGTCTTCCTAATTCTGTCGCATGCCAGAGTGGTGAAATCCAACCGATAGGTTGTAGGAATTTAGGCATACTGTCGAGCGGGAAAAACGTTCCAGAAAATAGAAACATTGGCATAATCACTAAACGACCGAGGATGGTCATAAAGAAATCTTCTTTAGTCACTTTAGCGGTAATTCCGAGCATTACTGCAGCAAAAGCTCCTGCGGCGAACATGGTTATCGGTATAACGTCCCATGATTGGCTTATGCTAAAAATTCCAAAAGCTACAAGTAACCCCCAATAACAAAGACAAGTGAAGACAACGCGGAGCATTGCTGCCATAAATACGCCAATAGCAATCTGGGCTCCTGTGATGGGAGTGGAGTTCATAGCAAAGAAAAGCTTGCGCCATTTGAATCCCTCGAGAACAGGAAACATCACTTCATCCATGGCTCCTGTTAGAGCAGCACTGGCTAGGAGCGCGGGAGCGATAAAAGTTATGTATTCAACGCCGCCAGTGCCTGAAGTTCCAGAGTTCTGATTTACCAAGACTCCCACACCAATTCCAATAGCGACGAGATAGAAAAGGGGATTTCCAATCGCAATGATGGCAATGATGCCCTTCCACTTCATCATTTGGGAGATACGAGATTCAGTGACATACACAGCACCGATGCGTCGTACCTTTGCAACGTTAATTCCGGCGTTCATGGTTACTCAATCAGCGATCGACCGGTAAGGCGTAAGAAGACATCTTCGAGAGAGCTGCGGCGGACAAGGGAAGTGGTGGGATGCAACTTCTTGGCGATGATCTCCTCAAGGAGCGCTTCACCATCTTCGACATACATCAAAATACGATCAGGAAGTTCTTCAATCCGATCACACATACCGCGCAAAATTGGAGCGACTTCCTTATTGCGCTCTGAACCAAAGCGAACTTCAAGAACCTCTTTAGTGGAATAAGTCTTGATAAGTTCTAGCGGCGAACCTTCTGCCATGATTTTGCCGTTATCCATCACAACTAAACGATCACAGAGTTGTTCTGCCTCATCCATGAAGTGAGTGGTTAAAACCAGCGTTACCCCAGTCTCTTTTAGGCGGAATAAGCGATCCCACAAGATATGTCGCGCTTGCGGATCAAGACCAGTCGTTGGTTCATCAAGCATCAAGATGTCAGGCTCGCTCACGAGAGCGCGAGCGATTGTCAAACGTCGCTTCATTCCACCGCTTAACGCATCAACTTTTACATTGCGCTTCTCTTCAAGTTGAGCAAACTCAAGTAGCTCTTCAATTTTGGCGCGGATAAATTTCTTGCTAAGCCCAAAGTAGCGGCCATAAATAAAGAGATTTTCTGTGACAGTTAACTCGCCATCCAAATTATCTTGTTGAGGCACAACACCAAGATGGGCCCGGATTTGGGGGCCATGCTCCTCAGGATCGCGGCCGAGAATTGAAATAGTTCCAGCGGTACGTTGTGAGGTTGCAGCGATGATACGCATCGTCGTGGACTTTCCAGCTCCGTTAGGACCAAGGAGTCCAAATGACTCTCCCTTGGCTACATCGAAGTCGATGGCATTTACAGCGGTGAAGTCACCGTACTTCTTGGTCAATCCACGCGCGCTTATGAGCGATTCAGGCATTGATTTATCTTATCGCTTTAACAGGTCTATAGTTTCCCTACGTGCGGTTACTACATCAACCAAATCACGATCTCACTTACGACGATGTCTTTATGATTCCGTCGCGCTCGAATGTAACGAGCCGTATGGATGTAGACCTCCACACCACAGATAACACCGGCGCCACAATTCCTCTTGTTGTGGCGAATATGACTGCAATTTCTGGACGCCGCATGGCAGAAACAGTTGCCCGCCGCGGTGGGCTCACTGTTATTCCGCAAGATATTCCACTTCCTGTTGTTTCGGAAGTTATCTCATGGATGAAAGCACGCCATTTCCTCTTTGATACACCTATTACTTTAGAGGCGCACCAAACAGTTGCCGACGCAGCATCACTGATCCATAAGCGCGCTCACGGCGCAATTGTTATTGTTGAAAACAATAAACCGCTTGGAATTGTGATGGAAGAGGATTGGGAGGGTGTCGATCGTTTTACCCAAGTTCATCGCATAATGTCGAAAGATTTGATGGTCATTCCCGATACCGTCAACGCGCGAGAAGCTTTTGATTTACTGCACGAAAAAAATCGTCGCCTAGCTCCAGTCGTGAATGCATCTGGAAATCTCGTAGGCATCATCACAAAGACTGGCGCGCTTCGTGCAACCTTGTACCAACCTGCGCTCGATAGCCAAGGAAAGTTAAGAATTGCTGCTGCTGTTGGCGTCAATGGTGATGTAAAAGCAAAAGCAGAAGGTTTGATCAAAGCCGGAGTAGATGTCCTTGTCGTTGATACTGCACATGGACATCAAGAGAAGATGATTGAAGCCCTCAAACTCATTCGCTCGCTTGATCCGAAAATTCCTATTGTTGCTGGAAATGTTGTTACTGCTGAAGGTGTACGTGACTTAGTCGCAGCAGGCGCAGACATCATCAAGGTCGGAGTTGGTCCCGGCGCAATGTGCACTACTCGTATGCAAACCGGAGTAGGTCGCCCACAATTTTCTGCCGTCATGGAATGTGCAGCTGAAGCGAAGAAACTTGGTAAACATGTGTGGGCCGATGGTGGAGTACGTCATCCACGAGATGTTGCTCTTGCACTTGCTGCTGGTGCTTCATCAGTAATGATCGGCTCTTGGTTTGCAGGAACATATGAATCACCAAGTGATTTACGAGTCGACTCCTCAGGCAAGTTATATAAGGAGTCTTTCGGAATGGCATCAGCTCGCGCAGTAGCAGCTCGAACCTCGAGTGAAGATGCATTTGAACGTGCTCGTAAAGGTATTTATGAAGAAGGAATCTCGACGTCGCGGATGTATCTCGATCCCATTCGTCCCGGTGTTGAAGATTTGATTGATGAAATCATCGCCGGTCTGCGCTCATCTTGTACCTATGCAGGAGCAAAGAGCCTCGATGAATTTGCCGACAAGGCAGTAGTAGGAATTCAATCAGCCGCAGGTTATGCAGAAGGTCGCCCACTCCATACTTCGTGGGGCAAGTAAAACTACGCTTCGCGCGCGTATTTTGAAGCAAAAATAAGTAAGTAAGAGAATGCTGCAATGAGGAAGAGCGTCCATCTCAGCTCGATCACATCAGCGATAAATCCAATAAGTGGTGGACCAAGAACGAATCCAAAGTAAGAAACACCTGAAACTTTAGCGACCGCTTCTGATGGCGCGATAACTCCAGAATATTTTTTGGTGGCGAGAGTTCCTGCTGCGCTAAACATAAGTGGGATGACGACGGATAAACCAATTCCAAGCAAGAACCACGAGACCATGATTGCTGGAATTCCACCCACGATAAGTCCGACAGTGAGACCGGTTCCGGAGATAAGTCCACCAGATGCGATCACGAGTGAAGCGCCAAAACGATGGGCTAGGTAATCACCCGAGAAGCGACCAATGATCATCGCGCTACAGAAAACAATGTAAGGCAGAGTAGAAACAAATGGAGTTGCACCAAATGCATCGCGTGCGAGAACTCCACCCCAATCCCCAGCAGCGCCCTCACTGATAGCGGCGAACAATCCAAAGATGCCGAGGATCCAGAAGATAAAAGGATGTTTAGCGCGGGGACCAGCGGAGAAGTCATGTTTATCGGTCTCGGCTGGTAGATAAAGTGGATGAACTGCGAATGCTGCGACCATATATATAAGGAATAAACCGAGTGATTGATTAAGTGGCGTTACTTCCCATTGCGAGAAGAGCCCGCCAAGAATTCCTCCGATGAGAGTTCCCACAGAGAACATGCCGTGAAAGACGCTCATCAATCGCCTTCCAGCTCCTTGCTCAACCAAAACTGCATGAGCATTCATGGCGACATCTTGGGTGGCAAGTGAAAATCCAAGTAAGAATAAACTGAGCCAGAACCATTGGAGATTCAACAAGAGTCCAACTAAAACACACGAGAATGCCAGCGCAATTGTGGCCCAGAAAACTACCGGCTTACTTCCAAATTTTGCGGAGTTCCTTCCAGCTGGCTTCAAAGCGAGGAAGACACCTATTGAGACGAAGAGAAGAGAGGTTCCTAATGTTCCATTGGAGATATCAAGAATTCTCTTAAAGTCTGGAATACGCGCAACGAAAGTTCCCGCGGTAAAGCCATTGACGATAAATGTGATGGTGACCGCAAGACGTGCACGGCGGAGTGTGAGATCCATGAGTTGCGAAGTCTACCCAGCGAGTGTTGAATTTCCATTAAGGTTTTTTTCAGAAAACAATGATTAGGTAACGGACATGAGAACGATTTCCAGTTTTAGCAAGATCATGATTGGTTTTGTCCTTGGCGCTATGGTCGCCGGCGGAGTTGCAGTTGCTGTGACCCCTAACGTTCCGCCCACAAAAGTTTGCGTTGATAATCGCACCAAAGCATTGTTTGCCGCTACCGATGGTAGCTGCACTAAAACTCGAACTCTGATGGAAGTTGTAGGCAATGGCGTTAATGTTGAAACTATCGCCTCCGCAGTCTCACCATCAGTTGTCTCAATCGCGGTTTCTTCAATCCAAAGTGGAGGAACTGGTTCTGGAGTCATCTATCGTTCAAATAACAACTCTTCTTTTATCATCACAAATAACCATGTGATTTCCAATGCAGTTCAAGGCGGGACTATCCGAGTCGAACTTAATAATGGAGACTTGGAAACAGCTTCCATTGTTGGACGCGATTCCACCTACGATCTTGCAGTTTTGCGAATCAACCGTGGCAATCTCAAGGCAATTACCGTTGGAAATTCAAATACTCTCATCATCGGTGAACCTGTCGTGGCCTTTGGTTCACCACTTGGATTATCAGGAACAGTTACAAGCGGAATTGTCTCTGCCCTAAATCGCCCAGTAACCACAGGTAGTTTCGGAATCGAATCCTTTATTGATGCGATTCAAACTGATGCTGCGATTAATCCAGGAAACTCAGGCGGACCACTCGTTGATGGAACGGGAGCGTTGGTTGGAATCAATTCTGCGATTGCAACGGTAAGTTCAGGAGCAAATGGATCTATCGGTCTCGGTTTCTCCATTCCAATTAATCAAGCAAAACGTGTCGTCGATGAAATTATTGCTACCGGAAAATCAAGTCGCCCATTCCTTGGCGTCAATTTTGATACTGCATTTACTGGAACTGGGGCGCGCATCCTTCGCGTAGTAGATGGAGAAGCGGCGGCAAAAGCGGGAATACCTTCAGGTGGAATTATCCGCGAAATCGATGGCAAGAAGATCAATGATCTTGTCACCGCAATCGTCCGTATCCGCGCTTATGCTCCTGGAGAAACTGTGAAGATCACCGTTGATATGCCAAGCGGCGGACTAAAGACCTTCACGGTAGTTCTCGGCAAAGCTGACTCTCAGTAGTGTCGCGAATATTGAGCCGCTAGCGCTTTAACTTCCTGCTAAGTTATGGCGCACTGCAGCGCCGCAGATTCGTGAAGGGAGTACTGCGTTGGCCGATGAACACAACGATGATGATGTAAATGATGAAATCATTACGGAAGAAATGTTGTGGGAGCGAATACCTGAAACCCATGGTGTCGATCGAGCCAGTACCTATTACGAATTAAGCGCGCGAATCTATGCTCGTGGCCAATACGATGAAGCACTCGCGCTCGCAGAAACCGCGCGCGACATTTACTCTGAACTTGGTTCTGCTGCCCCAACCGAAGGGTTAGCCCAGGCCTATTCCGCGATCGGCTACAACCTCAACCAACTCAAGCGCATGAGTGAAGCTGCAACTGCAATGAGTAAAGCGGTCGAGTTACTCCGCGAAAACAAATCTCCGATGGCTCTCGAACTTGCCTGCACCCTCGGTGAATGGTGGTTTAGTTCTAAGGAATTCCAGAACACCATTGAATGTATGGAGGAATGCGCGCGCGAACACCTTATTGATGGCAACGAACTCGGCGCTGCCACTGATTTCCATCTCATCGGTTGCGCCTATCGCGAATTAAAGAAGTATGACGAAGCGCTCGAAGCTTTCTATGAAGCGCGGAAATACTTCAAGACTGCTCGCGAAGTAATTCATGTTGCGCGATGCGACCAGAAAATTGCACATTGCTACACCGAACTCGGAGATGCGGAATCGGCTTTGGCAGCAGCACAAAAAGCAGTGGATGTTTTCACCACCGCCCACGATCACCGCAGACTTACTTATGCTTCATTTGAACTCGGTAAAGCCCAAGTTCTCTCGGGAGAAGTAGATGAAGGGCTCAATACCCTTGAGCGGGTCCTTGATATTGCTGCAGATGCCGAGCCAAAAGACTTCGAATTTATCGTCGCAATTGAGCGTCGAATCGCAGAGATTCTTCACACTCAAGGTCGCTCTGAAGAAGCGATCGAGATTGAACGCCGTATCGCCTCCATCTCTGAGATTCTTGAAGATTAATTTGAGAATTATCTAAATTGTGGCTCTTCCCGATCTCTCACACCTTAAAGATCGTGAGACGTTAATTATCACGATGGTCTGTTACGGCAATATCTGTCGCTCACCGATGGCTGCAGCTGTGTTACACAACAAGGTTAAAGAGATTGATAAACCAAAGATTGTTGTTGATTCAGCTGGAACTTCTCATTGGCATGTTGGACAAGGACCAAATCCTCCCTCCAAACGTACGTGGGAGAAAGCGGGCTACTCTTTCAATCACATCGCTTCGCAATTCAATTACTCACGACTTGTCGCAGCCGATCTGGTTCTCGTCATGGATGACCACAATCATCAAGAAGTCTCAAAATATGTCACCAGCGATGAAGAAGAACAGAAGATTTTTTACCTACGCCAATTTGATCCAACCAACCCTGAGTCACTTGAAGTGCCCGACCCTTATTCACTTCCAGACTCTGCCTTTGAAGAAGTTTTGGTGATGGTGGAAAAAGCAACCGATGGGTTAATTCAACAACTACTGAGGTAAGTGCTGCATCGCCCAGGCATACATAGCAATTGCACCTGCTGCTGAGGCATTCATTGATCGTGTGGAACCGTATTGGGAAATTGCAAGTACTTGTTCACATACCGCGACCGCTTCATCGGACATGCCGGCGCCTTCTTGGCCCAAGAAAAGAACGCAATCGCGGGGGAATTTCGCGCTTTCAATAGGGGTAGAGATATCAACGTTATCGATGCCGATAATTGCCACTTTGTTCTCATCGCACCAGGCTTTGAAATCAGCCACCGTAGGATGATGGATAACAGTTAAATACTTATCAGTGACCATTGCTCCGCGACGGTTCCAGTCGCGTTTTCCCACGATATGAACGCTGGAAACATTGAATGCGTTTGCGGTTCTTACAATCGAGCCGATGTTGAGATCGTGTTGCCAATTCTCAATCGCCACTCTTAATGGATGACGCTTGGTGTTGAGATCAGCAACGATTGCTTCAACTTTCCAATAACGGTATTTATCGAGAACATTTCGCCGATCACCATTTTCCAGAAGTTCTGGATCAAAGTATTCGCCAACAGGCCATGGTTTGGGATGAGGGCCAACTCCGACAACGGGATAGAACTCTCCCGGACCAATTTCGGCGGGAGGAAGGCTCATAACTTTGCTACCAACTTCTTCGCTTCATCAACGATGGCCGCTTCGTGTGGCTTCAATTCTTGTCCGGGATAGTTATTGCCATGTGCAAATGGATCGGGAAGTTTTGTAACGCCAGAAAGTTCTTGCATCACAAAGAGTCCACAGAATGGTGCGTAAGTGGCGTTGTATCCACCTTCGTGAGTCATCATCAATTTTCCACCACACACTTCATCAGCAACATTCATTAACTTACGAGTTAGTGATTTATAACCTTCAGCTGTTACCAACATTCTTCCGAGCGGGTCATAAACCGCGGAATCAAAACCTGAGGCCACACAGATGATGTCGGGTTTGAATTTCCTTATGGCTGGAATGACAATTTCATCAAATGCATAGGAATATCCACCATTTCCGGTTCCTGGCGGAAGTGGGACGTTGATATTCGTTCCCACCCCAACCACATCAATATCGCCCGTATCGTGTGGGTAAAGACGGTCTTGATGGAGCGAAATCGTCAGCACATTTGGGTCGTCAAGAAATATTGATTCTGTGCCATTTCCATGATGCACATCCCAATCGACCACAGCCACACGAAGTTTTTCACCATGCGTTTTCTTTGCAACTCCGATTGCAACAGCCATGTTTGAGAATATGCAATATCCCATACCGCGTTCGCGAATTGCGTGATGTCCTGGTGGGCGAATCAACGCATATCCATTATTGACCTCACCACTTAATACCGCTTCAAAGAGTTCTATCGCTCCACCAGCTGCCATGGCAGCAATCTCATAACCACCGCGCGCAAATGGAGTAGTGAGATCTCCGCCATCACCACCAAGTCGAGATGCCGAATCTTTCTTAATACGCGCAATATGTTCTTTAGTGTGAACAGTTTCGAGTTCTGTTTCACTCGCTTTTCGAGCCGGGACTCGAACCAGATGATCAATGAGACCTGAGACCACAATAAGTTCATGAATACGTTTCTTGGTTTCAGGATGCTCGTAATTCATGTAAGGCTGTAAACCAGCACCGGGATCTGAGGGCATATCGCCAACAAAAGTTCCCGTATCGTGCCAGCCAAAAATCTCGTGATAGACATACCCGGTGCGCATAGAGCGAAGCCTAAAGGGAAGTTGGTTACCTGCCTACATCGCACTCGGACTTGTTTGGGGTTGCTCGTTTCTGTTCATCAAACAAGGCTTAACGTTCTTAACGCCATTTGGCGTCGCTTTTGGTCGCTGTGCTCTTGGTGCACTTACTTTAACGATCTATCTCAAGATACGAAAACTCAATCTCCCGACTGATCCGAAAATCTGGTTCAAGCTATGGGTCGTTTCCTTGCTACTTAATTCCATTCCAGGCGTCTTGTTCGCACAAGCACAAACAGAAGTCACTTCTATCTTGGCCGGAATCATCAACGCCACAACTCCTTTGATGACACTGCTTGTCATGCTAATTATCTTTCGTGATGAAAAATTAACGGCTAACCAAATCTTCGGATTGATCATCGGTGCGCTAGGCATCGCGACGGTGTTTGGAATATGGAATGGGGTTGGAAGCAATCCAGCTTGGGCAATATTGATGTTACTTGCAGCAGTCTTCTGTTATGGACTTTCCTTTCCATTTTCGAAACGTTATGTAATTCCACTACAACTTCCATCAGAAGTTCTTGCTGCTACCCAACTCATCATGGCGACAGTGACACTTGTTCCTTTCTACCTCATTGATGGAATTGCTGAGGATGAATACCGCGTCATCCCACTTCTGTCGATGTTGGCGTTGGGAATCTTTGGCAGCGGATTTGCTTACATCTGGAACTTCCAAGTAATCAAAGGGGCGGGAAGTGCCGTTGCATCGACTGTCACATATATAACCCCACTGGTCGCTGTAATTATGGGACTGGTATTTCTCAATGAGCCGTTGACATGGAATGAGCCAATGGGAGGCTTGATCGTCTTGGTAGGAGCGGCGATATCTCAGAATCGGTTAGTACTCTTCCGTCGTGCGTAAGGGGCTCCTAGCAATCCTTTCAACGATTCTGTTGATTTTTGGAAATTCACCAGCGCACGCGTTGCATTCCCTCGATAAGTACGTCAATTCCAAGAATTTGGCATCACCTGGCCTTCTGATAATTAATCCTGCAGATGGAAAAGTCATCGCACAAAATGCTCCTGAATCATTAAGAATTCCTGCCTCCGTCCTCAAGCTAGTTTCTAGCGCTGCAGCTCTACATTTTGTTGGACCAGATAAGACTTACACGACTGGTATTTACTCAACTGAAGAAGCAAATACCTACCTTATTAAAGGATCTCTAGATCCTTGGTTAACGAGCAATCTCACGCAATCAAAGAAGAATGGACAGAGGTTTCTGCCGTCCCTTGTAACCAAAGCAAATAAAGAGAACAAGAAGAAGATAACTATTTACTACTCGGGACTTTACGAAAAAGACATCTCAAATCTCAATACAAATTTGAAAGCAAAGAAAATCCGAGCCACGTTTAAGAAAGTAGAATCTTCTGAAGCCGCTGTATTAGCAAAAGATGAAATTACAAAACTAACCTCCTTACCAATAAGTGAGATGGTCAAATTCACTATTTTGTGGAGTGACAACACTCTTGCCGATCGATTAGGAAAAGCTGCGGCACGGAAATTGGGTTATGAGACTGATAGCAAAGGTCTTACCCAAACATTTAAGCAAGCTATGGATGAACTCGGGGTTGATGCAACAGGGATGAAAGCATTTGATGGGAGTGGCCTATCGAAATCTAATCGTATATCTGCCAATACAATCGTGAAGCTCTTAGGAAAGATTAGAAACAATCCAACTTATGAATCGATTTATGACGGGCTTCCAGTTGGTGGGATCACCGGAACTTTGCAGAAGAGATTCCTTGAGACTGCGCCACATGCAGTAGGACATGTTCACGCCAAAACTGGTTGGGTTAATCGCAGTGTAACGATGGCTGGTTATGTTGATGACGGCGAAACTGAATATGCATTTGCGATTCTGGCTGACGGAATTACGCCCACCTTCACTTCGCGAAATCGAGCACGAGCCGCGATGGATCGGTTACTGGGCGTTATTGTGAAGGGAATTCACTAAATATCTTGATTGCTCCCTTGTAGCAAGCAACCCAGACTCGTTTATTTATAGGTTCGTAGGTAATCCCAATGGGTTCGTTACATGCCTTTATCTTCTGCAAAACTTTGAAGTCACTCACCCGAACTTTTGAAATCGTATCGCTGGTGTAATTCACAACATATAACGCAGTTCCATCACTAGAGATATCAAGACTTCGTGAGGTAGCACCTGTTCTTACCGACTTCACCACTTTATTCAGAGCAAGATCGAAAGCCACAACACGGCCCGAACTATTTAAAGTGGCAAAGAGCATTGAATTATCAGGGGAGAGAACTACCGCTCGCGGATTTGAGCCAATATTGAGCAGCTCTTTCTCCCACGTTTCGAGATTGATTTTATGAATGACTGCTCCGCCCATCTGGGCAACATAGGCAAATTGTGAATCGCTCGAGACGGTAATTCCTCGAGGGTAGCCACCGATTTTGATGGTCTTCACAACTTTCTGTTTCTCAACAGAAATCACCGAAAGGTCGTAAGAGCACCAATTACTTACCAGGATGTATTTGTTGTCGGGAGTTACCTCAACAACCTTCGGGACAACCCCAACGCGATAGGCAGCATCAATCTTCCAATCCGAGGTACTAATTCGATAAACAAAGGAACGATCATATTTATCGGCCGGTTTACAAACATCGGTTCCCTCACGATTAAATCCTTTGCCATACATCGCGTAATTCGTTACATAGAGAAAATCACCGTCGGGGGAATAAGCCCCTTCAACAGGTGCGCCACGATGGAGGCCGCTATATCCAGTGAATCCCAAGTCATTGAGATTTACTTGATCTGAGATTGTTGAGACTAAATCAAAATTCTTAGCATCATAAATAGTGACTGAGTGTCGATACATCATGTTATGCGCTGAAACAAAGCCTGTTTTTGAGGCACGGACAGACTTTGGCGAGATTGATCCAGTAATGGTTTTCTCAAGTTTCAAAACTGTGCTGTCAGAGGTTTGGTCTGCCTGAGTTGGATATATCGCAGAAAGTAATAGTGCGAAAACTATGGCCAACCTCACCGAAGTACGCATGTGCGCAATCTACAGGGTAATCTCGCTACATGATTTCTCCTTATATCGCGCTAATGAAATTGCGTGTGGTGGAGTTGTTGCTGGTTACAACTTTGCCTGCACTTTTCTTAGCTGCGGAGGGAATCCCGCCACTTGATATAACGATTGCAACGCTTCTTGGCGGAACACTTGCAGCAGGTGCAGCAAATGCATTTAATATGATTATCGAGAGTGACATCGATCAACTTATGGGTCGAACTTCAAAGCGACCAATCGTCAACAATAAAATAACTGAAAATCAAGCGCTGATATTTGCCTCAGCAATCACAATAATCTCTCTCGTAATATTCTGGTTCTTTACGAATCCTCTTGCTACCGGATTGACCGTTAGCGCGATCGCTTTCTATGTATTTGGATACACCGTCGGTCTTAAGCGTAGAACCTCTCAGAATATTGTCTGGGGCGGAATCGCAGGTTGTCTACCAGTTCTCATTGGCTGGGCAGCCATCACAAATTCACTTTCGTGGACTGCTTTCTGGTTCTTCATGGTTATCTTCTTCTGGACTCCGCCACATTTCTGGGCCTTAGCTATCAAGTACAGAGATGATTACGAAGCAGCAGGAATTCCAATGTTGCCGGTTGTAGCCCCGATGCGAAAAGTAAGTCAGCAGATGTGGTTTCACACTATTGCAATGGTGGTCGTCTCATTCCTTACTTTCTACACGGCAAACCTTCCCATTTGGCTCTACGTGATCAACGCGCTACTGGCTCTTGTCTTTATCTATCAAATGGCAGGTCTCAAAGAACAAAATATCGAGAAGAGCGCAGCAAGAATTTTCAATGGATCTATCACTTACTTAAGTTTGTATTCCATGGCTCTCGTCGTCGGAGCTCTCGTCTAACAGATCAGAGCGAACCAAATCACGTCGGCCATCAACGCCTAATTTCTGATAAATAGCCATCGACTCCTGTCTAATTAAAGACTCGGAGTAGCCCATCCGATTTGCTATCGAGCTATTTGTCATACCATCTTTGATCATTTCTAGTATGAGTTCTTGTCGTTCAGATAATTTCGCACCCATGCGGTTCTCTTTAGTTTTAGAAGCGCGACCATTATTGTGATTTTCATGTACACCCATTCTTTGGATGTATAAATTAAAGATTGATTGCAGTAATCCGAAATATTCATGGCTCTCTTCGCGATCCTCCATCTTCATTTGAGTTGAAAGTGTGGAGGCAAAATTCGGTAGTAGCGGCATAAAAATCGTCGTCTCCCACTTACTGTCATCATCCAAACTCACTAAATCTTTAAATTCTCGTCGATATGCCTCATCTCGCGGTCGAACTAAAAGCTTCTCGCTTTGAATCGCCTGATTAAGGAGAGGGTTAGTTAGTAAACTAAATTTGGAGTTGAGCGCGATGAACTCTTCACTAAAACCAAAACTCGCTATGTGATGAAGAGTGAGATCGCTATTGAGACGAGAGACATAAAATCTACAAGGCAGCCCAGACTCGCATGCGTTGAGAGCAACAAATTGAACTGCAGCGCTGAGATCTCGTTCGAGAGTTAAGTAATTAGCAATGTTGCTGAGACGCATCAACCCCATCGCTCCTCCCTTTCAATCAACTGCTGTGGTCAACTAGGTGCTATGGGAACTTACTCACAAAATCGTTGTAATCTCTCGATTTGAGACCCTACTTTCAGTCAAAGAAAAAGTTTGCTGTATGGTTGAGAGTCAACAGTGAAGTGAGGGTAGAAAAATGAATATCGCTTTGGAGCCAAAGCCGAATGCCCTCTTAATTGAAGATAATGCCGATGATCGTCTCAATATAAAATTGCAACTAGAAGTTATGGGATTCAATGTGTTTGACGTCTCATCTACCTCAGAGGCAAAAGAAATCTTTGCGATGCGTGATTACAGCATCGCGCTCATTCATCTAGGTCATGCTCCACTTGAAAGCCTAGAAATCTGCCGACAGATTCGTGCGCTTTCCACTGTTCCAATTTTGATGATAACCAAACGCGGTGAAGTTGTTGATGAAGAACTAGCCCTCAATGCCGGAGCTGATGATTACGTCACTAAACCAATCGAGCAGAGAATTCTTACCTCTCGCGTCACTCAACAACTTAAACGTGGTGAGAGTCAGCGCGCTCCACGACAAACTATTCTTACCTGGGAGAACCTCTCCCTTGATCTGGCTGAACATCTATTCAAAATTGGCGAGAAGGAGATTCTGCTCACCAATTCGGAATATCGATTCTTACAATTATTGATGGAGAATCCAGAACGCGTTTTCTCTAAGGAGCAAGTACTCCAAGCGGTCTCATCACTTCGCGACGCTTCAATAGGTTCAGTTGAAACGTATGCACATCAACTCCGCACCAAAATTAAGCGCAATGGTGGTCCTGATGTGATTGATGTCGTTCGCAGCGTGGGCTTCAGGCTGGCGAGTATTGATGAAAATGAGAGAGTCAGTTAAAGAGAAAAGTTTCCCAACCTCTTTTAAGAATGAGAAGGATGCGACTAGCACGCGAGTGAAGAATCAATAACGCCCTCCAAGGTTATGCCTGGTCTGCCCGAAAAGGCGAGCAGCCATAATAAGAAGAGAGCATTCATGATCGAGGTAAAAAGTAAGAAATCCTGGCGCCCGTTTGCAGGGGCGGCAATCATCATCTCTGTTGCTGCAATTGCAGGACAAAGTGTCTTGGCATCACTCAATGCAACAGCGTTTAATACCGCGGCCCAAAATATCAATGCAGGAACTCTAGAGTTAGATCTGGCAAATTCTGATAACGGGTTTGGCACCAGCATCGCCAATGTTGTTCCGGGTGATGTCATTAACCGCTATGTAACACTCACAAATTCTGGAACTCTAGATGGAATTGGTCTCACACTAAAGACTGCTCAAACTGGTACCCAAACTCTCATTACAGATGGAACTGGTGCTGTCACCAATAAAGCTCTGAAGTTAACAGTTACAAGTTGTACAGTCGCGTGGAACACCACGACAGGTGCATGCACAGGTGGAACGACTGCTACTGAACTTGCATCCACAGTTATTGGTTCACTGACATCACCTGTCGCTTTGACAAATAGCACTATGAGTTCTGGCGCAGTCAAATATCTTCAGATGAAGATTGAATTACCAGATCAAAATGAGACCACTATTAATGGAGCACTTCCAGCCAACACTGTACAAGGTGGTGCAGTAGATGTGACATACACATTTGATTTGAAGCAGCGTCTAGCAACTATAACTAATAGCTAATCACAAACCCAGTGAGGGAGAGCTCATCGCTCCCTCACTCTCATCTTTGGAGTAGAACATGAAAAAAGCGCTTTTTTTCTCTCTCGTTGGTTCTTTATTTCTCTCCGTGCTACCGGCCTCAGCTGGAATTGTTGGAAGGGGTGTCAGAACACATACTGCAACCACTGCAGCGTGGGGCGTGTCTGTAGTCAATCAATCAGGCATTGTTATCAATCAGGATTATGCAATTAGCTTTTCCAATACGGGAAATACAAGTTATGACTACTTCTCCCTCAGGAATACTGGCAATCTAGCGACAAGTACTTTCAGCGTTCTGGTCCTTCAAGATTTAATCAAAAACAAGAATTTGTCACCCACAGATGTAATTTTCGAGCGATGTGATGGAACTTGGAATACGACCACGAATACATGTTCGGTAACTCCTGTCCAAGTTGCTACGGGAGCTTCCTCATCCTTCACGGTGAATGTCCCTTTAGGCGTCAATTCGGAGATCAAGATGCGAGCCCAAACTCCAAATAACAATAGGTCAATTGGTGTCTCACTGAGAGTCCAGGTTTCTCGATCAAGCGTAAGAGGAGGTCAGTTAACTAACTCATGAAGACTTTAAGGGTGATAAAAGATGTAACTCTTGCTGTCACGGCCATCGCATTTGTGATGGGAGCTGTGCTCTCTTTTTATTTTCAAACTTCATTTCTGACGGTCACATCAAGAAGCATGGAACCGACAATCAGTGCGGGTGACATGGTTTTAACACGACAATTTCCAGCTAAGGAGATTCGAGCTCGCGATGTTGTAATTCTTCCCGTACCTGATGCGCCCGGATTCAATTATTCACATCGGGTAATAGCGATTAAGAAAGAAGCAGATGGTGTTGTAGTTACGACAAAAGGAGATGGAAATCCAAAACCAGATTCGTGGGAGTTGATGATTACTTCAAAAGAAGTCCCAAAAGTTATCTCAGTCATTCCAACCGCCATCATCTTGGATGGCCCCATAGAGCGGAAGTGGATTTATTACGGGCTCTTTTATGGAGGTGCAGTTCTCGGTCTCTATGGTTCGTGGCGTTTAGTGAAGAGGTAAATCACAATATTGAGAGGTATTAGCCCCCGACACCTCATCTGATTTCAAGGAGATTTACAGGTTCCCCCTTTATCCTTTTCATCAGTAACTGACCCCCATTTCCCCAGGGAGCCATGAATTGAGATCTAAGCGAGTTCGCCTTCTAGCGCTCAGCCTTTCCTCTTTATTA
>Ga0209972_10001097_pt1 | contig 24668 bp, 22 predicted proteins | sample NOAtaG_7_FD_187302 | JGI IMG/M metagenome (GOLD analysis project Ga0209972, IMG submission 187302) | Freshwater lake microbial communities from Lake Erie, under a cyanobacterial bloom - NOAA_Erie_Diel1S_2200h metaG (SPAdes) (version 2) | ecosystem: Environmental > Aquatic > Freshwater > Lake ... | reverse complement strand
AGGCCCGCCTGGATGCGTTGTTTGAGCGGTCGCCGCTGCGGCGGCTCCCTCTGGCGGTCAGGGCTCGGAGTGAATCCGAGCCCTGCCTGGGACGCGTTGTTTGAGCGGTCGCCGCTGCGGCGGCTCCCTCTGGCGGTCAGGGCTCGGAGTGAATCCGAGCCCTGCCTGGTACGCGTTGTTTGAGCGGTCGCCGCTGCGGCGGCTCCCTCTGGCGGTTCGGACTGACTTTGCGCGGGTGCCTGCTGGCGTTTGTCTGTGGCTTGGGCGACTATCGCCTGAGAGTTTTTCTCACGGAGACACGGAGAACACGGAGATCAAGTCTTGCAATCGGGCTGCGCTGTGCGCGATCTGGTTGGTCTTGTCGCTCCATGTTGCGGTGTTGTTCCTTCTCGTCGCTTCCCGTCGTTTTTTCCCTCCGTGTCTCCGTGTCTCCGTGAGAAAAACCTCTCTGGAAGCGCAAGGCCGCGCCAAAAGCACCGCAGGCCCCCGCTCTCGTACGGGGGCCTGCGGATTCAAGTTGTTTCAGCAGCGCTCGCTCAACGGCGGCGACGGAGTCCGACGAGACCCGCCACTCCGAGCAGCGCAGCCGCGCCCGGAGCCGGGATCACATACGAGAAGCCGAGGTTGTCGACGCTCGCGCGGAGCACCGGCGCCCCGCCCGAAAGCGCGTCGGCCGACACCGTGATGCTGGTGATCGCAGGGCCATCCGAGTAGAACCCGAAGAAGACATTCGGGTTGTCGACATAGAGGAGCGAACCCGTTCCGTCGGCGAGCGTGACCAGCACGAGTCCCGGCGCGAGCGAGCCGGTGATGTCGGTGCCGAAGAAGTTGCCGTAGACGCCGAAGACATCGACGCCGGAGAAGTTGATCACCATGGCGCCAGGCATCTGGGTCGACATCTGGCCGCCGTTGATCTGGAAGCCGCTCGCGGAAGTCGCAGACCAGGTGACATCGCCGGCGACGCCGACGAGCGGGCTCGTGTACGAGCCGCTGTACGAATCGAAGCTCTCGAGCGAGCCCGCGAGCGCCGCGGTCTGCGCGTCATAGAGCGGCTTGTTCGTGAAGATCGTGATCGCAGCCGAAGCAGACTGCGAAGCGAGAATCGCAGCCGACGCGGCAGCCCAAACCAACCGGAAGTGAGACATTGGGAACTCCAGGAACAGGGACGAAATCAGACGAGACACTTGACCCCACCCCGATGGACAGCCGTCGAGGCAGCCGTCGAGGCAGACAACGCGCCGCGTGAACCCTGGATGCTCCTTGAGGGAAACGAGCCGGCCCAGAGCCGCGCAAAACGCGACCCCTTGACCTCACTCCGACCTGATTGTGCAGCACGAACTCGATTCCACAAGTCGGGCTGCTGAGAATTTCGCGGAAAACTCGGGCTAGGGTCCGATCGCAGACACGAATGACCGAGAATCTTGAGGGAATCCAACGACATGTCCCGCATTCGCGGCGAAAAGACGCAGCCCCGTCGAAAGACGGGGCTGCGCAGGAAGCGGTGTTCGGATGTCCTGATCAGCGGCGACGACGCGAGCCAGCGAGGCCGGCGAGGCCGAGCAGCGCGAGGGCGCCCGGGGTCGGAACCACGGCGAACTGAATATTGTCGGCGGTCGGGTACACCGCTGCGCCGCCGCTGCTCGGGGTCGCGGAGATCGTGAGCGAGGTGATCGCGGCGCCGGTCGAGTAGAAGCCCGTGTAGATGGCCGAGGAGTCGACGAAGCCGACATAGCTCGTGCCGTCCGCGAGGCTGATGGTCACGATCGACGGGACGACATTGAAGCTGATGTCGGTGCCGTAGAAGTTGCCGCCGACGCCGCGGACATCAGGACCGAAGTTGAAGGTCAGCGCGGTCGCCATGTTCGTGGAGAACTGCCCGCCCTGAACATAGAGGCCGCCGGTGGCGAGCGCGTTCCAGTTCACAGGGCCGACGCTCGACGAGAACGGCGAGGCGTAGAAGCCGTCGGCGATGTCGTTGAAGTCCTCGAGGAAGATCGAGTTGCTCTGTGCGTTGACATACGCCTCCCAGACGAACTTCTGGGTGAAGGCGATCACAGCCGCGGAAGCATCGGTCGCGATGAAAGTCGACGACGCAACAACCGCTGCGGCAGAAAAGAGCCCAAGGGAAGACTTCATGATTCTCTCTCCGGAAATTGGCCCACGCGACACGCGGGCCGGGAACAGGACACTCCGCGAACACCACACGAACACACACCGCCGGTGTCGACCTGGAACGAAGTCGACACGGCAATCCGAACGCGGTTGGAACAGACGCGCTCGGCACGGACCGTGCTGGATGACGCTCAGTTGTCTGCGGGGAGGCCTTTGCTGGAACAAGCAAAAGCACAAGCAGGAACGACTGGACGCGCATAGCACGCCCTCGTTCCCTCACTCCAACCGTGAAGATGCCTCGTCGGCGGGCGAAGGCAAGGCGCAGATAAGAACTTTCGCAAAATCGAATCCGAGGCCCTGGCGTCATAAAGGTCCGAGAACCACAGACACACTCGACCTTCGCAGTCGACTTCTATGGGGGCGGCTCACACAACCCAAGCTGGATCAAGGGTTAACGCTTCGATCAGCCGACGCTGGTACTCCTCGAACGAGATCAGTTCCCCCCCGAACTGGTCCATATGGGCGTTCTTCTCTTGGCTGTCGAGGAGCACGAAGCCGAGCCGCTTGAGCAGCGCGTCGAGGTGCAGCAGGCAGAGCTTGGAGGCGTTCGTGCCGCCGAGATCGATGCGGGTGAACATGCTCTCGCCGAAGAAGGCACCGCCGAGGGCAACGCCGTAGAGGCCACCGACCAGCACGCCGCCCCGCCACGCCTCGACGGAATGCGCAAAGCCACCGCGATGCAGCTGCTCGTAGACCTCGATCATCCGGGGGGTGATCCAGTTCAGGCTTTCGTTGCCGCGATCCTCGGCACACGCCTCCATCACGCGCCGAAAGGCCGTGTCGACGCGGATCTCAAAGGGTCGCTTGCGCGCAAGGCGCGCGAGCGAACGCGGGACATGGAGTCCGCCGATCGGGAGCACGAACCGGGGGTCGGACACGAGCCAGTGCACGGTGCCGTCGTCGTCGCCCATCGGGAAAACGCCTTGCCCGTAGGCCGTGACAACGGTCTCGGGGTCGAAACGATGGGCGACGCCGACATGGTGGAACACACGGAACTCCGGATCAGCCTTGCTTCGCCCGCGTGAGCACCCGAACCTGCGCGAACTGGCGGTGTCCCTCGGGGCCCGAGTGGAATCCGTAGCCCGACTCCTTCGCGCCGACCCACGGGCAGCCGTCGACTCCGCCGCATCCCTGGTTGATGCCCACCATGCCCGCCTCGATGCGCGCTGCGACCTCGGAAGCGCGGGAAAGATCGCGCCCGAACACGGCGGCGCCGAGCCCGAACGGCGTGTCGTTGGCGAGCCGCACGGCTTCGTCGACCGTCTGGAAGGCCTGCACGCACGCGACCGGCCCGAAGGTCTCCTCCCGCATGATCTCCATCGTGTGGTCGACATCCGCGAGAATCGTGGGCGCGACGAAGTTGCCCTCGCGCGGTTCGCCGCCGGCGACGAGCGTGGCGCCCGCGGCCACCGCCGCGTCGATCTGGGCGACGACCTTCGCCTTCTGGCGCGACGACACCATCGGACCAACCGTCACGCCGGGCTCGCGCGGGTCGCCCTGCTTGAGCGCCGCGGTGCGCTCCGCCATTTTTCGCAGGAAATCCTCGCGGATCCGCGCATCGACATAGATGCGCTCGGTGCTCACGCAGACTTGTCCTGCATTCCGGAAGCTGTTGCGCACCGCGAAGGCCGCAGCAGCGTCGAGGTCGGCGTCGTCGAGGACGACCAGCGGATCCTTGCCGCCGAGCTCGAGGATCACGCGCTTCAGGCCAGGGCCGGCGTCGGCGAGGATGCGCTTGCCGGTCTCGCGCGAGCCCGTGAAGACGATGAGGTTCACATCCGCGAGGACAAGCGCGCGGCCCTGCGTGCCATCGCCGAAGACGGGCGTGAGCACGCCGGGCGGCAGGAACTCGTTCAGGATCTTCGCGTACTCGCAGGCGACGAGGCTCGTCTCCTCGCTTGGCTTCAGCAGAACGGTGTTGCCGGCGACGAGCGCGGGGATCACCGACTGGTGCGGCATCAGGAGCGGGAAGTTCCAAGGCGTGATCGCCGCGCAGACGCCGAGCGGCCCGTGGCGCAGCGTGCTCGTCGCGCGCGCGTCCTCGCGGGTCACATCGGCAAGGGCCGCCACGATCTCGTCGAGTTCGGCGGACAGGCCGTCGCCGCAGTAGTTCGCCTCGCCGACCGCCTCGGGAAGGGGCTTCCCCATTTCGCGTGACGAGAGTTCGCCGAGGCGCTTCGCCTCCGCCTTGAGTCTCGCGCCTGCAGGACGCAGGATCTCGGCGCGCTGCGCGTGGGTGAGGGCGCCCCACCCCCGCTGCGCCTCGCGAGCCTGGAACACCAGGCGCGGAATCGCGTCCGCCGGAGTCAATGGGACGCTGCCGACGGCCTCGCCGGTTGCAGGGTCGAAGGACACCAAACGATCTGTGCCTGCTGTGTTCCGCATGGGTGCCGAAGCGTAACATCGGCCGTTCTCGGACGGCGCTTCAGGTCGGGCGGAAAGCCGCGAAGTCGTTGATCGAACCCGTCGGCCGCTGTATCCTGCTCGACCCTTCATCGATGGGCCGTCGAGGACTGCACCAGCAGGCCTCGCATGGAGCACCAATGCGGCCTCGCCGGTGCCCCAGCCTCGAAGGAACTGGCCGCGCGCTTGGCTCCCCTGCCGGACCTCGCCGCGGACGCGCTCGCCATGGTGGCGAACGCGGCGTCGAGAGTCCCGTGACCGTCGCGCGATGCGCGCCGGCACCGAGCAAGAGGAAGCGTCCGCAGCGAACGAGTTTCCCGACCTGCCCGTCCGAATCACTCGGGCTCGGTGCATATCCTCGGTTGAAGAAACCGATGGACGAAACGGCTGGTTCAGCCGATGCATCTTCCGCCTGACTGCAATTTGGCCCGTGGTGTAATGGTAGCACAAGTGGTTTTGGTCCATTTAGTCTTGGTTCGAATCCAAGCGGGCCAGTTCAGGCTTCGGGTTCACAACTTCGTTCGTCGCGGCGCGTGCGCGCCGAGATGCAGAACCATCCCTCCAGTTCGACCCGCGGTCTTGTCGCCGTGATCCTCGCCGCCGGCAAGGGCACGCGCATGCAGTCCGACCTTCCGAAGGTGATGCACCCCGTCATGGGGCGCCCGATGGTGCACTGGGTGGTCGACGCCGCGCGCGCGGCCGGCGCCACCAAGATCGTGCTCGTGATCGGGCACGGCGCGGAGCTCGTGCGCGCCGAGTTCGCGGGCGCGAAGGATGTCGAGTTCGCGCTTCAGGAGAAGCAGCTCGGCACGGGCCACGCCGTGATGATGGCGAAGCCGAACCTCGAACAGAACGCGGCGAACACCGATGCATTCGTGCTCTGTGGCGACGGCCCGCTGATCCGCGCCGAGACCCTTGGGACGCTGCTTGCGCTCCACCGCGGCGAGCGCGCGGCGGCAACGCTCGCGACGAGCGTGATCGACAATCCGCAGGGCTACGGCCGCATCGTGCGCGGCGCGGCAGGCAGGCTCGAGCGGATCGTCGAGCAGAAGGACGCGAGCGAGGCGGAGCGGGCGATCAAGGAGATCAACCCGAGCTACTACTGCTTCCGCACCGACGATCTCTTCGACGCGCTCTCGCGCGTGACCAACAAGAACGCGAGCGGCGAGTACTACATCACCGATGTGTTCGGCCTCCTGCGCGAGTCCGGCCGCACGGTCGCCGCGGTCGACGCGGTCCCGTCCGAGGATGTCCTCTCGATCAACGACCCCACCCAGCTCGCGGAGGTCGACTCGATCCTCCGCGGACGCCACGCCGGAGCGACGCGATGAGCTCAGCCGACCGTGAACACCTCAAGGTCTTCGGCGGGTCGAGCACCCGCGACCTCGCCGCCGGGATCTGCGCCCACCTCGAGCTTCCGCTCGGGCTCGGCACCGTCACGCGCTTCCCCGACGGCGAGACGATCGTCAAGGTCGACGAGGATGTGCGCGGCCGCGATGTCTATGTCGTGCTCTCGACCTGCGAGCCCGTCAACGACAACCTGATGGAGCTCCTGGTGTTCATCGACTGCCTTCGCCGCGCGAGCGCGAAGCGCATCACGGCGGTGATCCCCTACTACGGCTACGCGCGGCAGGACCGCAAGGACGAGGGCCGCGTGCCGATCACCGCGAAGCTCGTCGCGAACCTGATCGTCGCGGCGGGCGCGAACCGCGTGCTCTGCATGGACCTCCACGCCGCGCAGATCCAGGGCTTCTTCGACATCCCCGTCGACCATGTCAGCGCGTCGCCGGTGCTTGCCGACTACTTCCTCAAGATGCGCCCGTCGCTCGGCGAGATCGTCGTCGTGTCGCCCGATGTCGGCAATGTCAAGGTCGCCAACATGTTCGCGAATGTCCTGCAGTGCGACCTCGCGATCATCGACAAGCGCCGCCAGTCGGGCTCGAAGGTCGTCGTCAAGAACCTGATCGGCGATGTCGAGGGACGCACGGTGCTGATGTTCGACGACATGATCTCGACCGCGGGAACCGTGTGCGAGGCGGCGAAGCTCGTCGTCGAGCGCGGCGCGAAGGATGTCATCGCGGCGTGCACGCACCCCGTCCTCGTCGGCCTCGCGATGCAGCGGCTCGCCGAGAGCCCGATCTCGAAGGTCGTCGTCACCGACACCATTCCCTGCGGCGCGCGCACGAAGGAACTCTCGGCGAAGCTCGAGGTCCTCAGCGTCGCGACGCTGCTCGGCGAAGCCATCCACCGGATCCATCACGACCAGTCGATCTCCGCGCTCTTCCGCCACAGCGGCGGCGCGAAGCGGTAGGTCGGTCTTTCACCTGTTCTCAACCTCTTTTCACTATCGGAGTACATGCAATGGCAAAGGAAGTCCCCACCATCCAGGCAACGACACGCGACCGCCTCGGCAGCCGCTACTCGAAGCGCCTTCGCGCGGCAGGCCGTCTGCCCGCGGTCATCTACGGTCACGGCAGCGAGCCGCTGTCGGTCCATGTCGACGAGAAGATCACCGTCGGCGCCCTCAAGAAGGGTCTGCACGTGATCAACCTCGAGATCGAGGGCAAGGGCACCGAGACCTGCCTCGTGAAGGACCTGCAGTTCGGCTTCATGGGCGACGATGTGATCCACATGGATCTCGCGCGCGTGAACCTCGACGAGGTCGTCACCGTCACCGTGTCGTTCGAGTTCTACGGATCGCCCGAGGCCGCGAAGAAGTCGGGCGTCGTGATCGTGAACGAGCTCAACGACATCCAGCTCAGCTGCAAGGTGCGCGACATCCCCGAGCATGTCCGCGTCGATCTCACCACGATGACCGGCGAGACCTTCACCGCTGCCGACCTCAAGCTCCCGGCGAATGTCAAGCTCGCGGGCGACCCGCACGCCGTGATCGTGCGCGTCCAGACGGTCAAGGAAGAGGCTGCTGGCGAGGCTGCCGCTCCGGCCGCCGCCGCTGCGGCTCCGGCCGCCGCCGCTGCTCCGGCCGCGGGCGCGAAGAAGGAAGAGAAGAAGTAATCGCTTCGGCCCCCGCCGAAGGAAGTCGTTTGGAACGCCAACGGAGCCAGCACCAAGAGATCACCATGAAGGTCGTCGTCGGACTCGGCAACCCAGGACTCGAATACCAGCGGACCCGCCACAATGTCGGGTTCGACTGCATCGATCGCCTGGCGCGCAAGGTCTGCGACGCCTCGCAGTCGCCGCGCGCGCGCTTCCAGGCGCTCGCGCTCGAGGGCGAGTCGGGCGGCGAGAAGGTCCTCCTTCTCAAGCCCATGACCTACATGAATCTCTCGGGCACTTCGGTGGCGGAGGCGCTGCGCTTCTACAAGCTCGACGCCACGCGCGACCTTCTCGTGATCGTCGACGACATCGCCCTCCCCTGCGGCGGCATCCGCCTCCGCGGAGAGGGAAGCGCCGGCGGCCACAACGGCCTGTCCGACATCCAGGCGAAGCTCGGGTCCGACCGCTACGCGCGGTGCCGCATCGGCATCGACGCGCCGGGTCAGATCCCGCAGCGCGACTATGTGCTCGGACGCTTCCGCGAGGACCAGCAGCCGCTCGTCGACGACGCGATCAAGTTCGCGGCGGAGGCTGCGGAGTGCTGGATCTCGAAGGGAATCACGGAGGCCATGAACCGTTTCAACCGCCGAACGGGCGAGGCAGACGCTGCCAAGCCCGCGCGCGCGCAGAAGCCAGAGAGCAAGAAGCCAGAGTCCGACAAGAACAGCGGCCCCGGCCAGGCGCCCGGATCGCAGAACTAAACCAGAACCAGAACCGCTGCACGAAACACAGCAGCATCAAGATTGGAAACCACCTATGGCAGAAACCCGAGTCTACGCCTACGAAGGCATGTTCCTCTTCCCGCAGACGGTCGCCGCCGATCTCCAGAGCGCGGCCGACCATGTCCTCGAGATCCTCTCGAAGGGCGGCGCCGAGATCGTCAGCATGTGCAAGTGGGATGAGCGTCGCCTCGCCTACGACATCAAGGGCAACAAGCGCGGCGTGTACTTCCTCGCGTACTTCAAGTGCGACTCGCAGAAGCTCGCCGCGATCGAGCGCGACGCGCGTCTCAGCGAGAAGCTCCTCCGCTCGATGATCATCCGCGCCGACCACCTCGCTCCCGAGCAGATGGCCGCGATGGAAGGCCGTCAGCAGCTCGCCGACGAGATCGCGCTGCGCAAGACGCAGCCGGTCGCCGCCGAGCCCGCCGGCGAGACGGTCGAGGCTGTCGAAGCGGAGTGACCGCGACGACGGACAAGTGAGTTCAACCGCACAGCCGCCCGCGCACACGCGCGGGCGGTTGTCGTTTTCGGAGCGCTGCTCGTGGCTCGCAAGAAGGAGTTCTCTCACGGAGGCACAGAGGCACGGAGATCAGGGGCCGACGGATACCGCTCGCGTGGTCGAGAGGAAAGCAAGAAAGCACGCGAGAAAGAAAGAGCGAGAGGCGGCAGAAAGGCAAGAAGAAACGGGATAGAACGAGAAGATCCGATTCGATCCAATCCGATCCAATCCTCTTCTCCTCCCCGCACGGCGCGGCCGGGTGGAAGGCTGGGGCTCCGTGCCTCCGTGCCTCCGTGAGAAAATCCTTCCGCAGATCGCGCGCGCATCGCAGGCGGCACCAAGGCGCTCCTTGGGGTCACTTCTCGGGGAGGAGATACGACGGATCGGTCTTGTCGCGGTCGAAGAGTTCGCTCGTGCGGAGGAATAAGGTCTCGTTGTCGGTGTATTGGGCGACATCGACTGGCCTGCGCTCGATGGCGCCGGCCTGCTTCGCGAGTTCGGGGAAGGGCCGCTCGAGCGCGATGCGCGCACGCCTGATTGTCTCGGCGTCGATCTCGACCCGAGCGCCCTCGGAGCGCGGGTTTGCGAGCACGATCGGCCCGCCTCGCGCGCGCTTCGCGGCGTACGCCAGCGTCACCGCCGCGCACGCGCGCTGAAGCACGGCGGGATACGGCTGCTCGAGGCTGAAGTCGAGCATCCCGAAGGGCGCGAGCTCCCAGCCTTCGAAGCCGTAGAGGTGAGAGCGCTTCGGCTGCGATTCCGTGGGTACGGACGGACCCTGCACGTCCGGTCCCAGCAATCTGCGGTTGTTCGAGACAACCACGACCAGCATCGCGCGCTCGAGATCCGTGGTCTCCTCACCCAGTCCGCGCAGCGCGACGGCCAACTCGGTCTGGTTGCCGATCAATTCCGCTGCGGCGAGCCGCAGTCCGATCTTGCGTCCCGCACGATCCTCGACGATCGACCGCGCGGCCTTCACCATGGTCTCCGGGTCGGACACGAGCCGTTCCCAGCACGCCACGGTGAGCACCCCCGCAAGCTGCTGACCGTAGGAGTTTCCATCGCGCCACGGGTAGATCGCGTTCAGAACGTCCCACCAGATCGGGAGTTCACCCTGACGGCGAGGAAGAACCGCCGAGGGGATCGATCCGCGGGTCTGCACATAGCTCTCGACGAGCTGCACGGTGGTCAGCGCGCTGAACTCGCGATAGAAGCGTGCCATCCGCACCGCGGGTGCGATGAGGCTGTCCTTCCTCCACGCGGCGACCGCCGTCGTCAGCGTCGACACGACGACCGCGAGGAGCGCAACCGCCGCGAATCGAGCGATGCGGCGGAAGCCGAGCCGCGGAGGAGTTCGCCCGCACAGCACGATGGGTCGGGCGGTCCAGCTTGCCCAAAGTCCCACCCCGGCAACGACGATCGCAGCGGAGATCCACATCGACGCCTGCACCGGCTTGATGTCGAGGGGTTGGAGTTCTGTGGTGAGGTACGGTTGCTTCGAGTACCAGCGCGCGGCATCGAACGAAGACAGTGCGCCGCTCAGGAGAAGCGGCGCTACGAATCCCGCGACCATACCGCAGACGACGAAGAGCAGGATCGGCGCGATCGCCGTCGCGACGCACGCCCCCGAGAAGTTCCGCGCAAAGAGCGGCGCCGCGAACGCCCAGATCAGCCCGAGGGCGAGGGCCGCGGCGTAGAGCCCGATCTCGTCGCCGACCAACTGCTTCGAGGTTGTCTGGATGGCGAGTGCGATCGCGAGGTAGATCGCAAGCACGGTCGCGACCGCGCAGAGTTTCGACGCATATGCGAGCCCTGACGCGACCGGCAGCACAGGGAGAAGATGCCGAGCGCGCCCGCAGCAGTCGCCTCCGGCGATCACGACCGTCGAAAGGACGACGACGAGGGTCGAGATCGGCCAGACGACCGGCGCGACCATGCCGATGCGGTCGACGATGTTCACGCGATTCCAGATCGAGAGGCCGGCCGCGTGCATCGCGTCGGAGCCGAGCAGCGGCAGGAACGCGTAGAAGGCGACGATGGCGGCGAGGAGCACGAGTCCGGGGACCGCGACGATCGCAGAGAACCGGAGGTCCTTGAGGTACAGGGCCAGAAAGGGCGAACGGCTGCGGACGACCGGCGGTTGCGTCGCTGGATGGGTCGAGATGGCGGCTATGTGCATGGCGCACCTTTCAGCGCGAGGCGGCAGTCGGTCAGTGACCTGTGGGCAACAGATAGGAGGAATCGGTCTGCGCGTGGTCGAAGAGCAGGCTCGCGGGGAGATAGAGCGACTGGTCGTCGGTCACCGAGGGCGCGCGCGTTGCGTCCTTAAGCCACGGACTGTCTGCAAGCCTGTGATCGGCGAGCCTCGGGAACGACGGCTCGAGTGCGTGCCGCGCGGCGCGGAGCACCGCCTTTCCGACGCTCAACCGGTCGTGGGGCGACCGCGCATCCGTGGGTTCGAAGGTCCCCTCCTCGATCCGCTTCTCGAGGGCGGTCACGAACACCACCGCCTCGGCGCGCGCAGATGCCATCGGACAGGACTTCGGCCCTCCGCCGCAGTCGATTCGGAACGGCGCGAGACCCCATGCGTGCTGGTCGACGCCGCCAAGCCACTCGCCGGGTTGCCTGCGCCACTTCGACATGTTGTCCCACTGCGGGTCGAGCATCGAGAGACACGGCGTAAGGAGCATGATCAGATCGACACGCGTCTCTTCACGACTTGGACCTGCCGCGAGTCGATGCAGCAGCACCGACGCACGGGTTCGGGGGCCGATCAACTCGGCAAGGCGGACCTGCTCGATCGGACTCCGTGGAGCGTCTGCGTCGAGAAGTGCGCGGGCAGCGGCCCGGACTCCCTCGGGGTCCGACTCGAGTCGCTCCCCGATCGCCCTCGTGATGAGTCTGCGGGCGATGAGCTCCTCTGGATCGAGCGAACCGACCGAGGCCGGGCCGTCCTGCGTCGCGATCGGCCAGAACATCGCCTCGAAGCCGTGGCGCTCGTCGGAGCGGTCGAAGAGCGTTGCTCGGTTGGAATCGACGAACGCCCAGTAGCTCCCCCACCTGCGTACGAGTTCGTCGACGGGCATCGTGCGGTAGGACTCGTAGGTTCCCGCGGCCACCAACGCGCGTGAGATCGCGGGGTTGTCGTTCCAGACGACCGCGGCGGCTCCGATGCCCGAGCAGCCGGCCGCCGCGAACACGCACGCGACGACACGCACGACGCCAAGACGGGTGACTCCCCTGACCGATCGCGCGCAGAGCACGGCCTTCCGCGCGTGCCATGCGCACCACAGGCCCACCGCGAGGACCACGACCGCGGAGCAGGTCCACGCCCTGTTGCTGATCAGCATCGAGAACTCGAATCCCAAGCCTCCAGACTCGGCAAGGCTTCCGTCGCCGAACCAGGGCGCGGCGTCGCGGCTGATCAAGGTCCACTTCAACGCGAAGAAGGCGATGGCATCGCCGACGACCGAGCAGGCAAGGAACAGCAGCATCGGAGTGACGATCGTCACGACGAATGCGCCCCCGAATGTGCGCGCAAAGAGCGGTGCGACAAACGCCCAGACCACTCCGTTGGCGAGGAGGAGGCCGTACCCGAAGATCGAGCCGGACTGGATCATCGTCGCATCACCCGACATCTGAACGGCTCCCGTTACACAGAGGAACCCCGCGATGACGAGGGCGCATGCACATGTCTTCGACGCATACGCCATCCGCGAAGAGACGGGCAGGACCGGAAGCAGGTGCCGCGCACGCCCGCTGCTGTCGCCCGCCGCGATCGCTAGCGCGGAGAGGACGCATGCAAAGGCCGAGATGATCCAGAACAGCGTGGCGAACGCGCCGATCCGCGCAAGGACGCCCCGTCCCTCGAGGGCGAGGAGCCCGAGCGCGCGCATCGCGTCTTCGCCGAGCAGCGGGGTAATCACCGCAACGAGCGAAAGCAGCGCGAGGGCTGCAAGCGACGGGAGGATGATGATCGTGGCGAGCCGCAGGTCCTTTCGCAGCAAGGCTGCGAAGGTGGCGGGCAAGCCGCGATGCGCGGCGTGCGTCGGGGGCGTGCCCGAAAGAACCGTGCTGCTCATGGCGTCGTCTCCAGAGCGCGGAGGCGATCCGCGCAGGCTTCGTGGATCGAGAGCGCGATCTGCTCGATGCGCGCGTCGGGGTGCGCACGCTCGATCGCGAGACGGATCGGCGCTGCGTCCCCGCGCACGGTGAGGATGTGCGCGGAGTCCTGGCGACGGGCGAGGATGATCGAGTCGGACACGGCCGCTGACCAGCCTTCGGCCACGCCGCGCACGATCAGCCTGTGGGTTCCTGTGACGAGTTCGTCGGTCTCGCACTCCTCGACGATGCGGCCGCGGTCGAGGAAGACCACGCGGTCGGCGAGGCGCGCGAGGTCGCCGAGCTGGTGCGAGGCGATGAGCATGGTGCAGCCTTGCACCGAGCGCATGCGGGCGAGGACCTCGAGCACGGCGTCGTGGGTGACGGCGTCGACGCCGAGGAGCGGTTCGTCGAGAAGCACGAGATCGGGGCGATGCGAGAGGCCGAGTACGAACGCGAGGCGCGCCTGCATGCCGCGCGAGAGATCGCGGATCTTCACGGAACGGTCGATACCGAGGACCGACTGGAGCTCGGCGCTCCAGGATGGGTCGAAGCGAGGCTGGAGCGCGGCGACGAAGTCGATCGCCTGGCCGGCGTTCATCCAGTCGTAGACCGCGAGGGTGTCTGGCACGAATCCGGTGCGCGCGAGGAACTCGACGCGGCCCATCGCGGGCGTGGTCTCGATGCGGCCGGCGTCGGGAGTCTCCGCGCCGATGATCGAGCGGAAGAGCGTGCTCTTGCCGGCGCCGTTGCGGCCGACGACGCCGACGCATTCGCCCGGCGCGATCGTGAGGTCGAGGCCATCGAGCGCACGGACCTTGCCGAAGCGCAGGGAGAGGCCCGTGCAGCGGAGTTCGATCGCGTCTTTGCCCGGGTTCTGCGTCGAGGGAGTTTGATCGCTTTCTCGAAGGACGGCGGGATCTCCCGACGCGCGCGACAATTCGGTGGTGTTCACGACGAAGCTCCTGTGCGAGGTGCCGTTGGCTGCTGAGTGCTGGCGGCGCGCATGGCGCGTCGCGCAAGTTGTTCGAACCGTTCGCCGTCCATGTGGGCCGCGGCCGCGAGGCGCGCCGCCTCGGCGAGATGCTGCATCACGGCCTCGTCGCCCGATGCGCGCGCCTGCGCGCGCGTGCCCGCGAGCACGACCATGCCCCTGCCCCGCTCCGCCGCGACGAGGCCATCGCGCTCGAGTTCGGCGATCGCCTTGTGGACGGTGTTCGGGTTGACGCCGAGGTCCTCGGCGATCGCCCGGACGCTCGGGAGAAGATCGCCAGCTGCGTAGCCCCCGCGTCCGATCGCGGCGCGGAAGCCGTCCGCGATCTGGCGGAAGATCGGGACCGGGGCATTCGGATTGACGAGGAACGGGAGCGGCATGGTGTACTAGTACAGTAGTACACCAAGATCGACCGAATGGTTCCGCGGAGCGCGAGGAATTCTCAAAATGCCCGAGACAGCAACGGGACTGGGGACCCCGGGAGACAGCCAGCCGGTGTCACGACATGGGTGACAGGCCGGTGTCACGACATGGGTGACAGGCCGGTGTCACGACATGGGTGACAGGCCTGTGTCACGACATGGGTGACAGGCCTGTGTCACGACATGGGTGACAGGCCGGTGTCACGGCATGGGTGACAGGCCTGTGTCACGACATAGGTGACAGGCCTGTGTCACGACATGGGTGACGGCGGCCACGCTCAAGGGGCTCGGGGGGTGCGGAGGCGTACGGACTCCGCACCACTGGAAGTGGTGGAACCCGGTTTGGCTGTCGATCAGGACGGTTCGTCGTGCTTACATCACGAACGGAATCTCGTCTTCCTGGATGCCGGAGTGGCCGCCGCGGGCGCCGCCGCCGCCGCCGCTACCGCCGCCCGAGGAACGGGACGGGGCGTAGCCGCCGGAGTCTTCGCGGCTGTAGTCGCCGCCGCCTCCGCCGCCACCACCGCCCGCGCCGCCGCCGCCGACGAACTGGAAGTCATCGACGACGACGCGCAGCTTCGAGCGCTTCTGGCCGTCCTTGTCTTCCCAGCTGTCGAGCTTGAGGCGACCCTCGATGAAGATCGGCTTGCCCTTCGAGAAGTACTTGTTGATCACCTCGGCGCGAGGGCCCCAGCACTCGCAGTCGACATAGGTGACCTCTTCGCGGTCCTGGCCGTCCTTGGTCTTGTACTTGCGGTTGAGCGCAAGACCGATCTCGGCGACCGACTGACCTCCCGAAGTGCTCTTGAGCTGCACATCGCGGGTGAGGTTGCCCATGAGAAGAACCTTGTTGTAGCTGGCCATCGAAATTCTCCTTCTTCTGGTTGGCGGCCGAGGTTGATTGCAGCGGGTTTCGCTGCGCGGCCGAGTTCGATCATCTGTCTCTTCCCGTCACGCTTGATATCCGATTCCATCGCGCGTTTGGCGCAGCCGACAGGTTGCGCAGTACGCTGCACAAGCCGGCGCGCCTCTCCTGAAGCGCGAGCCCTGCGTCTTTTCACCCGCGTCCTGCGAGCGTTTGGATTCGGTCGGCAGCGGGGTTGCCGCGGCCGATGTTCGGATTCTATACGGGTATTCGGCCAATCCGACCCCCTTCGGGAGTTTTTCGGACAGATTTTTTCGGTCGTGCCCTCCCACCGCCACCCCACCGCGACCCGCCCCCGTCCGGACCGCCCCCGCGGCGCACCCAACCCCCGCTGCCCCTTCCATTTGCGGCGGGTTTCGTCCATACTGCGCGGCTCGCCACTCGTTGGGCGCCTCGACCGCGTTGGTCGACCGCGTCCTAACTCACGGGGCCCATTGCCCCAGGACAGCGACTCATGGCACGACCCGTTGAACTGCTTCTTCTTCGCAATGTCGAGAACCTCGGCATCGTCGGCGACATCGTCAAGGTGCGCGCCGGCTACGCCCGCAACTACCTCCTGCCGCACGCGCTCGCCGAGCACCCGACCGAAGCCAAGGTCGAGGCGCTGAAGGAAGCCCGCGCGAAGGCCCTCGCCGAGCTCGCCGCGCAGCGCAAGCTCCGCGAAGAGACGATCACCAAGCTCGGTGGCGTCTCGATCAAGCTCGTCCGCAGCTGCAACGACCAGGGCGTGCTCTACGGCTCGATCACCCAGCGCGACATCGCGGATGCGCTCGTCGCCGCCGGCTACGCCGTCGACATGCGCGCCGTGCGCCTGGCGAACCCCTTCCGCCGCATCGGCAGCTACACCTGCACGATCCAGTTCGAGAAGGAGCTGCGCGCCGACATCTCCATCGAAGTCGCGGCCGACCGCGCCCTCGAGATGCTCCAGGCCCAGAAGGAGGCCGAAGAGGCCGCTGCCGCCGCCGTCGAGGCGTCGGAGGCCGAGGACGCTGCGGAAGAGGCGAAGGAGGGCAAGCCCTCCCGCCGTCCGAAGAAGGCCGCTGCCGCGGAGTGATCCGCGACCTGCGTCGATCTGAACACGAAACCGCCCCGGTCGAAAGGCCGGGGCGGTGTTCATTTCAATGTCATGTGCAGCGACGCGCGAGCGCCTGCGCGGCGCCGGCTCACGCGCTCACTTGTGCTCGCAGAACTGCGCCTGCAGGTAGCGGGCGACATAGTCGAGGATGCTCGAGCACTCGGGGATCTCGGGGTTCGAGGTGCCGCCCATCGGCTCGAAGCGCATGCCGCGGAAGCGCTCGCACGCCTCGCCCACGGGAAGGCCGTGCTGGAGGCAGAGGCTGAATGCGCGGCAGAAGCCCTGAATCAGGCCCGAAAGCGTCGAGCCTTCCTTGGACATCTTGATGAAGATCTCGCCCGGGCGGCCATCGTCGAAGAGACCCACGGTGAGGTAGCCCTCGTGCCCGTTGATCGCAAACTTGTGGGTGTGGGAGCGGCGGGTCTGCGGAAGAACTTCGCGGCGCGTTGCGGTCATGGCGGGCATTGGATCCATCCTTGGAATCTTCCAAACCTTGGAAGTAACTCGAGTGCTGTTCTTCAAGGGCTCACTCGGCGCCCGCGTCCAACGGGCGTCGCACCGGACGACCCGGCGGGGTGTGGAATGTATCGGCTTCGCCCTGCGAGGTGTCGCAGCAATTTTCCGTGTCTGCGCGCACGCCCGGAGCCGCGGTCAGACCGCGAGCCGCTTCCGCAAAACCGCTGCGAGCGACTTCGCCTCGAGGAACGCCTTCGGCGGCCGGAAGTAGACATCGGTCACCCCCGACTCGTCGGGCGACCCCACCACCTTCACCACGCCCTGCACACCCGCGAACAGCGTCTCGAGGTCGCGGGGCCGAGCGGTGCGGAAGATCACATCCTGGTCCTTGCGCACGAGCGTGCGGATGCCGAGCGTCGCGGCCCGCAGGCGGAGTTCGGCGAGTTCGAGCAGGTCCTTGGTGACCGCGGGTGGCTCGCCGTAGGCGCTCTCGAGATCGGCGGCGACCTTCGACAGCGCCGCGAGCGTGTCGGCCTGCCCGATGCGGCGGTAGGCCTCCATGCGGCGCGCATCGCTTGGGATCCAGCCCTTCGGCACGCTGCCCGAGAGCCCGATGTCGACGATGGTGTCGAGCGGCGAGACCTTGACCTCGTTGCGCAGCGCCCCCACCGCCTGCTCGAGGAGGTGGCAGTACATCTCATACCCCACCGCCGCGATGTGGCCGCTCTGCTCCTCGCCGAGCAGGTTGCCCGCGCCACGGAGCTCGAGGTCGCGCATCGCGATGCGGAAACCCGCCCCGAGCATCGAGAACTCCTCGACCGCGTGCAGGCGCTTCATCGCCTCGTCGCGCACGGGCCGGTCCTTCGGCAGCACGAGGTAGCAGTACGCGCGGTGCTTCCAGCGCCCGACGCGGCCGCGCAGCTGGTGGAGCTCGGCGAGGCCGAACATGTGCGCGTTGTTGATGATCATCGTGTTCGCGGTCGGGATGTCGATGCCCGACTCGATGATCGTGGTCGACACCAGGATGTCGGCCTCGCGGCGCATGAAGCGCAGCATGGCGTCCTCGAGCTCCTTCGGCGGCATCTGGCCGTGGCCGACCGCGATGCGCGCGCCGGGTGCCAGGCGCCGGATGTCGTCGGCGACGCTGAAGAGGTCGGTGATCCGGTTGTGGACGAAGAAGATCTGACCCTCGCGCGCGAGCTCGCGGAGCAATGCCTGCTGGATGCGCCGCTCGTTGTAGGGAATCACCTCGGTGACGATCGCGCGGCGGTCGGCCGGTGCGGTCGTGAGCGAGCTGATGTCGCGCAGGCCGAGCATCGACATGTGCAGCGTGCGCGGGATCGGCGTCGCCGAGAGCGTGAGGACATCGGCCGTGACGCGGAACTCGAGCAGCCGCTGCTTGTGCTCGACGCCGAAGCGCTGCTCCTCGTCGACGACGACGAGGCCGAGGTCCTTGAAGACGACATCCTTCGACAACAGCCTGTGCGTGCCGATGATGACATCGACCTCGCCGCGCGCGAGGGCGTCGAGCGTCGACTTCTGCTCGGCGTCGGTCTTGAAGCGGCTGACGCTCTCGACCCGGAAGGGATACGCGCGGAAACGCTCGCGGAAACTGCGCTCGTGCTGCTCGCAGAGGACGGTCGTCGGCACGAGCACCGCGACCTGCCGCCCCGCGTCGACCGCCTTGAACGCCGCGCGGATCGCGATCTCGGTCTTGCCGAAGCCGACATCGCCGCAGACGAGCCGGTCCATCGGCCGCGCGCGCTCCATGTCGCGTTTCGTCGCGGCGATCGCGGTGACCTGATCGTCGGTTTCCTCGTACGGAAACTGCGCCTCGAACTCGCGCTGCCAGTCGCTGTCGGCCGGGTACGCGATGCCCTTCGTCGCGGCGCGCGCGGCCTGGACGCGCAGCATCTCGCCCGCGAAGTCGCGGGCGCTGTCCTCGGCGTCCTCCTTCGCCTTCTTCCAGCGGCGGCCGCCGAGGGTCGAGAGCTTCGGCCGCGCCGCGCCCGCGCCGACATAGCGCTGGACGAGCTCGATGCGCGACGCGGGCACATGGATCTTCGCCCCTTGGTCGAACTCGAGCGTGAGGAACTCCTGCACGCGGCCAGCGCGCAGGTCGCCTTCGCTCGCCGACTGCCCGTCGCCTGCGAGCATCTGCAGTCCGACGAAGCGCGCGATGCCGTGGTCGCGGTGGACGACATAGTCGCCGGGCTCGAACGCGAGGAACGCGTCCTTGGCGCGGCCGCCCGCGAGCGTGCGTCCGCGGCGCCGCACGGGCGCTCGGTGCAGGATCTCCCCTGCCGGCGCCACGACGAAGCGCGCGTCGCCCGACTCGATCGTGAAGCCGCGCGCGACATGCGCGACCGGCCGCGCCACGCGCTCGGCGGGCATGGTGCGCGCGAGGAGCTCGGTGATGCGCGCGCGCTCGGCGTCGCTCTCGCAGACGAGGATCGCGCGCGCGCCGCCGAGCGCGAGTTCGGCGAACTGCGCGACCGCCTTCACGGCGTCCTCGTCGAAGACCGGAAGCGCGCGCGCGCCGAGCTTCTCGGCGGCGCCGCCTGCGGAACCGAACGCGTGCAGCTCGATCGCGGCGCGCGCGCGCTTCGCAAGCGCCGAGATCGTCGCAGGCGGGCCGTACACGCCGCGGCCGTCGCGCACGCGGTCCCAGTAGGCGCGCGCCTGCTCGATGATCTCCGACATCTCCGCGAACACGACGGCGCCGCTTGCGGGCAGGAGTTCGGCGAGGGGCAACGCGCCCTTCCCCGTCTTCGCGTCGCCGAGCACGGCGTCGAGCGCGACCGCGACGAGCTCGGTCGAGTCGACGCGGCGGTCGGACGCCTGCGTCGACAGGTCGATCTCGAAGATGCGCTCGATCTCGTCGCCGAAGAAGTCGAGACGCACGGGCGCGCCGCCGCCCGGCGGACAGATGTCGACGATGCCGCCGCGCACCGCGACCTCGCCCGGCGACTCGACCGCGTCGACGCGGGTGTAGCCGCCCTCGACGAGCCACGCGACGAGTTCGGTCGACGAGACGCGCGCGCCTGTCTTGAGCTCGCGCACGAGGCTTCCGAGCGCCGCGGGCTCGGGCACGGCCTGCATGAGCGCCGCGATCGGCGCGACGATCGCGGCGGGCGGCGCGCGGTCGGCGAGCCTGCGCACGACCGCGAGGCGCGCGACGGTGAGTTCGGCGCTCGGGCTCGTCTCGCCCGGAAGCACCTCGAGCGCGGGAAAGAGCATCGCCTCGACGCCGAGCGCGCGGAGTTCCTCGACCGCGTCGTCGGCCTCGTCGAGATGCGCGACGACGAGCACCACCGGAGTCGTCTGCCGAGCCGCGGCGGCTGCGATGAACGACGGCAGGCTTCCCGCCGAACCCTCGGCTGCGATGGCGCCGCCGCGCGCAAGGGCGCGCGCGACGAACGGCCCGAGCACGCCGGAAAGCAGCGCCTCGACTTCGGGGCCTGCGGGCGGCGCAGACGGTCCAACGGCGGCCGTGCGCTCGGCGGTCATGGCGTACTCGTCCGCGCCGACTCGCGCAGCTCCGCGATCTTGCGCTCGCCGATGCCCGTGACGCGCGCGAGTTCATCGACCGATGCGAAGCCGCCGCGCACCGCGCGGTCGGCGGCGATGCGCGCCGCCAGTTGCGGCCCGACCTCGGGCAGCAGCGCGAGTTCCTCGATGGGCGCGGTCGAGAGATCGATGCGGCAGACGGGCGGCGCCACCGTGCGCGGCGATGCGCCCGATGCGCGCGTGACCGCAAGCGCGGCGGCCAGCGCCAGCACGAAGGCGCTCCAGCAGAGAATCCCCCACGGCGGAACCGCGGGCGCGCTGGCGCGCGCGTTCATGGCGCCACCCGCCTCGCGCGCGCGTCGGCCTCGAGCCGCTGGCGGATCTCGAGCAGCTTCGCAAGGACCGGCTTCGGATTGCCGTCGGCGTCGATCACGCCGTCGCTCGGGCCGCCGCGCACATCCTGGAGCCGCGACCACCACGCGCCTTCGATGAAGGTGCGCGCGAGCGCCACCGTGAGGAACGAACTGCCCCAGCGCGCCTGCGTGTCGGGCGACCATGCCGGCGCCGAGTCGTCCGACGCGCGCCCGCGCCACACTCCGCGCGCGAGCGTCTCGCGCAAGCCGTCGCCCGCGCTCGGAACGCCGAAACCCGTCACGAAGATCGGAAGCTCGCGACCGACATATCCATCGAGGAGGCCCGCGGTCGTCATGAGGTCGCGCGCCGGATCGGCCGCACCGCCCTGCGTGAAGCGCACGCCCGCCGCGGTGAGGCTGAGGTTCGCCGCGACGAGCCCCTGGAGGAACGAGGTTGGCCACGCGGTGCCCTTGGTGCCGCGCCAGTGCTCGGCGCCGGGCGACTGGAGCTCGACCACCACGCGCGCGCCGCGCGCGACATCGCGCACCGCGACGACCGCCGTGCGGGTGAGGTCGACCATGCGCTCGATCCCCTCCTCGTGCCAGCCGGCGCAGTTCGCGCCGCTCGTCACGATGAAGATCGGCGTCGTCGCGCCGTAGCGCTCGCCCACCGCGCGCGCCTGGTTCCAGACGAGCTCGCGGAACTTCTTCGCGTCCGCGCGCGCGGCGAGCGCATGCGCGGGCAGCCCGCTGGCCTCGCCGTCGGTGGTGCCGAAGTCGATGACCGGCCCGAGGACGAGCGGCTTCTTCTCCTTCGCGCACCACGACGCCCACGCGTCGACGGCGCTGAAGTCGCGCTTGCCTTCCTTCTTCTCGATGAGCGCCCACGGCGTGCGCAGCGCGATGACATCGAACCGCTTCGCGGCGGCCATGCTCGCGGGCGTCGGTGGCGTCGCGGGGTCGACGCACACGCCGAGCGTGGTCGAGCTGACGCCCTTGCGCCGCGCGCGGCGCGCCAGCAGGTGCCGCGCATGGCGGAGCGCCAGCGCCTCGCCCGCGTCGAGCCCGTAGGCGATCGAGCGCCGCGCGAGGCGCTCGGCCTCGAGCGGGTCGTCGCAGCGCAGCGCCTCGCGGAAGGTGGCGCGCGCCGACTCCCAGAGCTCGATCGACTCCTTCGCGAGCGCCGGGTTCCACATCTGCCAGGTCTCGCACTCCTCGACGAACTGCTTGATCATCGACCGCGCGATCTCGATGAAGAGGTCGTAGGGCTTCTCGCGGGCCGGCAGGAAGCAGGTCTGCAGCACCAGCCGCCCCGCGGCGCCCGCGTCGACCAGGAGCGCGAGCCCGATCGGCGTGTCGTTCGCGGGCTTCGCGTAGATCGTGTCGCCGACCTGCTTCCACGCGCCGCGCGCGGGACGCCCGTCGGTCCCGATCAGGTAGCACGACGAGATGCTCCACCGGCCGTCCGTGGCGCCACCGCCGCCATCGCGGGCGGGCGTCGGGGGGAGCAGCGGGTCTGGACCCGCAGGGTCGTGGATGCGGAACTGATGCACGGCGAGCGAAGCGCGGACTGGGCGGGAAGCGCGGTCTGGGGCGGAACGCGTCGGACGCCCCGGGATTCGTACGGAAACGGCGGAAACGGCGGGATCGGCAAAAATACGCGCGCTCGCCGCGGACATTGCGGTGCGGGCGTCGGCTTGGTTGCGGGCGGCTTCGGACCGCCCGCGCGGAGTGTACCCTGCCCGCGGATGTCCTCCTCGAGTTCCGCAGTTTCTCCGAACGCTTCGCGCGACGCCGTGTTCCGCACCGACCTCCCGCTTCCGGGACGGCGGCAGGGCAAGGTGCGCGATGTCTACCGCACCGCGGCGCACCCAGCGTCGCCGCTTCTCATCGTCGCCACCGACCGCCTGAGCGCGTTCGATGTCGTGATGCCGACGCCGGTCCCCGGCAAGGGACGGCTCCTCACCTCGATGAGCCTCGGCTGGTTCGGGTTCCTCCGCTCGCGCGGCCTCGTGGGCGACCATGTCCTCGGCACCGACCTCTCGACGGTCGCGGGGCTTGCAGACGCCGACCGCGCCATGCTTGCGGGGCGCTCGATGCTCTGCCGCGCGGCGAAGGTGGTGCCGATCGAGTGCGTGGCGCGCGGCTACCTCGCCGGGAGCGGCTGGGTCGAGTACCAGAAGTCGGGAACGGTCTGCGGCATTCCCCTGCCGAGCGGCCTCACCCAGTGCGCCCGGCTTCCAGAGCCGATCTTCACCCCCGCCACCAAGGCCGAGGAAGGCCACGACGAGAACATCTCGTTCCGACACGCGTGCGAGCTCGTCGGCACCGACCTCATGACTCGGCTCCGCGAGCTCACGATCGCGATCTACGAGGCTGCGGCCGACTACGCGCTCGAGCGCGGGGTGATCCTCGCCGACACCAAGTTCGAGTTCGGCTTCGCGCTCGGACCGAACGGCGAGCCGACCGACGAGCTCATTCTCGTCGACGAGGTGCTGACCCCCGATTCCTCGCGCTACTGGCCCGCGGACGACTACGCCGCCGGCCGCGACCAGCAGAGCTACGACAAGCAGTTCGTGCGCAACTACCTCCTCGGCCTCGTGTCGCAAGGCAAGTGGAACAAGGAGGCGCCGGGCCCCGAGCTTCCGGCCGATGTGGTGGCCGCGACCGTCGCGCGCTACGAGGAGGCGCTCGCCAAGCTCGCCCTGCCGGCCTTCGACGCCCGCGCGGCGGGAGGACGGCGATGAGCGCGAAGATCATCGACGGCAAGGAACTGAGCGCGCGCGTCCGCGAGGACCTGGTCGCCCGCATCAAGGCGGCCGGACGACCCGTGCGCCTCGACGCGGTGCTCGTCGGCAGCGACCGTGCGGCGTCGATCTACGCGGAGAACCAGGCCAAGACCTGCGCGGCGGTCGGCATCGACTACCGCCTCCACCGCCTGCCCGACGGCGCGGTCTACGACGACATCGCGGGGCGCATCCTGCTTCTCAACACCGAAGACGATGTGCGCGCGATCATGCTGCACCTCCCGCTTCCGCCGGGCGTCGATGTCGAGCGCATCCAGTCGCTCATCGCGCCTGAGAAGGATGTCGAGGGCGTGAATCCCGCGAACATCGGCAATGTCGTCTACGGCCGCCGCAGCCTCGTGCCCTGCACGGCGCTCGCGTCGGTCGAGATGATCGAGTCGACGGGCGTCGAGCTGCGCGGTTCGCGCTGCGTCATCGTCGGCGCGTCGAACATCGTCGGCAAGCCGATCGCGGTTCTCCTGATGCGCGCCGAGGCGACCGTCGTCTCGACCAACAAGTTCACGCGCGGGATCGCCGACCTCACCCGCTCGGCCGATGTGCTCGTCGCCGCGGCGGGCGTGCCGGGCCTCATCAAGGGCGACATGGTCAAGCCGGGCGCGGTCGTCATCGATGTCGGCATCAACCGAGTCGCCGGCGCCGACGGCAAGTCGATCACGGTCGGCGATGTCGCCTTCGACGAGGCGCGCGAGGTCGCAGGGTGGATTTCCCCGGTTCCGGGCGGCGTCGGCCCCATGACGGTGGCGATGCTCCTTCGAAATACGGTCGATGCCGCGCTGCGCTGAGAGGCCCCTCGGTTAGCATGGCAGGACCGAAAGGAACCCCTGCCAGCCATGACCATCATCGCCTCCACCACGCTCGCCGTTCTTCTCCTCGCCTTCCCGCAAGACGCCGCGAAGAGCGTGCCCGCCACGCCGGTGAAGCCCGCCGCAGCGCCTGCCCAGGATGCTGCCAAGCGCCCCGACGCCCCCAAGCCGCTGAAGCTCGGCGACGCCGCGCCCGAGTTCAAGGTCGACGAGTGGGTGAAGGGCGAGAAGTTCGACTCGCTCGAGTCGGGCAAGGTGCATGTGCTCGAGTTCTGGGCGACCTGGTGCGGCCCGTGCATCACGGCGATTCCGCATCTCACCGAGCTCCAGAAGAAGTACCCCGATGTCCGCTTCGTCGGCGTCGCGTCG
>Ga0209972_10001096_pt1 | contig 24673 bp, 19 predicted proteins | sample NOAtaG_7_FD_187302 | JGI IMG/M metagenome (GOLD analysis project Ga0209972, IMG submission 187302) | Freshwater lake microbial communities from Lake Erie, under a cyanobacterial bloom - NOAA_Erie_Diel1S_2200h metaG (SPAdes) (version 2) | ecosystem: Environmental > Aquatic > Freshwater > Lake ... | reverse complement strand
GACGTGCGCCTCGACCCGCACGACGTCGTGCGCCCCGACATCGTGGGCTGGCGCCGCGCGCGGCTGCCGGTGAAGCCGAGCCAGCCCCCGGCCGAGGTCGTGCCGGACTGGATCTGCGAGGTCCTGTCCCCCGGCGACGGCAAGCACGACCGCCGCACGAAGAAGGCCCTCCACGCCCGCTTCGGCGTCGCGCACGACTGGATCGTCGACCCGGAGCTGCGCCTGCTCGAGGCCTACACCCTCGAGCCGAGCGGCCTCTGGCTGAACACCGGCACCTACGACGAGACGAGCAAGGCGCGCATCGCGCCCTTCGACGCGATCGAGCTCGACCTCGCGAACGTGTTGCCTCCGGTCGAGCCACCGGCCGCGTCGTAGCGAGCCCGAGAGGCCGTTCAGAGGCCGCGGATGCGGGCGACGACCGCGAGGCGCACGCCGTCACGCTCGGTCTCGAGGGCGACATAGCCGGTGCCATCGACGAGCTCGCTGAGGCCGGTGAGCGTCGACGTCGCCGCGACGGAGTTCATCGCCCCGAGGGCGAGGTCGACCGTCTCGGCGGGGGCGAGGGTGCGGCGCAGCGCGCCATCGGGTCCGAGCGATCGGAGCTCGCCCGAGGCGCGCGGCGCGGCGAGCACCAGCCCCTCGTCGCTCGGGCGCACGAGCGGAGCGCGGGGACCGAGCCGCGTGCGCGTGCCGTCGGGCGCGAGGCGGACGAGCGACTCGCCGTCCTCGGCGATCGGCGTTCCGTCGGCGAAGAACGCCCGGGGCGCGAGGCCCGAGGGCAGGCGCGCCGCGTCTGATCGGCTCGGCGCATCGAACCATTGAACACGGCCGGCGACCCGGGCCCACACGCCGCCCGCGGGGTGCGGGGCGATCGGGCCCTCGTCGACCGGGCCTCGGTCGATCGCCGCGCGTGCGCCGCCGAGCTGCCACAGCGCCGACCCGTCCGTGAGCCACGCCGCGGAGGGATCGGCCCGGTCGGCGTGCAGCTCGGCGCGGGCGCCGACGAGACCGGGGCGCGGCGTGACCCGCACGGTGAACCGGCAGTCGCGGCCCGCGACCGGCACGAGCTCGGCGAGCTGCTCGTCCATCGCGAGCAGCACCACCCCGTCGCCGCGCCGGGCGATCGCGCCGATCGCAGGTTCCTCGGACTCGACCCCGAGGAGCGCGTCGAGCGTGCATACCTCGATCGCCACGGTGCCCGGGGGCAGCGGCGCATCGAAGGCCGCCGGATCGGGCTCGGCCGAGAGCTCGACGGCCGGCACGACCGCGGCAGGGGAAGGGACCTCGACCGCGGGCTCGCGGCTCCTCGGCTCGACCTCACCCGGGCCGCCGCACGCGGCGAGGCCGAGCAGCGCGAACGCGCGCGCCGCGCTGCGTCCGCAGACCGGCGGGCGTGTCACGTCTCCTCCGTGCGCGGCAGGTAGGCGATCGTGCGGACGGTCTCGAGCAGATGATCGACGACCTCGTCGTCCGCGCGCTCGAGCACCACGCCTGCGCCCGGCGTGTCGCTGCCCGCGCCATTGCGGAAAGCGACCACGCCCGCGAGACGCCGGCCGCCGACCTCGACCTCGAGGTCCGCGCCGACGCGCGGCGCATCCTCGGCCGGAACGAACACACCCACGACACCGTCCTCCGCCACGTAGCGGAACACGAACGCGCGCTCGTCACCGCGCGCCACGACGAAGGGCCGCACGGAGGGCGCATACCAGCCCCGCGTGGAGGGCTGCAAGGAGGCGCATGCCCGAGGCATCCCGGGGGCGCCGCCTCAGCTCCCCGCCCCCGGGGCTGCCGTCGCCGGGGCGTCGATCGCGGGCTCCGGCGCCGCGCACCGCTCGACCGTGCGCAGCGCACGCTCCGCCTCGGTGAGCCGCTCCCAGCGCTGATCCGCCTCGTGCATCCGCATCGGCTCGTCGCCGATGAGGCGCCGGATCTCGGCTTCGCTCGCGCCGGGATCGGGCTCGACCCGCACGAGCCCGGCGAGCAAGGCCTCCCCCGCCTCGTCGCAGGAGGCGGCGCGGAGCCGGAAGCCCGCAAGGAGCGGATCCTCGACGAGCACGTAGTAGGTCTGCCCCGCCTCGAGCGGCGCGGTGTGCACGACGTGGCCCGACACGTTGCGCACCGCGTAGAAACGGTACGCGCCCGGCGCGACGTCGCGGCTGAGGTAGTGCCCGCCGCGCAGCTGCCCGAGGTAGGCGCCGAAGGCGTCGAGCAGCGTCACGACGGTGCGCCCCTCCTCCATCACGAAGACCACGCGCGCGTGGCCCGCGGCCGGCGCGCCGAGCGGCCCCGTGCTCGGGCGCATGTGGAACACGCCGCCTCCGCACGCCCCGAGCAGCAGGGCCGCCGCGAGGACGGGCAGCGGAGAGCGGGGCGCGCTGGATCGGATCGAGCGGGGCATGGGAGGCAACGATAGCGCGGCCCGATCGCCCCGGGCGGGCCCCGATCGAGGCCCTCGCGGGCCCTGCCGCCGCCGGGCTGCGTGCCGCGGAAGATGCGCGCGCGCCGCGGTCCGGTGCATCATTCGGCGATGCGTGCCCTCGTCCCCTTCGGCGTCCTCTCGCTCCTCGCGGGCTGCAGCTGCAGCACCCCGCCGCGGCCGCCCGCGGAGACCCTCTCGAGCTGCCAGAACGGGGAGGACGACGACGCCGATGGCGCGAGCGACTGCGCCGACGACGACTGCCGGCGCTTTCCCTTCTGCGGAGGCACCGACGCCGGCCTCGTCGACGCCGACCTGCGCGACGCCGGCCCGCGCGATGCGCCGCGGGGCGACGCCCGCCTCGACCTCTGCACCGCACCGATCGACCTCGTCTTCGTGCTCGACGTCAGCACCTCGATGGCGATGGAGGCGGCGGCGCTGCGGGACGGAATCGGCCGCATCTACGCGGCGGCCGAGGCGCTCACCGCCGACACCCGCTTCTCGCTCGTCGTCTTCGTCGACGACGCGCTCGTCGTCGACGGCTGCGGCGGCTTCGCGACCGCCGCGGCGCTGCAGTCCGAGTTCGACACGTGGCGGGCCTTCTGCGCGAGCAACCAGTCCCCGGTCTCGGGCGCGACCAACTTCGACTGCGTCGAGGCCTCGCTCGACGCGATGTACGCCGCCGCGACGGGCTGCACCTGGCGCGAGGGCGCGACCCACATCCTCATCCACGTCACCGACGACACCTTCGAGGAGCCGCCCTACGTGTACAGCGACTCGTTCGGCGGCGGCGTGCCTGCGGTCGCTTCGTACTCGCAGACGGTCGCGGCGCTCCTCGCGAACGAGGTCCGCGTCGGGGCCTTCGCGATGCGCACCCCCGAGGACTGCGGCGCGGGCACGAGCCCGAACACCGCGCGCGGCTTCTTCGAGCCCTACGCCGGCATGGAGGCCCTCCCCAGCGTCACCGGGGGCGCGGTCTGGGATCTCCGCGACGTGCGCGAGGGCCGCCTCGACATGGCCACCGCCATCACCGCGATGGTGGAAGAGGAATACTGCACGGTGTTCTGAGTCCCTGCGCCGTTGTGCACGGTGGCGCGGTCCACTACCATCCGCCCGACCCTTCGGAGGCTCTCATGATGCAGCGCGCACTCGGTATCGTCGGGTTCATCGGCTTTCTCCTCGTCGTGAACGCGATCTCCTACGCCTGCGACTGGGGCTTCATCTTCTACTGAGTCGAAACGGAGCGAACGCCGTGCTCGGGCGCATCTGGGCCATCACCCTCAACACCTTCCGCGAAGCCGTGCGCGACCGCGTGCTGCTCGGCGTCCTCGGCGCGGCGGGCGGCGTGCTGCTCTTCTCGCTCGCGCTCGCCGAGCTCGCGCTCGATCAGCAGCGCCGCGTCGTGCTCGACGTCGGCCTCGCCTCGATCTCGCTCTTCTCGGTCGTCATGGCCGTCTTCCTCGGCAGCTCGCTGCTCTCGAAGGAGATCGAGCGCCGTACCCTCTACGTGATTCTCCCCAAACCCATCCGACGGCACGAGTTCCTGCTCGGCAAGTACTTCGGCATCGTGCTGACGACCTCGGTCTTCGTCTGCATCATGGGCGCCATCCAGCTCTGGGTGACCTCGATCCAGGCCGAGGCGAACCAAACCCTGCTCGCGCTCGTGCCCATCGTCCTCTTCGGCGGCCTCGGCGCCACGATGTGGCGGGCCGGCGACCGCACCGCCGTCGTGCCGCCCTTCTCGCTAGTGGCGCTCGCGTGCACCACGGGCCTGGCCGCCACCACCGACGCCGAGCTCGTGCCGATCCTGCTCTCGCTCCTCTTGGTCGTGGGCGAGATCGCGCTGCTCACGGCGGTCGCGATGCTCTTCTCCTCGTTCTCCACGCCCTTTCTCACCGGCGCCTTCACCGTGGGCGTCTGGATCGTGGGTCGCTCGGCCGACGAGATGAGCGACATCCACTCGCGCGCGATCACCCCGGAGGTCGAGTCGCTGCTGCACGGCCTGGCCTGGGTGGTGCCGAACTTCGACCTCTTCGTGCCGCATCCCCGCGCGCTCACCGAAGCGTCGGCCGCCCTCACTCCCTCGCTCTACGTGGTCGAGACCATGGCCTACGGCGTCGTGTACGCGGCGCTGCTCCTCGTCGCGGCGTGCGGCGTCTTCGCCAAGCGCGACTTCGTGTGAGCCGACCTTGAGCCGGGCGGCACGGAGCACCCTCGCGCGCCTCGCGGGCATCCTGCTCGTGGTGATGATCGTGCTCGCAGCGAAGGTCGCGGTCGCCGGCCGGGCCGAGCTCGACGAGGCGCTCCGCGCCGAGGCCGCGGGCGAGCTGGACGTCGCCATCACCCACCACCGCCGCGCGGTCCGCTGGTTCTTGCCCGTCGCGCCCTGGGCCGATGTGTCCCTCGAACGACTCCTCGCCATCGGCGCGCAGGCCGAGGAAGGCGGCGACACCGCGCTGGCCCTCTCGGCCTACCGCAGCGTGCGCGCGGGGGTGATGGCCGGCCGGAGCCTGTGGATCCCCCACCGTGAGGCGCTGCGACGCGCCGACGAGCGCATCGCACACCTCATGGCGCGCGGCGACGTACCCCCGATCGATGCCCGCCTCTCGGCGTCCGAGCGCGAGGCGCGTTACCTCGCGATGCTCGAGGAGGATCGGGATCCCGTCCTCGGCTGGGCGCTCCTGGCGCTGCTCGGCTTCGGGCTCTGGATCCTCGGCGCCTACCGCGTGCTGACGCGCGCCATCGATCGCGACGACCGCGTCGTGCAGACCGAGCTCCGCACCTGGGGGACCATCTTCGTGCTCGGCTTCGGCTGCTTCGCCATCGGCCTCGCGCTGGCCTGAACGGTCGAGCCCGATCACGGCCACCGCCGCCAGAGAGGCCGCTCGGACGGGCCCGATCGAGCCGCCTGGCCCCGTGGTCCGCCGCATGGGTCGCGGGCTGCGCGGCGGAGAAGGGCGGGCGGGCGAGGGCGCCTGCGGGCGACCGTTCGTTCACCTTGGCCGGGGCGGCGTCCCCGCGCCGGAGACGGCGTCGTTGAATGCGCGCGGCAACTCCGCGCGCGCGGTGCGCGCGGCCGACGCGCCCGGCTCGCCCATACGGTGCAACGCCGCTGCGAGGGCCTCCCAGGGGACCCGGCCGCGTCGCCGTCGCCAAGCACGGGCGAAGTCGAGCAGGCGCTCCGCGGTGCGCGGGGTCGGCGTGCTCGCCAGCCACTGCAGCTCGAGCTCGGTCGGCTCCACGTGGGCCGCGACCGGGATGGGCACGGCAGCGAGCACCAACGGTTCACGCCGCTCGAGGGGCAGACCGGCGACGACGTGAGCGAGGTCGGACGCGTAGGGCGAGCGTGGTGCGAGCGCAGCGACGAGCACCTCGTCACGCGCGCGATCCTTTCGCCGGAGGACCACGACCGCAGCCGCCCGAGGATCGCGCAGCGTGCGCGCATCGGCCTCCAGCGACGCGATGCTCGCCTCCGGGGCGAGCTCGGCGAGGACCCGGACGTTGCGACGCCGTTCTTCCTCGTCGCGCACCGGATCGACGGGCTCGTTGGCCTGCGCAAGGCGCGTGATGGGCACGTGGCGCGCGAAGACGAGCGCCGTGAGACCGCGCGCCACCACATCGTCGTCCGCCGAGGCGAGTGCCGCCGCGGCGCGCTCGACGGGGACCCCGTCGTGCACGACAGCATCCACGAGCTTCCAGAGCGGGAGCGGGCGGCCATCGAGCTGCACGGTGTGCTCCTCGGGACCGGCGATGGCGGGGTCCGCGAAGCGGGCGAGGGCACCCCGATCACGCGGCAGTCCGCAGCCGTCGAGCGCGAGCCAGAGATCGCCGGAGCCTGCGGCGAGCTCCGAGCGGGCGATGGCCCCGAGGATCCGCGGCGCGTCGGGCAGCAACTCGGCGAGCGTCCACCGGCGCGTCGGGGGCGCGGAGACCAGCTTCCCCAAGAGCCTCATCGCCACCCGCCCTGCTTCGTCCGAGGTCCTCGCTTGCTCGATCCACGCGAGCAGCTCGTCGGTGCTTGCGTGGCCCAATCGGTCGGCGTCGGGCACGGACTCGGCGGAAGCGGCCATCGCGATCGAGGCGGTACGCTAGCCCAGCGGGCCGTGCCAGGACAAGCACGCTGCGCTGCGTCCGGCGGGCCACCGACCGCGAGGACCGCATCGTGCTGACCGGGCTCCGCACCTGGGGCACGGTCGTCATGTTCGGCGATGAGGCCTCGCGCTCGCCGGAGCGAGCACGCTCAGGGCGAAACGACGTCGGCGAGGGAGAAGTCGACGTTCAGCGTGCCGCCCTTCCAGGGGCGGGCATCGTCCTTCTTGGCCGCAGCATGCACCGGCGGATCGGCGCGCAGGGCGAGCGCCTTCCGGTACGCCGTCCGCGCCGCGTCCCGGCGGCCGAGGCGATCGAGCGCGCGGCCGAGCCAGAGCTGCATCGCCGCGCGGCGCTCCTCGTGCGGGTGTCCGATCTCGGCGGCGCGTGCGAGCCGGATGCGGGCCGCCTCCGCGTCCCCGCTCTCGAGCGCCGTGAGGCCGGCGAGGAAGTGGAAGAGGGCCTCGTCCGGCGCGAGCGCCCTCGCACGATCCATCTCCGCCTGCGCGCCGCGCACGTCGCCCTCGTCGAGGTAGGCGACGTACGCGCGCCGGTAGTGCTCGTAGGCCTGCCGGGCCGCGTCGGTCTCGCCGTCGGCGAGGCGGAAGCTCGGCTTCGAGGCCGCGCCGAGCGCATCGAAGGAGAAGCAGACCCACTCGCCCCGGCTCGTCGGCGCCTCTCCGGTGCCGACCCACACCTCGCCGTCCTCGGGGGAGAAGACCACCGAGCCGACGGTCATCACCATCGCGATCGACTCGCTGATTCGGCAGTCCTCGCGGCCGCGGTCGCCCACGACGCCGGCCATGCCCGCCGGGTCGAGCGCGCCGCTCCGCTCGGCGAGCAGCTCGCTGGCCCGCCGGTGCCGCGCCTCGTTGTGCCGCCAGTAGCTGCCGTAGAGGTTCACCTCGGTGCGGCCGAGCTCCTCGTCGAGGTACACGTTCGCGTAGCCGAAGGTGTGCTCGCTGCCCCCGATGCGGCGCGCGGCCTTGCGGTCCGGGCTCTCCTCGAGGCAGAGCACGTCACGGCGCTTGCCGTCCGCGACGAGGTAGGTCCAGCAGCCGATCGGGGTGTGGCTGCGCAGGATCGCCTCGGCCTCGTCGAGGCTCGAGGCCTCGCGCATGACCCGGTCCCCGACCGCGCCGATCGGCGTGCCGCCGAGGCGCGTGGACGCCGTGAACATGTGCTGGTGCACGGTGAGCGTGAGGCCCGCCTCGTTCATCGCGGTCACGCCGCCCATCCCGACGCCGGCCGAGGCGACCGACACGTAGCGGTGGCCCTGATCGGGCGTGTGGAAGAGGACCGCCGCGTTCGACGGCCAGGTGCCGACGCCGTGGTAGTCGAGGTTGCGGGCGTGCAGCAGCTTGCCGTCCTTGGTGGCCTCACCCCAAGCGATCGCGCTGGTGCAGCCGAGGCCGAGCGAGAGGCGATGCACGACCGCGGGACCGGGCGCCTTCAGCTCCATCGCCCGCGCCGCGACCCAGAGCAGGGTGTCGGGCAGCGTGCAGCCGGCCATGAACTCCTCGAACGAGAGACCCGCACCCGCAGCGATGCCGCGGATGGTCTCGACGGCGTAGTCGGGCATCGCGCGCTCGACCTGCTTGCCGATCAGCGTCTGCAGCGCCGGCATGACGAGCTTGCCCGCGGGCCCGAGGCCCTTGCCGACGAGGCGCTCGACGTAGGAGCGGTAGTAGGGGATCGGCCCGCCCCGCACCGCCTCGGGCAGGAGCGCGCCGTGCTGCTCGCCCATCTCGAAGAACGAGCCGCGGAGATCGAGCACGTGCACGCCGGAGACGACGTGGTGACTGCCCTTCTTGTAGGTGCGGCGAACGGGCGCAGGGCGGGAGGCGGTGCGGACGGTGTCGAGCATGGAGATCTCCAGGACGATGCGGACTAGCGGCGGGCGGCGCGCCGGCGCGGCGCGGGCGGAGCGGTGGGGAACGAGGCGGCCTCCTCGCTGAGCGCGGCGGCGGCGAGCATGCGGGGGTTGGCCCACTCGTGGAACGCGCGGACCATCGCGCGCGTCCCCTCGACGTCGCGCTGGACGAGGAGCGCGACCAGGGCGCGCAGCCCGGTGAGGTGCGCATCGACCGGCGGCCGCGCGAGCTGGAAGAGCTCGTCGAGGTCGACCGAGATGGTTCGGTTCCAGTGGGCGAGCATGAGGAAGACGGGGTTGTGCGTGGCCTCGGCGACGAGGAACGGGAGCTCGCGGCCGAGGCGCGCGAACTCGAGCCCGTCGTGGCGGGCGGCATCCATCCGGGCGAGCAGCGCCTCGAGCGCGGCGATGTCGCCTGCGGTGCGGCGCTCGGCGGCGAGGGCCGACATCTGCACGTCGAGCTCGGCGCGCACCTCGAGCAGGCCGCGCAGCATCCGCACGTCCACCTGACCGGGGCGCGGCGCGACGAGGGCCCGCAGCACCTCGGGCGACATCGAGCCGAGCGGGTCGAGCACTTCGGTCCCCCGGCGCCGCACCGGGCGCACGAGGCGGTGCACCTCGAGGAGCTTGATCGCCTCGCGGATCACGCTGCGGTTCACCCCCAGCTCGGCCGCGAGCTCGTCCTCGCGCGGCAGGTTCGTCCCGACGCCGAGCTCGCCGGCGGCGATGCGCCGCATGAGCTCCCGCGCGACCTGATCGGCCTTGCGGAGCGCGGGCCAGGGCCCGGAGTTGCGGGCCGCGGGCGATGGGCCCGGCTTGCGGGGCGGGACGCGGGGCGTGGAGCGCGGCGGCACGTTGTTCTTATACATCCGATGTATTCAACGTCCACCGATGTTCTGTCATCCGTCGGTCACAGCCTCCGGCGCCCGGGCTGCTACAACCGGCCGTGGCCAAGGACCTCGTCCCCATCGACACGCCGATCGCCGTCTTCTCCGACGTGCACGGCAACCTGACCGCGCTCGAGGCGGTGCTCGCCGAGCTCGACAAGCGGCGGGTGCCCCGCGCCTTGGTCCTCGGCGACCACCTGCTCGGGGGCGCGCAGCCACTCGAGACCTGGCGGCGCTTGAGCCGCAAGGAGGGCCTGCGCCTCGAGCTCGGTCGGAGCCTCGGCGACACCGCGCTCGCGACGCTGCCCGAGTCGCGCCTGACTCCCCGGGTGCCCGAGGACGAGCCGAAGCGCGCGCAGTTCCTCGAGACCCGGAAGGCGGTCGGCGCGCTGGTGCTCAAGGCGCTCGAGAAGCTGCCCACCTACCTTCGCGCCGAGCTCGCCGACGGACGCGAGCTCCTCGCGCTGCACGGTGCCCCGCGCGATCCCGGGGCCGAGATCACCCACGACCTCGACGACGACGAGCTCTCCGCGCTGCTCGGCGACGAGCCGGCCGACATCGTGGTCGTCGCGGGCGCGCACGTGCCCTTCCAGCGCGAGCTCGGCCCGACCCGCATCGTCGGGCTCGGCGCGGTCGGCGAGCCGCTCGGCCCCGATCGGGCAGCCCACGTGGTGCTCGTCACCCCGCGCTACGACGGCGCGGTGATCGAGGACGTCTTCGTGCCCTACGGGCAGGGATGAAGACCGCGCGCATCCTCGACCGCGTGCGCGGCGAAGGCAGCAGCTACCTCGTCCTGAGCGAGCTGCACGGCATCCTCACCGTCTCGGTCGACGAGCGGGTGCTCATGTCGAGCGCGGCGCACGGCTCGGAGGAGCGCATGGCGATCCGCGCGCTCGGCGGCGGCAAGCGGCGGCGGCCGCGGCGGGTGCTCGTGGGGGGCCTCGGACTCGGCTACACGCTGCGCGCAGCCCTGGATCTGAGCGGCGACGAGGACCAGGTCGACGTCGCCGAGCTCCTGCCCGCGATCGTGCGATGGCACGAGGAGGGCCCGCTCGGCGAGCTGTCGCGCCATCCGCTGCGCGATCCGCGGGTGCGTCTTCTGCGGAGCGACGTGCGCGAGGTGCTCGCGGCCGAGCCGGAGGGCTACGACGCGATCCTGCTCGACGTCGACAACGGCCCGACCGCGCTCGTGAGCAAGGCGAACGCGCGGCTCTACGACGAGGCCGGGGCACGCCTCTGTGCGGAGGCCCTGTCGCGCGGCGGCGTGCTCGTCACGTGGTCGGCGCACCCCGACGAGGGCTACGCGCGGCGCCTCCGCGCGGCGGGCCTGACGACGCGGGTGGAGCGCACCGGCGCCGAGCACGCGAGCGACGCCTCGCTCGAGCACTGGCTCTTCGTCGGCACGAAGGGCTGAGCCCGCCCGCGCGCTCAGCGCACCTGCACGAGCGTACCCGGCGTGCCCGGGCCTGCGAGGATCGCGTCCCAGCCGGGGGGCAGCGCGGGCGCGGTGCGGCCGAAGAGCCAGGCCGCGTCGCGGGGCGCGAGGTTCACGCAGCCGTGGCTGCGGACGCGACCGAAGTCGTCGTGCCAGAAGGCCGCGTGGAGCGCGACGCCCTCGGCGAAGTACTGCACCCAAGGCACCGACTCGATGAGGTAGTTGCTCTCGGCGTCGGTGCGCTCGAGGTCGTCCATGCCGTCCTCGGCGAGCTTCGCCCAGACGCGGAACGTGCCCTCCGGCGTCGCGTGCGCGGCGCGGCCGGTCGAGACGAGGGTCGCGTAGATGGGCCGGTCGCCCTCGTAGACGACGAGCGTCTGGCTCGCGCGCTCGACGTCGATCCACAGCTCGTCCGCGCCGACCTCGGCCGGGCGCGCCGCGAGGGTCGGCCGCTGCACCTCGCGCGCGGAGACCACGCCCTCGCTGGTCCGGAAGAGGCCGCGCGGCAGCTCCTCGAGGATCCGCAAGGCCTCGCGGGCGCCGGTGCGGCGCACGGTGCGCGAGCCCGCGCGCGTGCCGCTCCAGGCGCGGATCCGCGCGCCGCCGCGGCGGCTCCAGACGACGTCGAGCGTGCCCTCGAGGGCGACGCCCTGAAACTCGCTGCCCCGCGCGTAGCGGAGGTCCTCTTCGGCGACCCAGAGGCCGCTCGCGCCGCGCACGAAGGGCACGCCGTCCTCCATGCGCCGCTCGAGCACCGCGATGCCGAAGCCGCGGCCGAGCGACTCGGCCCACTCGTCGCGGAAGTAGTCGCCGGGCCGGGAGTAGGCCCAGGTGCCGTCGGCGGCGACGAAGGCGTGCTCGCGGAGCAGCAGACGTCCCGCGATCGGCGCCGCGACCGGCTCGCCCCAGGGAGGCTCGGTCGAGGGCGTCACGAGCCGCTCGCACACGTAGGCCTCGACCCCGACGCGGTACCACTCGCCGCCCGGGCAGCCTTCGCCCCGGACGCGCGCCTCGAAGGGAAGTCGCGTGCCGACCCGCACCGTGCCGCGCCGCGCCGCGCTCACGTCCGGGGCTGCGCGCACCGTCGCGCCGCTCCGCACCACGAGGAGCGAGGCCGTTCCGGCCGGCGCCGTGAGCACCGCGTCCTGGCCCGACGCATCGGCGGCGAGCACCGCGAGCACGAGCACGAGCGCGAAGCGACGAAGCATCGTGGGCATCGTGCCCCGCGAGTTCGACGCCGCGCCAGTTCCGCGGGCGCCGTCCCGCAGCGGGACCGACCCACGCGATCCTTCCCCCGGGGCGCACCTCGGCGCGGCGCTCACTCGTGCGCGATGGCGAAGCCGTCGGCCATCGGGGCGCGCGCGGCGTCGAGCCAGGTGATCCCGATCGCGCCTGCGTCGCTCGCGCGGGCGAGCACCGCGGCGGGCACCTCGTCCTCGGGGCCCCAGCCGTCGAGCTCGCTCGCCTCGCCGTCGAGCCAGGTGCCCCACTCGTAGGACGCGCTCGGGGCCCCCGTGAGCGGCCCGCAGGCGTAGGGGACCGGGCCCGCGGCGAAGAGGTGGCGCGCGCGCACGCGGCCCGCGGCGTAGCCTGGCCCGCTCGTCACCCAGCGCACCTCGAGGGCCGCCTCGGTGAGGCACGCCGCGGAGCGTGCGGGATCGAGCCGGCGCATCGCCTCGAGGACCTCGGTGCGCCGGGCCTCGAGCGCCGCGGAGGCGCGGGGGGCGCGGCGGGCCCCGCTCGCGAGGTCGAACGTGTCGATGGCGACCTGGCGCTCGCCGTGCGCGCCGCAGGCGCTCCGCACCCGCTCGGTGAGCACGACGAGGCGCCGGCCATGCGCGGCGAGGAGGCGGTGGCTCATCTCGTGCTGGGCGAAGTCCTGCAGGCCGCCATCCCCGGGCGAAGGCGAGAGGACGAGGCTCTCGGCGCCGCCGATGCCGACGAGCACCGCGCTCGCGATCGTGCCGCGCGCGCCCGGCTCGTCGTTCGTGCCGCCGCCGAGCAGCTCCTCGCAGGGGCGAAGCGCCACGCTCTCGGTGCGGCTCTCGAAGCGGTAGAGCCGATCGGCGATGCCGAGGAGCGCGCCGCCCGCCCGGCCGTGCAGGCGGCCCTCCGCATCGCGCCACTCGGTCCGGAGACCATCGCCCTCGGGCACGACGACGAGGTAGCCGGGCTCGCGGGGCTCCGCGCCCGGACCGCGGGCAACGCCGCCGCAGCCGAGCACGGCGAGAGCGAGCACGACGCGGAGCGCGTTCATGCACGCCTCCGGTGGAGGTCTGGGGCTTCGCGCTCCGCGGGCTCCTCCTCCGCCTCGCCGAGGAGGGCATCGGTCGAGACCGTGAGGAGCAGGCGGGCGCGTTCGCCGTCGAGGCGCGCGGAGGCCTCGTCGCGGGCCCGCTCGGCCGCGCTCGAGGCGCCCTCCTCGGACCGCCACGCGTCGAGGAGAAGCGCCCGCGGGGCGTGCTCGAGCACGAGCGTCTCGTCGAGCGTCAGCGCGGCATCCCACGAGGGGCGAAGGCAGAGGCGACGGCCGAACTCGGACCAGGTGACGCCCTCGGTGCGGGCGGCCTTCCACGCCTCGCGGAGCTCGCGCTCGCGCACCGTGCACGCGTCCTCGAGCGCGCGGCGCAGCGCGGGCGAGGTGGCCTGCAGCGCGAGGAAGGCCTCGATCCGCTCGTCGACGAGCGCGACGAGCAGCGCGGCGCGGCGGGTCCATGCGATCCCTGGGATGCGTTCCCAGAGCCGGGCCTGGGTGCGCGCGAACAGACGGGCGCGCGCAGCGAGGTCGACGACGATGGCGAACGCAGGAGAGCCCGGGGCGGCATCGCCGAGCAGCGCCGACGACGAGAAGGCCTCGAGGGTGCGCATGCGCGCGCGCAGGTCGTCCGCGTCGAGGCCGCCGCGGCCGCGGGTGTGCCGGAGGGCCGCGAGGTGCTCGGCGGCGAAGGCCACGAGGAGCGCGTCGGCGAGCGCCTCGGCGAGCGAGACGTCGGGGGCCCCGCGGCCGAGCTCCCGCGAGAGCGCGGCGAGCCGATCGTCGCGGCCCCGCGCGAGGAGCGTGGCCATGCGCGTACGCGCCGAGACGATGCGCGACGGATCGCCGAGCGCGTCGTCGTCCCACGCCGCGTGCGCGATGCCGCTGCGTCCGGTCGAGCGGGCGAGCACGTGCAGCCAGCCGAGCCGGCGGCGGCGCAGCGGGGCCCACGAGGGCGCCGTGTCGGGATCGAACTCGACGACGACCTCGTAGGAGCGCTCGGGGAAGAGGCGCGCGAGGCGCTCGGCGAGCGCCTGACCGCGCGCGAGCAGACGCGCCTCGCTCGGCGACTCGAACCCGAAGACGACCTCGTGGACCTCGACCCGCTCGGCGATGGGCAGCCCCTCGTCGGTCTCGGCGCCATGGGCGAGGCGTGCGACGAGCGCATCGGTGCCCGGCACGGGGTCCCGGGCCTCGATGGTCTCCGCGGCGCGGAGCAGGCCCGCAAGGCCGCGCGCGCCGCCGACGACGAGCAGGTCGACACGGTGCCGGCCCATCTCGGCGAGGCGCGCGGGCGAGAGGAACGAGCTCGGCGCGCGGCGACCGCCCGGCGTATCGAGCGGGCGGTCGGGCACGATCACGAGACCGCCGCGGGCCCGCTCGAGCAGGCTCGGTCCGCCCTCGTATGGGGCCCCGAGATCGAGGTCGCCGTGCAGCGCGAGATCGAAGACGTCGAGCACGTGACCGGTGGAGGTCGCGAGCGCGCGCCACGCCTCGACCTCCTCGCGCCCCGAGTGCTGGTGCGTGACGAGCAGCCAGTCGAAGGGCTCGCGCCCGGGCCGCGCGCCGACGCGGATCTCGAGGTCGCGCACCTGCACCGCGCGGAGCGTGCGCGGGGCCTCGGGCCGGCCGAGCTCGAGGGTGAGGCGCAGGCGCAGCGCCCGGTAGGCCTCGGCGCTGCGGCGGATCCCGATCGCGCCCTCGAAGCGCCAGGTCGCGCCGGGCTCGAGGCGATCGATCTCGCGGCTCCAGCCCCCGGCGAGCGGCATCCGCTCGCCCCGCTCGTCGAGCGCGAGGATGTCTCGCTCGTCGAGCTCGCTGCGCTCGAGCGCGACGTGTACGCGGAGCACGCGCCGGGCCTCCGAGGCGGCGCCGAGGGCCCTCGTGGACTGGTTCAGGACGGCGAAGCGCAGGCGTGAGACCTCGCCGCACGCCAGCGACGGCAAGGCTTCGACGACGCTCGCCGCCGCGGGAAAGCGCACGAGCAGCGTGCGTGCCGCGTCGAGCTGCGGGCCGGCGAAGCCCTCGAAGCTGCGCCGCGCATCGGGCACGAACGCGTCGAGCTTCACGCGCTCGGTCTCGGCGAGCGGGTCGGTCGAGCCGATCGGCGTGTGCTCGCGGAGCTCGAAGCAGAGCGGCCCGGGCAGGTTCACGCTCGCGCCTGGAGCGAGCCCAGGGGGCACGACGAGGCCCTCGCCGTGGAGGGGCCGGACCCAGCTCGACTCCCGGGCCTCGATCCGCACGGCGCGGGTGCGCGGCGTGGGCATGCCGCCGACGTTGACCACCTGCACGTCGCGCAGCTCGACCCGCTCGCCCGGCTCGGTGACGGCATCGGCGTCGGGTGTGACGATCTTCATACCGGTCAGCGCGAGGTGGTAGCGCGCGGGGTAGCGGTCGATTCCCGCGCCGCCGTCGACCTCGATGACGAAGCTCCCCTCGCGGCCAGCGCGCCCCTCGGCGAGGGGCCCCCGACCGAACGCGCCGGGACGGCCGGAGGCACCGTCGGAGCCGCCCGGGTTGTGGTGATGCCGGGTCCGCGTGCGGACCTCGCCGTTCGGGCCGTACTCGGTCTCGTAGGTGGTCCACGAGTGGCCCGCGCCGCCCGATCCGCCCGGGCCCGCGGCGCCGCCCGCGCCGTGCGCGCCGGGCCGGCCTCCGGCGGCGCCCTCGACGCCCGCGCGGACGAGCATGAGCAGGTGCGTGTCGGTCTCGCGCACCCGCACCCGCACCGAGCCGCCATCGCCCCCGGCGGCGCCGCTCGAGCCGGCGCCCCCATCGCCGCCGTCGCCGCCCGGGCCGCCATCGCTGCCGCTCGAGAACCGCGTGGCGTCGGCGCCGCTCCGTCCGCGGGCTCCGTCGCCGCCGTCGCCGCCGCGCCCGCCGTCACCGCCGCGCCCGCCGCGCGCGAGGAGATCGACGAAGCCGTGATCGCCGAGGTCGGCGCTGCGCTCGATCCGCTCCTCACGGCCCGCACCGCGGCGGATCCCCTGCAGCGCGAAGCGGCCCGCGCCGAGGTCCGTGAGCGCGACGTCGACGAGCCCGCCGGGCTGCCCGGGATGCGCCGGCCCGGCGTGGCCGCCGTGGTGGCCACTGCTGCCCGATCGCCCGCCGCTGCTCCCGGCGTGCCCGGCCGCGCCGGCCGCACCGGCCGCACCGCTCGCGTCGATGCGGAGCAGCACATCGCCACGCGGCGCCTCGGCCTCGGTCCGCTGCAGCTCTCGATAGGACACGGCCCGAGGGTAGGAAAAACGAGCAGCGAGGTCGACCGACCTGGACATCCGGGAGCAACCGAGCGCAGGACGGTACGATGGGGGGCGCCCTCGCAGAGGAGCACGGAGCCATCGATGCCGAAGAGCAACGCGACGATCGATCGATACGAGGTCTGGGGACGGATCGGCGCAGGCGGCATGAGCGAGGTGTGGCTCGCGCGGCACGTCGCGCTCGGGATGCCGGTCGTCATGAAGACGCTGAAGACGGAGCGCGGCCCGGGCTCCTCGGGCTCCCGGCGCGATCCGCGGGCGCGCATGCTCGACGAGGCGCGGCTCATGGCCCGCGTGACGAGCCCGCACGTGGTGCGGGCGATCGACACCGGCGAGCACGAGGGCGTGCCCTTCGTCGTGCAGGAGTACGTGGACGGGATCGACCTCGCGGAGCTCGATCGTCGGCGGCGCGCTGCACTCGGAGTCGGCCTGCCGCTCTGGTTCGTGTGCGAGGTCCTCGATCAGACCTGCGACGCGCTGCAGGCCGCGCATCGGGTAGGCGTCATCCACCGCGACGTGAAGCCGTCGAACCTCTTCGCGACCCCGGCCGGCGTGCGGCTCGGAGACTTCGGGATCGCGGTGCAGCACAGCGGCGCCTCGAGCGCGGAGATCTCGGGCACGCCCCTCTTCATGGCCCCCGAGCTGCTCGGCGCGGTGCCCCCTTCACGCGCCGCAGACGTGTACTCGCTGGGCGCGACGGCCTTCGATCTCCGCTACGGGACACCGCCCTTCCCGACGCTCGCCGCGGTGTGCGACCGGGCGATGAGGCCTCCCTTTCCTGCGCCGCGCAGCGGTCCGGAGTCGTTCTTCCAGCACCTCGTCGGGCGCATGCTGGCCAAGGACCCCGCGGCGCGCATCCCCGAGCCCAAGCCCGCGCGCCGCGAGGCCCGCATGCTGCACGCGGTGCTCGGCGGCGAGGCGTGCACGCGCTCCTTCGTCGCGACCGGTCCCACCTCGTTCCGCCACGGCGGGTGCGAGGTGACGCTCCGTGTCGGGGACATCGCGCACGCCGAGGCCGACGCCATCGTGAGCAGCGCGAACTACGAGATGAAGATGCGGAGCGGGGTGGGCGAGGCGCTGCGGCGCGCCGGCGGCGACGAGCTCGAGGAAGCGGCGATGGCCGAAGGACAGCGCGAGCTCGGCGCCTGCGTAGTGACCCGGGCCGGGCGCCTCCGCGCCGCGCACGTGCTGCACGCGGTGAGCGCGTGGAACGAGACCTCGGTGATCGGCCGCACGACCCACCGCGCGCTGCTCGCCGCCGAGGAGCTCGGTGCGCGCTCCCTCGCGATGTGCGCGCTCGGGACGGGCGCGGCGCGCGTGACCTTCGAGACCTGCGCCTCGGCGATGATGAGCACGCTGCGCTTTCACCTGCAGCTCGGCGGCTCACGGCTTCAACGCGTGACCCTGTACCTCGCCGACGAGGACAAGCTGCGCCGCTTCCGCGATGTCGCGCTCGACACGCTGCTCGCCGCGCCCGAGACCGAAGACGACGTCGGGCTCGCCGGAGCCCACGCGCCGGTCTCGGGCGAGGCGATGACCTGCATCGACTCGGAGAGCAGCCCGGGGGCGCGGGCCTCGGCCCCGCCCACCGGCCGCACGTGACGGATCCACGCCCTGCGGCGCGTCACATGGCGTCGCAGGCAGCAGGCGGCTCGATGTCGTCGAGCGAGAGCACCTTCTCGGGCAGCTCGGCGAACCACCACGGGTCGGCGATGAGCTCGTCGATCGCCCGATCGAGCATGCACGGCAGGCACTCGTCGGGATCGAAGAGCGGCACGCCGCAGCCCGGCGAGCCGGGCGCCTCGGCGCAGATCAACGGATGCAGCAGCGGCCACAGCCGGTTGTAGAACGCACTCGTCGGCAAGAGGGCTGGGCAGCGGAGGCCCTCGCCGCGGCGAACGAGGTCATCGCCGAGACGCGAGCCCGGCGTGGACAGCGCGAGCGAGGGGCAGAGCCCCCACGCGAGCGTCCCGTCCTCCTCGTACTCGTACTCCGGGCCCGCTGCCTCGCCCGCGCCGACGAGGAAGACGCGGAGCAGGCCTTGCCCGCGGGTCATCGCCGTGGCCTCCCCGCGGTCGAGCGGTCCCACGAAGCGGAGCCGACCGCGCAGGCGCTCGTCGGCCACCGCGGGATCGGCGTGGAAGAAGGTGCCGATCGCGCCGCCGTACATCTGGAACGGCAGTAGACGGGTCGGCGGGTGATCGGGCACGGGCTCGCTGTAGGAGCAGGGTTCGCTGCCGCAGGAACCGAACGACCACGAGCCCGCGCCGGGCGTGGTGCTGGCGATGACGTTCATCACCGTGGGCACCCCCCAGGAGGCGGTCAGGAGTTCGAGCGAGGCGACGAGGCGATCGTCATCGAGATCGGCATCGTGCTGATCGGTGAAGCCGATCGATACGGAGCTCTCGGGGCCGACGTATCCATCGGGGATCTCGCCGAACCATCCCACGGCGCCGTGGGCTCCGAGGCGCACGATGCGCAGCCGGTCGAGCGGAGGCGCGTCCGATCCTGCTACGCCGAAGGCCAGCCAGACCGCGGAGCCTTCCGCGTGGTCTCGGCGCGCGAGCGCCGGACGCACGGTCGAGACGACCGGCAGTCCATCGACCATGACCGGCAGCCAGGTCCCGTCGCAGCCGTCGAGTTCGCAGTGGATCGCATGAAGGGAACGATCGTCGAAGCGCCGGGCCACGAGGACGAAGGCATCGCCGGGCTGCTGCATCACCGCGACCCCGTCGACGGCGCCGAGGTAGGGCAGCGCGAGCTCGGTCAGACGGCTCGGCGCACCGATCGCGGAGACCGCGAGGCGCGGCGCGCTGCCCCAGCCGAGCGGGCCCGAGCCGAGCGGGTGCGGGCCATGGACGCCTGCGTCGTTCCACGCGACCGCGACCGCCCCGCCGGCGAAGTCGGTCGCGGAGATCGTCCCGGCGCCGCGGAGGGGGATCGGTGCGCCCGCGAGCGTGACGGCCACGGTGCCGCCCGTCGGCGCGCAGAGATCGCCTCGGAAGAGGCAGCCCTCGGCCCGCGGGATGGTCGACAGGTGCAGCCGTCCGTCGAGCCGATGCAGGACGCCGATGCCGGCGGCGGTCTGCACGCCGACGGGGGCGACCGCGAGGCCGTCGATCGAGGCGGGACAGGCCTCGCGAGTGCACACCGCGCCGTGCACAGCGCGCGAGCGGTCGGTGGCCCAGGCCGCGAGTCCGGCGGGGTACCACATCGAGCGCTCCACGCCGCGCTCGGCTCCGATCGGGCCTGCGATGACGTCGTCGAAGTCGCCGTCGCGGTTCGCGTCGAGCACGGCATCCCAGCCCTCGAACGCGACCGGGAACGCGTAGCTGCTCGTCCACGGGACGAGGTGGCCGACGCCGCCGTAGCCGCGCCAGGGGGAGCGCTCGTGGACGTGGCCATCGAAGGCGGGGACCGGCTCGGCGGAGAGCTCGCTCGCCGAGACGAAGCCCTCGATGCCGGGGCCGGCCGTGTAGCTCATCAGCGAGGCTTGCGAGAGCTTCCACGGCGAGAAGCGATCGCCGCGCGGAGCGCGGTGGGGGCTCGATGCGGAGGGCCCACCGTGATCGAGTCCGAGGTGGTGACCCAGCTCGTGGGCGAGCGCGCGGTTCGCCGCGGAGAGCACGGTGCCGCCGAACGCCGCTTGGCCGCCGCCCTCTTCGAGCGCGATCACCTCGACCCGGCGCATCCAGCCCTCGGTCGCAGGCCCGTAGTGCCTCGCTGCGGGATCGCTCTGGCACGCGCCACGCCGTGCGCCCGCCATGATCACCGAGCCCGGTGCGCTGTCCGGATGGCCCGCTCGATGCGGGAGGAAGAACGTGCGCACGGGTCCATGCGCCGGGAGCTCCGCGGCGCCGAGATCGATGTCGAAGTGCAGCGCGATACCCATCGATCCATCGGGGTTCGGGACCTCGACCGATGCGAAGGCCCGCGCGGCGTGAAGCAGGAAGTCGGGGCTGGCGGCACCAGGACCGCTGCCGGGATGGGGCGGCGAGGCCGTGGGGGGCCGCGGCGCCGGGAGCCCGCCGCGCACGCTGCAGTCCAGCGAGAGCACGTCGACCTCGAGGAACACGTCGCGGCGCATCGGATCGGCGCCCCAGCGCGGCGCGGTGATGTCCGTGTCGCCCGACCCCACGAGCGCGCGGTCCGCCTCCGCGGGGGCCTGCCACGCGGGCCCGTCGCTCCCGAGCACCTCGAACGTGTCGGTGAGTCCGTCTCCGTCGGTGTCACGCGGATCGAGGGTCGCCGGCAGCGAGATCGGACAGGTGCGTCCATCGGCGAGGGCCGTCGCGGTGCGTCCATCGCAGGTGCCGAGATCGCGCTCGACCTCGTCGGAGAGGCCATCGGCGTCGGCGTCGGCGCTCCTCCAGGCGTTGAGCACGACCCGCACACGGCCGCCGCCGAGCCGGCCCTCGACGAGCGGGCGGCCCTCCACGATCCGTTCGCGCACCGGCTGGCCGAGCATCGAGCGCCCCGGATCCGTCCCGCGGAACGACCACGGTCGCACGACCGCGTAGCGGGCGCCGCGGGCCAGCGCATCGGCGACCCGGGCCGCAGGCCCGATCCCCGACTGCGCGAAGTCTCCGCCGACGAGCCGCAGGTCCGCGTCGAGCAGCCAGAGCTCGGTCGCGTCCGCGCCGAGTCCGTCGTTGAAGCCGGTCGGATCGAGGGTGAGCACCGTCTCGACGTCGTGGGGCGTCTCGAGCAAGGGGATGGGCGCGGTGCCCGACACCTCGAAGGGCACCGAGCGGCTCGCGGCGATGAGGCGGCCCTCGACACGTCCGAGGCCGCCGACGCCCTGGTGCAAGGTCACGAAGGCGCGCCCGCTGCGGGGCACGACCGCGCAGACCTGTGCGGACGCGTCGGTGCAACGGGTCGCACGCACCCACTCGGAGCCGGCGGCGTCGAAGACCCGGAGAACGAGCGGCGGACGGGTGCGGCCCGCTTCGCAGCGGGTGCGCTCGTCGGCGCTCCCTAGGAGCTCGTCGGGACAGGTCCCGCTCGCGCCGACGATCGCGAGGCGATCTCCGGCGCGGAGGTCGACCGCGAGCCAGCTCTGCCGCTGCCCTTCGAGCGGCAGGCCGATGGAGACGAGGCTGCGCGGGACGTCGATCACGACGCGGGAGCCCACGGTGCTGCGCTCGGGGGCGAGCTCGGGCGGCGCTGCCGCGAGGTCGTCCCGCGCCGCGAGGGCCTCGGCGAGCCGATCGATCGCTGCGCTCGCGTGCGGGCCGAGCGTGCGGCCTTCGAGGTGCAGCGCGCTCACCGTGCGCGCCCGCGCCGCCTCGACCGCGTCGGGGTCGGAGAAGGCGAGCTCGGACTCTTCGTCCAGCGTCGTGACGTCGGCGGCACACGCGCCGAGCCACACGAGCGCCATCCACACGATGCCGTACCGCATGCCCGCTGCCTTCCTGCGCGGGGCCTCGGCCCACGCGCTCGGTCCGAGCGCCGCGGCGCCCCGAGGACCGCTCCGCGCACACGCCGCGGAGCGCGGAGTGAAGAGCACGCCACGTGCCGAGACAGCAGCGCAGCAAAGGCGGGCGCTCGACGCGGCGCAGCGTCGACGTTGCACTCCGAGTGCTGCACACCAAGCGCAACGCCGGCGCCTTCACGGGCGGCGCAAGCGGGGCCCAAGCGGCGTCGGCCGAAGTGGAGGGCCGATTCCGCTCGTTGCCAGGATGCCGCCCTCCTGCGGGGAAGCCTGACCGCGACGGTGCCGCCGCAGGCCGCTTTCGTGTAGGGTCACGCCGCGGTCCGCACCGTCCTCGGCGCCGCCAGCACTCGACAGGACGACAGGTAGAGCAGCATGCACATCGCGATTCTGGGATCGGGCGACGTGGGACAGGCGCTGGCGCGAGGCTTTCGGACGCTCGGCCACGAGGTGCGGATCGGCAGCCGCGAGGGGAACAAGCTCGCGGCGTTCTGTGCCGAGGCGAACGTCACCGAGGGGCGCTTCGCCGAGGTGATCGAGGGGGCCGAGCTGGTCGTCGTCTCGGTGAAGGGGGGCGTGGCCGAGGAGCTCGTGCGCTCGCTCGCCTCGGGCCTGTCCGGCAAGGTGGTCATCGACACGACGAACCCGATCTCCGGCCCGCCGAAAGGCGGGATCGTCCCGTACTTCACCGGGGCCCACGAGAGCCTCCTGCAGCGGCTCATGGCGGCGGCGCCGGGCGCGCGCTTCGTGAAGTGCTGGAACACCATCACGGCGCACCTGATGGTGAAGCCGAAGCTGTCGGGCGGGACGCCGGTGATGTTCCTCTGCGGCGATGACGCGGAGGCCAAGGCGACGGTCTCGGAGCTCGTCCGCGCTTGCGGCTTCGCGCCCGAGGACGTGGGCACGAGCGAGGCGGGTCACGCGGTCGAGGCGCTCTGCCAGATCTGGTGCGCGCCGGGCTTTCTCCGGAACGACTGGTCGCACGCCTTCGCGCTGCTGCGGCCCTGACGGCGACGCTCAGGCGGCCTTGCGCGGCAGGATCGGGTGACGGCGCACGCGCCCCCACGCGACGAACGCGGCGAGGCCGCCGAGCACGAGGTTCGGCACGACGTTGGGGACCTCGCCGTACGCGAGGTGGGTGCCGGCGGCGAGGACCATGATCGTGCCGAGGCCGAGCGCGGCGAGCGGCGTGAGGCCGGGCGCGATCCGGCTCGCGGCCGGCAGCACGAGGCCGAGCGCGCCGAGCACCTCGGAGAGGCCGATGAAGCGCACGAGCAGCACCGGGCTGTCGGGCACCCAGCCGCCCATCCCGAGGTTCACGAGCTCAGGCTCGGGGGTGAGGAGCTTCATCGCGCCCGAGCCGGCGAAAGCGAGGGCGAGCAGGGCTTGGACGATCCAGAGGGCGAGGTGCACGGGGATACTCCTGGGAAGGGCCAGAGCATGGCCGCGCAAGCGCGGCGCGTGCAGGGGTTCTGCGCGCGCTCCTGCGTTGCGCCGGCGCAACGGTCCTTGCTCAGGTGGCGAAGCCGACGAGCTCGAGCACCGGCGCGCCGGCCTCGCGCGACGCGGCGAGCGGCACCCGGAGCGAGAGCGCCCACTCGCGGCTGTCCTCCGGATCGCGCAGCACCTGGGTAAGCGCCCATGGATCGCCCTCGGCCGCGAGCACGAAGAGGTCGGGCGCGCGCGACGCGGGGCCGGTGTCGATCGCAGCGTGGGCCTCGAAATACGGCGCGAAGAGCTCGGCGAGCGCGCGGCCGGTCCAGCCCTTGGGCTCGCCGTCCCGCTGCACCATCGCCGCGGCCTCGTCGAAGCGCCGGCGCGACAGGAGCTGCACCAGCCGGAACGCGGCGTTGCGCACCAGGATGCGGAAGCCGCGCACGTCGCGGGTGATGTCGTGCACCGTGGCCTCGAGCGACTCCGGCGCCGCCTCGAGCTTCGTGCTCGCCTCGCCACTCTTGAGGCGCTCCCACTCGTCGAGGAGGCTCGCGTCCACGCCGCGCACGAGCGTGCCGAGCCAGCTCTCGAGGTCGAGCAGGTCGTCGGTCTTGAGCTTCTCCGGCACCGTCTGCCGCAGCGCCTTGTACGCATCGGACAGGTAGCGGAGCAGCACGCCCTCGCTGCGCTCGAGGCCGACCTCGCGCACGTAGTCCTGAAAGGTGAGGCCCCGCTCGAAGAGCTCCCGCGCGACCGACTTGGGGCGGAGCTCCTTCGGGTCGAGCCACGGCCAGCGCGCCCGGAAGGCGTCGAGCTCGGTCGCGAGGAAGTCCGCCAGCGGTCGCTCGATGTCGATCTTCTCGAGCTCGGCCATCCGCTCCTCGTACTCGACGCCGGCCGCCTTGAGCTCGTCGAGCTTCGCCTTCTTGCGCAGATCGAGCTGCCGGGCGAGCACCGCCGACGGGTCCTCCACGATCGCCTCGCAGACGCTGAGCACGTCGAGGGCGAAGGTCGGCGCGAAGGGGTCCATGCGCTCGATGACCTTCGTGGCGAAGAGGGAGAGCGCATGCGTGAGCGAGAAGTCGTGCTGCAGCTCGGGATCGACCCGCAGGCCCTCGCCGGCCTTCAGGATGCCCGCGTCACGCAGCGCTCGGACGAGGGTGATGGCCCGCCGGCCGTGCTCGAACTTGCGTCGCCGCGGCTCGTGGCTCGCGCGGAGGAGGCGCCCGAGGGACCGGCAGGCGTCGCCCTCGGCGCTGCGGCCATCGAGCACGTCCATCACGAGACCCGCGGTGACCCGCAGGCGCGACTCGAGCTTCTCCGGCTCGCCCGCGGCGAGGCGCTCGAAGGTGCTCTTCTCGTAGTGCACGTAGTTCTCCTCCGGCGGCTTGCGCAGGACGAGCTTCTTCATTTTCTTCGGGTCGCCCTCGGCCTTGAGGCGCAGCACGCGGTTCTCGATCGCGTGCTCGGGCGCCTGGGCGAGCACCCAGCCCTTCGTGTCGTAGCCGCGGCGGCCCGCGCGGCCGGCGATCTGGAGGAAGTCGCGCACGCCGAGCAGGTGGGTCTTGGTCCCGTCGTACTTGAAGAGCTG
>Ga0209972_10001094_pt1 | contig 24676 bp, 29 predicted proteins | sample NOAtaG_7_FD_187302 | JGI IMG/M metagenome (GOLD analysis project Ga0209972, IMG submission 187302) | Freshwater lake microbial communities from Lake Erie, under a cyanobacterial bloom - NOAA_Erie_Diel1S_2200h metaG (SPAdes) (version 2) | ecosystem: Environmental > Aquatic > Freshwater > Lake ... | reverse complement strand
TCATGGTATTTGGGAATTGTTCTATTGGGAATGTAGTTTGGGTACCTTTAACTTTTCATACACCCACAAGAACCGTCTTCACCATAAACAATTTCCTGCTCATCTCGCAACAGGGTGTCTTTTGGTATAGTTCTTGTGGTATTTCTCAGTAGAATTTACTGTGAAACTATGTATTTGCAGTATATTTCTCTGCAATAGCCTCTTGTTCCTGCATGTATTGGTCAAAAGATATAGCAAACTCCTTAAACTTAGTAAGTTCTTTGAGTGTCTTTGTTACTTTCTCTTGTTGTTCTACTGATACCGGGTCACTACCCAGGTTATTTACTAAGAATACTAGGTCTTCTGAGGACATATTCAGTGTAAATGTATCACGGTGCTTAGTTAGTTGCATGTTCTTACCTCTTTTGTGTTAAAGGATTATGGCTTGGTCGTATACTGCGGTATATTCTATGATAATACCGGGTAATTCTACCTGTTCTGTCATGTTTGTCATAGCTTCGGTTGTTTTTGCGGTAGCAAAGTAGACAACGTTACCCAGTGGATCTACTGACTGTAGTGTACCACAGCCAAATTCCTCCAGTGACTCTGTGATTTCATCGTATGTGTTCATTCCGAACATAGATGGGATGAGTGGTGTGAGTAAAAGGTATTTCATGGTAGGTCCTTTTGGTTAATGATTAAGCTTCAATGATTTCGTTGAACCATACATCAGAGTTCCATCCACTGGTAACTCCAAAGCGAACAGCTTTACCTGTAAGCTTCTTAGCAATACGGAATTGCTTACGTGCGTACTCAACGTCACGAGTGATAGACATCTTACGGATGACTTGCTTATCATCAACAGCATAAATGTACTTGTTTTCACTGTCAATATACAGAGCCATCAATACAGATGTTGCTTGTGTGTATGTTGCAGTGGTGGTATCACCTTTAGTTGCGTATTGAGCAGGAACAGTCTTGATTACAGCCATGATTTTCTCCTTGAAATGGCAAGTTGTATGGACGAAATGTCCTCATAGGATACTCATTGAATATCCTACAAGCACACATCAATGTGAGTAGTGTACATCTACTAGTGATGGTAAGAATTGGCTAAGATCTTCTTTGTTAGTTGTTTTAAACAATAAACGACCAGAGCGTTTTGAATAGATGTAGTACATCAGAGTTCCTCCTCATGAATAAAGTAGATACAACCAATAACAATAGCTGAGAAAACAGCTACATAACCTAAGGGCCACAGACCGAAGAGTAGCATTAGTATCAAACAAGAAACTGTAATGCCACCGAACAGAGCAAACAGAAGAGCGTTAAACATAGCAGACTCCATAGCGCAAAGAAGAAGGACGACTGCACTGCGCCAAGCACAGCCGACACGGGAAGAGGCACCGCCACCAGCGAGCCAGCGACCACCAGAGCGAACTAGGGGGGTCACGAAACCAAAAGGGGCTAACCTAAATAAACAACTGATTCTTTCTTTCACACAAAAAGACACATACCCACACTACAATCCCTAAACTAAAATATTAAACTAGGGGTACCCTAAATAAAGTATCCCAAGTACCTTCTCGCAAAGAAATATAATACAATATATTTCATTATTAAAACGTATACTTTAGTATACATTCTTACTAAAGAGTCGGTACATAATAGAGGAATAATATTTTCCTATTAAACAGACACAAGGGGCACTGCCAGATGGCAAGTATATCAAATAAACAAAAACTTGACGCGCTACGCGAGTTAAATAAGCGAAAGAAGTTAGCTGAATATAAAGGTAACTTTGAGTTATTCGCAAAAGAACAGATTAAGATTTTACCTAAAGACAGTTCTCAAGGGTTTCAACCTTTTGTGTTTAATGAGGCACAAAGAATTGTCAATGAAAAGATTGAAGAACAGTTAAGAACTACTGGTAGAGTAAGAGCTATTATTCTTAAGGCTCGACAGATGGGACTAAGCACCTTTACTACAGCCAGAGTATTTTGGAAGAGTTACTTTAATGCTTACAACAAATCAGTAGTTATGGCTCATGATACAGCTACTTCTGACTCTTTGTTTTCTATGAGTAGAAATACTATCTCGAATATGTCTGAGGATTTCAGACCTAAGTTTAAGAAGTCTAATGCCAAAGAGATTATGTTTGAACATAATGATTCAGGGTATAGGCTGTATACGGCTGGTTCTCCAGAGGCTGGTAGAGGTACAACTCCTACTATTGCTCACTTGTCTGAGGTAGCCTTCTGGACTCATGATGCCAAGATTTTAGCTGGTATGTTTCAGGGTATTTCACAGGCACCAGGTACCGAGGTTATTCTTGAGAGTACTGCTAATGGTGTGGGTAATGAGTTTCACAGATTGTGGAAGGGTGCTGTAGCCGGAGAGAACGAGTATATTCCTATCTTCGTACCATGGTTCCTTATGCCCGAGTACCGTAGGACTGCTCCTGAATCTTTTGAAAGAACAGAAGAGGAAGAAGTATTGGTTACCCGGTTTAATCTTGATAATGACCAGTTATACTGGAGAAGATTAAAGATTGCCGAGGGTGGTCAAGATAAGTTCAGACAAGAGTACCCTGCTACTCCTGATGAAGCTTTTGTTGTATCAGGGGCCAACGTATTTAACATTGAAAAGTTAATGGGTTTAATTCCTCAACCTATTCTCAAACAGATGGAATTTAACTTTGAGTCTCAGATGATGGAGGATGCCCCAAGGGGTTCTATCGAGATTTACAAGTATCCTACCTTTGAAGACTCTTTTGCTATTGCAGGAGACGTTGCCTTAGGTGTAGGTAAGGACTATTCTTCTGCTATTGTGATGAACAAGGACAAGGAGATCTGTGCTGTATATCGTAACAATACCATTGATCCATCTAAGTTTGGTGATGTACTATTCTACCTTGGCAGATACTACAACAATGCTCTCCTTGCTGTTGAGTCTAACTCTATGGGTATTGCTACACTCAACAGACTAACGCAGATGAACTACGTTAACTTGTACTATCAGACAAAGATTGCTAACGTATCTAAAGAAGAAGGTAGCCGAGTAGGTTGGAGAACAACTTCTGCATCTAAGCCAGCTATTATCGGATTCTTAAAGAGCGCTATCGAGAATGATGAAGTATGGATTCCATCAAGAACTGTTATAGGTGAATTGATGAACTATGTTGCTGATGACAATGGCAAAACTAATGCTATTGTGGGTCATAATGACGATACAGTTATTGCATTGGCTATTGTACTCGAAGTAATCCGTACTCACGGTGATAAACTAACAACTAATAATGTTCCCTTTACACAACGCATGGGATCATTCCAACAGGAAAACACAACATGGTTATGAACGTACCATTACGTGGTGAAGAAAAAGAAGGCTTTAAAAAGCTTCTTAAACCACAACAACCTAACAAACTACTTAATCCGAAAGATAAAATCGGAGAAAAGTCAGGACGAACACTGCCCATCCGAGGGCAATAAGATTATCCCTTTGTGTCCGCTTGGGGCGACCGGCAAGTGGGATATCCGGAAGACTTATATGGGCTGTTATAGCCTTGATTGATTGATTGAACCAAGAAAGGTTTATAATGGCAGACAATATTTCTAGCGTAGTTAGAATTTCTCAAGGATACAAAGAGAGAGTTACAGACGAAGAACTAGTTGGTATGATCGAGACAGGAGTGATGAACTCTGTTGGTGACTTCCTAAATAGTTCAGACATGGCCCGAGAAAGACAGAAGGCTACATTTGAGTACGGCATGATGCCGGATATGCACCTAAAACCACAGGGTGTTTCTCAGATTGTTTCCTCAGATACTGTAGAAGCTGTAGAAGGCTACTCAGCTATTATCTCTGAGCTATTATTTAATAACAATAAGATTGCACGTTTTACACCATACAACCAGTCACCTAAAGCGTTTCATGATGCCAAGGTAGCTTCTGATTTGGTTAACTATGAAATCTTTAAAAAGAACCCCGGTTGGCAAGTACTTAACACATGGGTTAAGGCCGCTTTACTGTGGAAGAATTCTATTGTCAGATGGGAATTCATCGAAGATTATGATTATTCATATGAAGAGTATGATGAAATTTCTCAAGAAAATCTTGACAGCTTACTTGCTGATGATGATGTCGAAGTCGTTGGTCAGCTTGAGTATGATCAAAAATTAACTACCGATGAAGACGGTAACGCTGCATACGACATGGTATACGTTAATGTAAGACTAAAGCGTAAGCACAACAAAACAAGAGTTGAACTCAGAAACATTCATCCTGAATCTTTCCGTATTACAAGAGATGCCCACAACTTTGAGGATGCTTCTTTTGTCGGTATTCAGATTGACATGACTCGTTCAGAGATCAGAAAGTATTTCCCCCAGATTGCAGAGAATATTGACTGGGACGCCATTGGAGACGGTAGCAACGATTGGGCTACCAAGTACACCGAAGAGCAAGCTGCTCGAAAGCGTCTGGTTGGTGAAGAGTACTGGCTAGGTGGAAATTCTAGGGAACTATATCCTACTGAAGCTAACAGACAAGTTACTGTCGTTGAATGCTGGTTACGAGTTGATCGTGACGGTGATGGTATCGCTGAGTTAAAACACTTTATTATTGCAGGATCTACCATTCTTCTTGAAGAAGATTGTGATATGATTCCTCTGGCATCACTATGCCCATTCGAAGTTCCTCACGAGTTCTTTGGTTTATCTGTTGCAGATATGATTCGTCCCTCTACCCTTGCTACCACTGCTATTCTCCGTGGTTTCGTAGAGAACGTGTATCTGACCAACTATTCACCTAAGCTTGCTGACCCCAACGTAGTTGACTTTAGTGCTCTTCAAAACATGAAGCCTAAACAGATTATCGCCACGAACGGTAATCCCCAGACTGCTGTGTCATCTATGACTCCTGACACAATTAGCACTGGCACTGTACCTCTACTTGAGATGCTACAAATGCACAAAGAACAGTCTACTGGTTTGTCAAAGGCAGCGCAAGGTTTGAACGATACACTATATGTATCTGGTAACTCCGAAGAAAAGATGCAAAGAGCTATGAGTGCTGCACAAGTACGTATTCAGTACATGGCCCGTAGATTCGTTGAGACAGGTATCAAGAGACTTGTTGAAGGTGTATACAAGACTATCCGCACTAATATGCGTGGTCGTACTGTAAACTACTTTGATCAAAATGAAGTGTATAGAGCTATTGACCCTTCAACATTACCCGCTAACATGCTACTTCAGATCGATGCTGATGTAGGTGAAAATAGTAACAGTAATATTGTTAAGAAGATGACTATGGTTGGTCAACAACTATTACCCGCACTACAACAAGCTGGTGCTGGTGGTGTTGTAAGCCCAGATGCTGCAGTTAAGATTGCTGCTAAAACACTTGAAGCTTTGGACTTAGATCCTCTAGACTACCTAGAAGACTACACTACTGATGAGTTTAAACAAAAGGCAGCTGAGTCTAAGAAGAATGAAATGGCAGCTAATGAAAAGATGCGCCAGCTAGAAGAACAAGTTAAACAGTTAAGCATTGCTCAACAGCAAGCTACTATTGACTTAACTAACGTTCAATCTAAGAATTCTATGCAAGACAATATCAAACAGCTTATGGTTGCTCTTGATAAGTCACACCAAGAATGGGCTAAGCTATACATTAGTGCCGCCAAAGAAGGTGTTGAATTACCACCACATCCAACCCCTACTGACTTGTTTGAAACAGCAAGTAAAGCTATTAAGATGGATGTTGCTAATGATGCTTCTAAACCTGTAAATGGAGTTGGTACTCCTGAAGTACAAGGTCCAGCAGCAGCAATGCCTAACCAAATGATGTAAACAATATGCTCCACCCCTCTGCCGCCGATACTAGGTACGGGTGGACTTTCTTAAGAAAATAAAATGGACAAATATCGGAAGAGTTTCGAGCAGAAGATGAAACCTAAGATGAATCACGAAACAATGGAATACAAAGTAGAACCATTCCGTGATGCACAAGTTGCTTTAGGGCAAGCCCAATTCGTTCAACGCGAACGAGAACAATTCTTTAACGAAGCATACAGTGAGATCTTATCTGATCTTTTTGTTGCTTGGCTTAAGTCAGAGCCACACTGTACGAAGGAACGAGAGTACCTTTATTCAGTAGCCATGGCTTTAGGTTCAGTTAAAGAAAAACTAGTAGGTATTGAAACCTACGGTAATAATGTCAAGTACATTCAACAATTACAAAAAGGATCCTCAGTAGAGAACGAGGAAGATGACAGTAATGAGTAAATATCAACAAGCAAAAGACGTACTTGAAAAAGCACGTGAAGAAATCCTCCGCGAATTAACCCTATGTGGGCAAAATGGCGGTACAGGTCGGTCCCAAAATTATGCACCTATTTTAGTTAACCTTCATAATGCCATTAAGGTTATTGAAGAACTAGATCAAGATGCTAAATCTGATTTTGGTGAACGTATGAAAGCTGCCCGTGCTGCAAAAGCATCAGCTGCAAAAGATTAATTGGACATAAAGGCAAAAGAATAATATGAATCTATCACATCTCTCTACCAATACTCCTGCTTCTGAAATCAGTAGCAAGGACTTTGATGACGGAAGTTATAGTGCAGACTTGGAAGCAAAAAGTCTTGATGACATTCTTCGTAATTCCCCTGCTGCGGAATTACTCGGTTTAAAAGACCAAGAAGAATCTCTACCCGAAGAAGATGATAGCGTCCCAAGTCCAGATGAAACATCGGATGATAATGAAGAAGTCCCTGATGCCGATGAGGAATCTGAAACTGACCTAGATGAAGAAGAAGAATCAAATGATTCTGAAGAAGAAGATAAAGATGAGGATGATACGTCTACCCAAGATTCTGAATTACCTTCTGAAGAGGAGATTGATTGGGCTTATAAAGTACCTGTTACCGTTGACGGTAAAACAGAGTATGTTACCCTAGAAGAAATCCGTAAGGGCTATTCTACTGACAAGCATCTATCTCAAAAGGGGCGTGAACTCGGTGAACTGAAGAAACAAATCGAGCAAGAAAGAACAGAAAAGCTACAAGAGTTAGTTACACTAGGACAAGTCGTTCATGAAGAAATGACAGTCGTAGAAACTAAACTTGCACAAGAATACAACTCTCTATCTGCGCAGATCGATAAAGCAAAAGAGGAAGGTGATACGTACACCGCCCGTGAGCTTAAAGAAAAGAGAGAAGAAGTTCAAGAAGCGTACTGGAACGCACGTACTAAACGTGAAGAAAGTACTAAAACAGTTGTGGCTAAAATCCAAGAGCAACAAGCAGAACAGCAGACTAAACTACTAAAAGAGTTTAATGAAACAATCAAAGACTTCATTCCTGATTTCTCTGAAACAACTGCTAAGAGTATTCGCGAGTTTGCTATTAAAGAAGGTATCCCTGAAGCGTTATTGGAGCAAATTTATTCTCCTGCTGCTATTAAGTTTATCAACGATTATAGAAAACTTAAAACAGCAAAGGAAAAAGGCGAAGTGAAACGCAAAGCCGTGCCCACCGTTAAATCGGTACCAACTAAAAAGGGTACTCCCATCTTACAAAAACAAAAGAGTGCAGAGCAAGAGTCCCGTAAACGTGTTCTTTCCGGTCAAGGTTCTAACCAAGACCAACTTGATTTCTTAAAAAGAATTTCTTCAGTCAGCAAAAAACTTTAAATTGTTTCTATAAAATAAAAAGGAAAATAAAATGGCTGGACGTAATTTCTCCACAGGTGGCCCTAAGGCCGCCGCCCGTAGCGCATCTGCTACTGGTAACTCTATGAACGCTTCTGAAAGAGAAGACTTAGCGAATTTCATTTCAATGATCTCTCGCGATGAGACTCCTTTCCTAAGCTCTATTGGTAAGACCAAAGCTACTGCCGTATTCCACGAGTGGCAAACTGATGAACTATCTGCTCCTGCTTCTGGTGCTGTTGCTGAAGGCGTTTCTTACGCTACTCAAGCTGCTGCCCAAGGCGCTGAGCCTCTCCGTACTCGTCTAGGTAACTACACCCAGATCAACAGCAAGACTGTTACCGTTACTGGTACTAAGCGTGCTGTCGATCAGGCTGGTGTTGCTGACGAATACGCATACCAGCTCAAGAAGCGCGGCACTGAAATGCGCCGTGACGTTGAGTTCGACATGGTTAACAGCTGGAACTCCAGCAATGGCTCCGGTACCCGTACTTTCGGTGGTTACCAAGCTTGGGTTAACTACGGTACTGCTACTGGCGGTACTGCTCTAAACGTACTAGCTACTCCCTCAGAGTACACTGCTCCTACTAATCCTGGTGGTGGTGTTGCTGGTACTTTCACTACCGTTACTAGCGCAGACAAGGTTTCACTACAGCTATCACACATTGATACTGTTATGCAAGCTATCTACGAAAACGGTGGTAAGGCTACTAAGCTAATGCTATCCCCTGCTAACCGCCGTGTATTCTCTGCTAAGGCACAGTCTGCTGGTTCTAGCTCAAGCAATGCTGGTGACGGTAACGTTCGCCGTAACATTGACGCTGATGGTAAACTACGTCAGTCAGTTGAGATCTACATGTCTGACTTCGGCGACATCATGGTAGTTCCTAACTACGTAATGGGTATTGCTAATACCGCTGTTTCTGGTCTAGACAACACTGCTAACTTCAGTGCTCTTGTGTATGATCCACAGTGGTTTGCTTATGCCAGCCTACGTCCTACTCAGGAAGTAGACCTCGGTCAACTTGGTGATTCTATCATCGGTCAGATCGTTGAAGAAGGTACCCTAGAGTGCCGTAACCCTAAGGGCTGCGGTTTAATCTTCGGTCTATCTGGCGCTTGATAAGTTGAGCTAATATAAGGGATGGGATGTAATGTCCTATCCCTTTTTATTTTAAAGGAAAACAATGCAGATACTTAAAATTACAGCACCTAATGGTACATCTAAGCTTATTCCCTATGACAACGTTCTTGAATTAGTTGTTAATACCAACTACATTATTACTAGTGCAAGTTACGTTAATAATGTAGGCACCCCTGTTACAGTAGCGGTAGCTGCTTATGATGGTACAAACGATATGTACGAATATGGTGAACTAGAGCATAGCTATATTTTCAGCACACACGTAGCTAACTACAAAACTCGTTAATATATAAAGGACACAAATGGGATTTCTATCACAACAAGACAACGCTAATAGTTTCTTTGTAAAAACAAGCGAAAAAGATTATCAACTAGAACAAGATGTTCAAGCATACAAAGACTATGCTAATCTTCAAAGACAACAAGATTCACTTGTATCCGGTAACCGACAATATCGTTCATTTGCTATTATCCCTGATATTGTTGCTATTGATATTTTAACTAAGTATGGTATGGATATTCATTCACCTGAATTTATGAGTGATCCTGTCCAACTAAGACGACTAAAACAAATTATTGAAACAGACTATCCGTTACTTAAAACAAGTAATATTAAAGCCTTATAAGGAGAATAATATATGGCAACCCCTTTGTATGACGCTCTCGTAGCAAAAGTAAGAGATTGGAGCAATAAACCCGAAGTAAACACTATCCCTACAAGCGTTATTCAGGATTGCCTAAAATATTCAGCTGATGAGTGTTATCGTTTACTACGGATTCCTCCACTAGAAGAAACAGTTACTTACACTGTTTCCTCGAATGATAATACTGGTACTCCTAGTGCAGGTGATTATTTATCATATACATCTTTTCCTATTCCAGAAGATTTAACACAGTTCATTTACTTAAGAACTGTAGACTCAGCTACACAACAAACAACAATGTTTAATGAGGTAACAGATAAGCGTACCTTCTTTGACCCCTTAGCTGAAACATATGGCGATACATATTGGATGTGGCAAGATGGTAAGATCTTTGTCAAGCCACAACTTGCTGTAGGAACTAAATTAGAAGTACACTACTACAAGAGACTCCCTTCGTTAAATGCTTTATATAGCGTAATTCCAATTAACTATATTATTGGTTTATCTGATGCAAACCAACCGTACCTTACTTTAGTAGTAAGCGGTGGAACTAATTTATATTTCAGTACAGCCAACTCAATTACTAAATGCTTTAGTTCTTTTGCCGAAGCAGAAGCATATAACCCTACAGTTACAACTAAAATGTATACAGGTAACGAGGTATCTAATTGGTTAAGAGACCAAAATGAAAGATTACTCATTTGGGGTGGACTATATAACCTTGGTGCATACTTAGTTGATGATGTTATGGAAAAAAGATATCAAGTTAAATTTATTGAAAATATTAATTCATTAAATAAAGAGGAAAAATGGAGACGTAGCTTAGGTGGAAACGTTCAAATGAACTTTAATACTGGCGGCTTAATCTAAGGAGATACTATGGCATATGAACAACAACCTGGCTCCACTGGTAATATTTCTGCTGGTGGCCAATATGATGACTTAGACTCAGTTGACTCTATAAGCTACAGTAATTTGGCTGCTGAGTATGCAGGTGAAGCTGCTCAGAGTGCTGCTAATGCAAATACATCCGCCACTAATGCCGCCAATAGTGCTACTTCTGCTGCTAACTCAGCTACGTCTGCAGCAAATAGTGCGGCTAGCGTATCTGCCGATGTAGCTACTGCTACTCAAAAGGCGAATGAAGCTTCTGCTAGCGCCTCAGCAGCTGCAACCTCAGCTACTAACGCAAGTAATTCAGCTACATCCGCTGCAAACTCAGCTACCACAGCTACATCTCAAGCAACTATTGCTACCAATAAAGCCTCAGAAGCAAGCACATCAGCTACTAATGCCGCTAACAGTGCTACTACAGCAACAACTAAAGCCTCAGAAGCATCTTTAAGTGCTACAGCAGCTGATTTGAGTGCCTCAAATGCTGCTAACAGTGCAACAGCTGCAAGTAACTCAGCTTCTAGTGCAGCTACTTCAGCAACAACTGCAACTACCAAAGCCAGTGAGGCTAGTGCTTCTGCATTAAACGCATTAAATAGCGCAACAGATGCAATGGATTACAGAGATAGTGCGGCTACTTCTGCAACAGCTGCAAGTAATAGTGCAGTTTCAGCAAGTAATAGTGCCGCTACAGCAACAACTAAAGCAAGTGAGGCAAGTGATTCAGCCGCAAACGCATTAACCTCTGCGAACACAGCAACAACTAAAGCAAGTGAAGCAACTTCTTCCGCTACATCCGCTAGTAATTCTGCTTCTAGTGCTACTAGCAGTGCATCAGCCGCAAGTACCTCTGCGACAAATGCAGCTAATTCATCTACTGCCGCAGCAACAAGTGCTACTAATGCTTCTACTTCTGCTACATCTGCAGCATCAAGCGCAATTTCTGCAACAGCATCTGCAGCTACTGCTACCACTCAAGCAGGTATTGCTACTACTCAAGCCTCATCCGCAACAGCTAGTGCCGCAGCTGCACTAATTTCTGAAACTAATGCTGCTGCATTATACGATAACTTTGATGATCGTTACCTCGGTGCAAAGAACTCTGATCCTGCAACTGATAATGATGGTAACGCATTAATAACAGGTGCTTTATATTGGAACACCATTAACAATGTAATGCGTACTTATAATGGTACTGCATGGGAAACAGCTTTCGTACCTTCAACTAGTTTCGTTGGCAAATCACCAACAGCAACCGACAATGCTATCCCTAAGTTTGATGGGACAAATGGTTACACTATCCAAAATTCTGGTGTTACTATTGATGATAACAACAATGTATTTGGTAATAGTTTTACCGGAGATTATGTTCAGATTGATACGACTGTTACAGAAGCATCTGGTGTAGGTAAAATGGTTTGGGATCCTAATCAGGGTACTATTGCATTTAACGCCTTAGATGACGGTATTATTCGTATTGGTCAGTCAGTTATGGCTCGCGTTACAAACGCAGACTCTGTAACCATTCAAAAAGGTCAAGCAGTATATTTGTTTGGAGCGCAAGGTGACAGAGCTACTGTTAAACTTGCTGCTAACGCTTCAGACGCAACCTCAGCTAAAACTTTTGGTCTTGCTAATCAAGCGATTCCTGCTGGCGGTACTGGCTTTGTAATGTGTCAAGGTGTTATTGAAGGTTTAAACCTTTCATCTTTTAACGTTGGTGACTCTTTATACCTCGGTTCAACACCCGGTTCTATTACTAATGTTAAACAGTATGCACCTAACCATTTAGTTTATATTGGTGTTGTTGAAAGAGCTAACTCTGGTAATGGACAAATTTATGTTCGTGTACAAAACGGTTATGAGTTAGATGAGTTACATGATGTATCTGCACAGACCCCAACTAATGGTCAAACACTTGTATATAACAGCGCAAGCGGTTTATGGGAAAAATCTAATTCACCTGTATTAAGTGGTGCTACTGGTTTACCTTTAACTACTGGTGTAACTGGTGTGTTACCTATTGCTAATGGCGGTACTAACGCAAGTGATGCATCTACAGCAAGAACTAACCTTGGGCTTGGTACTTCAGCTACTCTTAATGCTGGTGTAGCAGATGGCGTAGCAACACTAGATAGTAGCGGTACAGTACCTTTATCACAGATTCCTGCATCATTACAAGGTGCTTTAAGTTATCAAGGTACATGGAATGCATCTACAAATACCCCTACTCTAACTTCTTCTGTTGGGTCAAAGGGTTATTACTACGTGGTTAGTGCTGCAGGTAACACAATTCTAAATGGAGTTGGTGATTGGCATATTGGTGACTGGGTAGTTTATAGTGGAACAGCTTGGCAAAAGATTGATAACACAGATTTAGTAGTATCAGTCAATGGTCATACAGGTACCGTAGTATTGAGCTACTCAGATGTTGGTGCTCCTTCTGTATCGGGTGCTAATGCAACAGGTACTTGGGCAATCGGTATTTCAGGTAATGCAGCAACCGCTACTACAGCTGCAACAGCTAATAATTTAAACATTAATGGGTTAACCTCAGAGTCCGTTACTCAGTCATCTGACTTGTTAGCCTTCTATGATGTTTCTGCTGGAGCAACCCGTAAGGCGACTATTGCTGAGGTAGCATTAGCCGGACCTACTGGTCCTATTGGTGCTACCGGGCCTACTGGCCCAACAGGTGCTACAGGACCTACTGGTGCTACAGGTGCAGCCGCTACTGTTGCTGCAGGTACAACAACTACAGGTGCCGCTGGTACATCTGCAACTGTAACAAATAGTGGTACATCTTCTGCTGCTGTATTTAACTTTACAATTCCAAGAGGTGATACTGGTCCTGCTGGTGCTACCGGGCCTACTGGACCTACTGGGCCTACAGGTCCACAAGGTATTCAAGGAGCTACTGGACCTACCGGACCTGCTGGAGCTACAGGACCTACAGGTGCCACTGGACCTACTGGAGCCGCAGGTACTGTTGCTAGTATTGCAGTAGGTACTACTACAACAGGTAATGCAGGGACAAATGCTTCTGTAACAAATAGTGGTACATCTTCTGCTGCTGTATTTAACTTTACAATTCCAAGAGGTGATACTGGAGCTACCGGACCTACTGGTCCAACAGGAGCTACAGGTCCACAAGGTATTCAAGGTAATACAGGACCTACTGGGCCAACAGGTTCTCCCGGACCTACAGGACCTACAGGACCTACCGGACCTACAGGGCCTTCTGGCACTTTGGCAACTCAAAGCAACTGGTCTACTGTTGGTGCTATTGGCAATACAGTGGGGTTGCTTGCTTGGAAAAATTACGGCAACAGTCATGTAATTTTTGATGCGTCCGCAAGCACAACACCTAGTGGTACTGCTTGCAACAATACAAACCCACAAAACGGCTGGACAGGAACCTATCCTACGTTAATGGGTTGGAATGGATCAAACACTTACGGAATTCGCGTTGATTCTGCTCGTTTTGCAGAAGGATCGCCCGGAAACTTCAATGCCAACGGCATCGTAATTGCAAGTCAAGCAGGGTTCCAAAGCGCAACGTATAGCGCCGGAAGAAACCGTATGTGGAGTTTTGCTAATGCGGATACTTATGGAATTAGTTATTTTCAGGGCGGTACCGATACTATTGGGATGCACTTTGGAACTGCAACCCTTGGCAGTTCTCAATTTCAATTTGCCTCTAACGGAAACCTTACAGCATCTGGTAACTTAGTTGCAAACTCTGATGAAAGCCTCAAAACTGATTGGGTTGATTTACCTGATAATTTTGTTGAGCAGCTAGCAAAAACAAAGTACGGTACTTACACTCGTATTGATAGTGGAGAACGTCAAGCAGGTTCTTCTGCTCAAGATTGGCAAAAGCTTCTTCCAGAAGTTGTGTCTAAATCAGAGGATGGTATTCTATCTCTTGCATATGGTAATGCTGCATTAGTATCCGTAATTAAACTTGCCGAAAAAGTTATTGAACTTGAAAATAAAATTAAGGCGTTAGAAAGTAAACAATGAAACAACAATGGCAACTATGGACAAGTGCCTTAACAAAAGACAAGTGTAACGCTATTAAGGAGCTGTGCGAAACATATCCTGCAGTTGATGGAGCTATTTTTGCAAACAATACCGAAGATACCTCTGTCAGAAGATCTAAAGTAAGATGGATTTACGATTCATCTATCAGCGATCTACTGCATGGGTATGCTATTCATGCAAATAGAAATGCCTTTGGTGTTGATATTGATCGACCTTATGAAGTGCAGTATACTGAGTATTATTCCGAAAATAAAGGTTTTTACGATTGGCATCATGATGTTGATTGGGAAAACCAAAGACCCTTTGACCGTAAACTTACGGTAATTGTCCAGCTAGATGATCCATCTGAGTATGAAGGTGGTGAGTTTAATTTTAAAACAACATCTAATCCGGACTTCAGACCGCAAGGATCCGTCCTTGTATTCCCATCATATTTAGAACATAGAGTAACCCCTGTCACTTCAGGTTCAAGGCATTCCCTTGTTACTTGGATTGAGGGGCCTCGTTGGAAATAAGGATTTTTAATGTCAACACTACAACACACTACCGAAACGGGAGTTAGCATGGCTACCAAAGCTGCTGCACCCGTAACCGTTTCAATAGCCACTGTTGCAGGCTACCAAGTATCTGAAGTTCTTCTTTGGGCTACTTTAATTTATACTATTTTAATGATTGGTCATAAGTTATATTCAATCTATAAAGATGTTGTAAATAAAAATAATTAATTACAAAGGGGGCTACTATGATTGAACGTATGAAGGTAGCTTCCCTTTCTCTTTCAGCATCTGCATTAGTAAGTATCGCAGTACATGAAGGTTTTAGGTCTGAAGCTTACACACCAGTTAAGGGTGATGTGGCTACCATTGGCTTTGGTACTACTGAAAATGTAAAAATTGGTGACAAAATAACTGTAGAGAGAGCGTTAATTCGATTACTTAGTGATGCAGATAAATTTGAAAAGGCTGTTAAAAGATGTGCAGGAGTTCCTATGCACACCTACGAGTATAATGCTTATGTATCTCTAACTTACAATATCGGTGAAAATGCTTTTTGTAAGTCCACCCTAGTTAAGAAATTAAAAGAATACGACTATGAGGCAGCATGTAAAGAAATTCTTAGATGGGATAAGTTTAAAGGTAACCCATTACCTGGCCTTACAAAACGTAGACAAGAAGAATATAGGATGTGTATTAATGGTTAAATATATTTTACAGTTATTATTTATTTTATTTGTCGGTTATATATCCTACGATTATGGCTATAAGACAGCATTTGATCGGCAATCAAAATCCTATATTAAACAATTAGAAGACCAACAAACTAAATTTAAAAAATTACAAAAAGAATTTGTTGCAACTCAACTAGAAAAAGAAAATGAAATTAAAGCTATTAATTCTAAGCATAGTATCATTGTTAGTAGCTTGCGGAACCGCCCCGAAAGAATTACCATCAAAGAAGTTAATAGTTGCACCTCTGTCTGCTCAGGAGCAGGAAGCACTGGAGAACAACTATTTAGAGAGGATGCAGAATTTCTTATCGGGGAAGCTTCCAAAGCCGAAATCTTAAAACAATCACTTCTGGCCTGTAGGCGGAACCTAATAGGAAACAATAATGATTGAATATGCAGGTGAAAAATTCGAGGGCTATAATAAACCTAAGCGGACACCCAGTCACCCTACTAAGTCTCATGCTGTACTTGTTAAAGAAGGTACTAAAGTAAGACTTATTAGGTTTGGTGAACAAGGTACACAAGGTAGCCCTAAAAAAGAAGGCGAGTCTGAATCATATCGTAATCGCAGAGAGTCATTCAAAGCGAGACATGCTAAAGATATTGCTAAGGGTCCATTAAGCGCAGCTTATTGGGCAAACAAAGTTAAATGGTAATCTGTAGTTAAGGATTATAAATTGAAAAGAGTACATAAGCAGCGTAGTGAACGTATTCAACGTGATGAACGTTCATTTCATATTCAACCTAAAACGGAAAATCAACGTCTACTGTTAGACGCTATTCATGAATTCCCTATTACCGTCACTCTAGGCGCTGCTGGTGTCGGTAAAACTTATTGTGCTGCCTCTAAAGTAGCTCAATTATATTTAACAGGTAAGTATGATCATATTATTCTTACCCGTAGTAACGTACCAACAGGTAGATCTTTAGGTTTCTTTCCTGGTGATATTAATGAAAAACTAACCCCTTGGTTATTACCATTAATTAGTGTACTAGAAAAACAACTAGGCAAAACTAAATACGATTATATTTTAGAAAAGAATATTCTTCAATTACAGCCTCTTGAAACTATTAGAGGTAGATCATTTGAAAATTCTTTAGTGCTAGTTGATGAATGCCAAAACCTTACAATCGAAGAATTAAAAGCTATTACAACTCGATTAGGTGAAAACTCTAAGATGATTCTTATGGGTGATGCTACTCAGTCAGATATTGATAATGGGTCTAATATTATTAAGTTTTGTAAAATCTGTGAGAAACATAATATTGAAATCCCTATTGTAAAGTTTACAGTAGACGATATCGTAAGGTCAGATATTGTTGGTCAATTAGTAAGAGCCTTTATTAAAGAAAAGATTTAATATGGAGATCGTATATGTCAGAACAAATTAAACAATTAGGTTCCGGTGGTTTAAACACAGATGCACCTCAAATGATCGTACCGCCAAACACCTTTACAGATGTTCTTAATGTACGATTTTTTGATGATTCTGTTCAAACAATTACCGGAGAAACTACTGGTAGAGTAGTAAGTATCGCACCCGATTTTGGTGTGCATTGGAGAAGACCAGATCAGGGATATAATATCTTTGCTAAAAATGGTAACTTTATTCGTATAGATTCCGCTGGTAATCAGTCAAGCATGTTCAGTTCATCCGCTACTGAATATGCAAACAGTGACTGGCAATTTACTTATTTTAATGGTGGATACGCTGTTGTATTTAACAATGGTAAATCAACCCCATTATATTGTTTGTTCGGTAGTGTTAACGCAAGCAATGCATTACAACCACTACCAAACTGGAATTACACCGCAGGACTAACAGTAACTGCCAAAGTAATTCGTGCATTAAATTATTCATTAGTGGCTGGTAATTTAACTATTAGTTCTGGTGGTACAATTACTTATGCACCAGGTACTATTAGAGTATCTGTACAAGCACCTACTGGTGGTATTCCACAAACATGGCAACCCGGTTTAACTACTGATACTGCTGATGAGTTTGAATTATCCTCAACTTCACCAGTACTAGATATGGCTACCCTTCGTGGCAACATGTTTATTTATACATCTGATAGTATCAGTATGTTGTCTATTAACCAAGGTAGAGCTAATGTAAGTGGTTACTCTGACTCATATGGTATTTTAAATACCGACTGCGTTGTTGAGTTTGAAGGTAGGCATTTTGTAGTAGATAATAATGATATTTATATTCATAGTGGATCAGGACAAATTGAACCTATTGCAGATGGTAGAGTTAAAAGATATTTCTTTAGAAACTTAAATAGGTCAGCTATTAATAAAGTACAAGTGGTAAGAAATCCCTTTTATAAAGAAATCTGGATTAACTATCCTAAAGGTAGTTCAACTGTTTGTAATGAAGCTTTAATTTTTAATTATAAAAGCAATACATGGACTAAAAGACAATTATCAAATGTGTCTTGGATATTTAATGGACCTAGTAATATTGCTAATCAATGGCAGTACAGTAATAAAGTATTATATATGACTACTAATACTACTCAAACACTTATTACTGATGATTCATATGTAATGTGGAATGGTACTAATTTAGTACCTTATGAGTCTTATATTGAAAAGAGAAAGTTAAACACAGGTCAAGTTAGTGCAAGTAGTTTAATTAACTCCTTATATCCTGTATTTGATACGGTACCTTTAGATTCCGAAATTAATATTTACGTCAAAGCTCAAAATAATTATGTAGATAATCCAGAATTTACCTCAGAAGATTTATTTGTATTTGAACCAAATAATCAAAGATCACAAGGTTATAAAGTTGATCCAAGGGTAAATGGTCGTATTATGAACTTTAAAATTTCTTCTATGGGTAACTGGAGACTTCCATTATATGCCTTTGATGCTAAGCTTGCTGACCGGAGGTAATTATGTTTTTAATTCCACCATACACTGGTAATGCTGATTTAGATTCCTACCTATATAATGTTTATTTAGGTATTAATGCTTTACAAGAAAACCAAGGTGTTACTGCAGATGAAAATACTGGTATTATCACTGATGGTAATAACAATATTTTAGGTTTTCTTTATAGATACCTAAGTATTAAGTATGCAGATGATAATACTGGTTCAAATATTTCGGATGTACCTACTAGTAGACTTTTCTTTGGTATTTACAATACAACACAAGCTACCGAATCTACTAACCCGGCAGACTATACGTGGATACCTGTAGAAGGTAGTTTTGGTTTTAATAAATATTTATGGTTACTTAAACAAGGTAATAGACAAGTAAGTTTTTATGTAGGTATCGAACCACCAGATGATGCTGATTGGATTTTAGCCCCTGTTAGATCATTAGATCTTGATAGATTAACTGTTGAATATAAAAAGTATTTAACAATAAGGTATGCTACTGATTCCGCTGGAGGTGGTTTTAGTACAAGCCCTATTAATAAAACCTTTTATGGTATTTATACATCTGACAACCAAACAGCGTCAAGTGACCCCAAGGATTATGAGTGGTCACCATTTTCTTTTGGAATAACATTTGAGTTATATTATCGCTGTTATGGTGGTAGAAGTATTGATATAGTACCTTATGAAAACAAACCTATAGGTTTAGTACTATATACTGACAATAGTTTTGTTAACTTAGATGTAAGTACCTTTAGTGTTACTGATGGTATTGGTATTATTAATGAAGATCCACTAAGTGTTATTTCATCTTCAAGGTATTTGTTAGTTAAATATGCGGATAGTATTATTGGTTCAGGCTTAAGTAATACAGCTACTGGTAAAACCTACTTTGGTCTGTTAGCCTCAGATATTCTTTACGATAATATTTCTGCTAATGACTTTATATGGTTTAGTGCTAATGGCACCTTTGGAGAAAGCGTACGTAAACTTTGGTTTAGAAGTATCGGTAATAATATCGTATCTTTTGATACTAATACTGAAGCGCCTGACTCTACAGGATGGTATAATGTAACTGATCAAAGTAATTCTTTTAATTACATTGATGTATATAGTCGATCTGGTACTGTTGTTACAGACTTGAGTTCACCTACTGATGGTAGAATTGGTTATACACAAACCACTACAGGTGTTTATAATATTAACTTAGACCCTTATGGTCAGGGTGCAAACTCGGGTGGATTCTCATTTGATCCTGCAACCACAGCAGAAATTAACGTAGATCAATTTGGAAGGATAGTTAAGGCTGGTGCTTTAGATCAGGTTAGATTTAGCTTAGGTATGGTTAATGCAGCTGCTGGTCAGTCCGTATTCACCTTTTCTAATGCACAACCTAATCAAGTATTACTATTTCAAAATGGTATTCTTCTTCAGAATGGTACTGACTATACCCGTACTAGCACTAATTTAACATTAGCTCAAGCATGTATCGGTGGTGAGTCTATGATGGCTTACTATATCAGGTTAATTGATGCAGTAACATCTAACGATAAAGTTCCATTCACATATAGTTATGTTACATTAACAAATGGACAAACTATTGTTAATAGACCATCTGTTGATGGTAGTGAATTGTTATTTATTAATGGTGTTTTATTAGTAGATACTGATTATACTTACTTAGCAAGTAATGCAGGTTATCAACTTAAATCACCAGCAACTGGTGGCATACTAACTATTGTCGAGTTCGTTAAGAACAATGCTAATGCACTGATCTTTACAGAAAACTATTCAGAGAAAATTTCAGGAACTAATATTATTAGTTACCCAACTCCATACCAAAGAAACTCTTCTTTGATATGGTTTAATGGGGTACTATTAAAACCAACATCTGACTATACGATACCGGGAGCTACGGATTTAGCCTATAGTTTAAATTTAGTTGATCCATTAAACTTTGCTGGACAACCTGCTCAATACGCTTCTTTTACTAGTGCTGGCCCTGCATCGGTAGGATCATTAAGTTCTGCTGGTGTACTAGGTTATGATTTACCTATTGAGATTGAAAAGAAAGCAACTATTAAAGATATGTTTTTAGAGTTACAATCTCAGATTGAAGAACTACAACAAGAAGTTAAAAGATTAAAAGGTGATATATGACACAAGCAAGTAACTTAGCTAACTTTGCTAATAACTTAAATACATCCGGGCAAGTAGACCCTAATGCACTTAGCTCACAAGTACCTATTGCAAAAGGAGGTACAAATGCAACTAGTGAAACAGGTGCCAGAGCTAACTTAAATGTACCAACAAGAACTGGTGGTGATGCATCTGGTACGTGGAATATTAGTATTACAGGTAGTGCTAATACAGCTACTAATGCTACAAACTCAACAAAACTTGTAACAACAAATTGGTTAGTCGAAGAAGTTTCAGGACAACTTTATTTTAAAACGTCTACTGGTGATTTAAAATTTTCTATGCACCCTACAGATGGTTTTACTGTTTATTAATAAGGACTTATATGATTAATTTTAACTGGAGGCTATTATGCCAGTAACCGTACGGGGAACCGATATTCTTTTCAACAATGGCACAACGCAGTCTACTGCCGCCACTCCATACGTTCCGTCTTATGGTGCGGTTGGTAACATCATTGCTGGCTGGTCAACAGCAACAGTTGGCCAGACTACTTACGGAGCCGGAACATCGGTAGCGGGGTCAGCACTGCGCGTACATCCTGCTATTCCGTTAACTGCGAGTACTGCTCCAAATTTATCAGGTGTAATAAATCCCGGACTTGGCGGTACTTGGGTTGCTTGCAATAGATTCGTTGGCAATGATGGTTATGGCTCTGCCTATAATACACTTTGGATGAGGATTTCTTAATATGTTTACAAACATTCAAAACCCCGCTTGGGCAAACGAAGAAAATACAGCAATTGACTGTGTTGTCACGCACGAAAAATTCGGCCCTATCCCTTTTACCGCCAGTCAAAATGACAGTGAGGAACATGGGAGAACGCTTTTTGCCGAGTTGTCTGCGGGTACGCATGGCCCTGTTGCCGAATACGTGCCGCCGCCTCCTCCGCCGCAAATCACAGCAACACCCTCATCCGGAGAAATTCTCGGTAGCATTTTATGAGTACACCCATTGTTCACATTGGCTGCGTTGCCAATCTTTTTTCACGCATGATGCGATTTGAAAAAGCTGGCGACACCGAGATCGGTCACACACACCAATTCGATCATCTTACATTACTTGCTAAAGGTAAATTAAAAGTAACGGTTGAGGGTATTGCTACTGAATTTACTGCACCTCATATGATTTATATCCACAAGGATAAAGTCCATGAGTTAGAAGCACTTACCGATGAAACAGTAGCTTACTGTATTCATGCGTTACGCGATAAGGATAACAACGAAATCCTTGATCCCTCAATGATTCCTGATGGTGTTAACCCTTTAAGCTTATCTGCACCAGTATGTAAATAACAAATATGCAAATACAACAACTAACTAAAGAACAAACAGTAGAAAACTGGCCTACATTATCTCGGTATCTACGTCAAGTAATTGAGCATGGACAAGGAGAGTCTACACTAACAGACTATTTAACTAAAGTACTTGTCAATATTGCTCAATGTTGGGCAGTTGTTGATCATGGTACTATTGTAGGAGTTGGTTTAACTGAATTTTTACAATATACACAACATAAAACACTTCACATTATTGCCTTTAGTGGCAGTAACTTTGAAGAACAATCTAAAGTCTTTCCAACCGTAGAGCAGTTTGCTCGGGACAATGGTTGTAAAGCGATTGAACAATGGGGACGGCAAGGTTGGGCTAAAGTCTTACCTCAATATGTACCCGGATTTAAGCAAGCCTACGTGGTAATGCGAAAGGATTTAGAATGAAATATAAAGTAACTAAAAAATATGGTGGTGGTGGTGGGACTACCCGAGAAGTTGAGACAATCCCAGAATGGGCAAGACCTGCCCTACAAAGAGTGCAAGCTGAAGCTGAAAATAAATATGCATCAGGCGAGTTAGGTCGAGTTGCTGGTGCTACCGAAAACCAACAAGCTGCTTTTGATATGGGCAGTACTATCTCATCTACAGGTGCTGGTGGCTTAGGTACATTAGCAGAGCAACAAGCCCGACTAAAAGAAATGGCTCAGACAGGTGGTGCAGCTGAACTACAAGACGCACTTAAGTTAGATGTTGGTATGTCCTCTGCTAATCTAGGTAATCAGTTTGGTGCTGGTGGTGTGCTTGGTTCTGCCAGACACGCATTAGCCGAAAAGACAGCAGAAGATGCAGCTAAGGCTAAATTTGCCTCAGAAGTTATTAGAAATAAAGCAGCGGCAGAACAAGCCCTTGGTACATCAGTTGGTCAAGGTGTATCTACTGCAGCTGCAACTACTGCAGGTTTGGCTAAGTTAGGTTCCGAAGAACGTGGTATTAACCAGCAAATGTTGGATGCACCATACCAAGCATTACAGAGATATTCTTCTACTGTGTATGGTAACCCTGCAAGGCAGCAAGCCGTTCAAACCGGAGGTAAGTAATGTACGAACAAGATCCTTGGGCATGGACCAATCAACAAAGACCAGTTGCCCCATTAGGCGCTTCTGTTCAACCTTCACAAGAGCAAGCTCCCGGTGTTATGTATGAACAACCTGACCCTACCATGCAACAGTTAACATCTATGGGTGTTGGCAAGGTTGCCGAAGGTGCTACACAAGGTGTTACTAAGGGTATTGAAGCTTACAAAACCGCACAGGCTGCACAAGCAGCACAGGCTTCTATGGCACCTTTATCTGCTAATGCTGTTATTGGTGCTACTGCACCTGCTATGAGTGTAGCCCCTACAGTAGCTGCTCCTGCTGCAGCTGCATTAACTGAAGCTGGTTTACTTACTGCTGCACCTGCAATGTCTACAGCTGCTGGCGCTGCTCTAGGTGCGGGTGGTACCGCTGCAGCTGCCGCCCCATTAGCTACTGGTGCTACTGCAGGTTTAGGTGCTGCTGGCGCTGCTGGTGGTCAAGCTGCATTAGCTGCTATGGGTCCAATCGGTTGGGCTATTGGTGCTGGTTTATTAGCAAAGAAACTAGGAATTTTCTAAGGAGATACTATGGGTCCGCTTAGCGCAAAACAACATAGAGAATATTTAAAACTTGATGCTGATGAACAACGTAAAAACATTGCATTCGCTCAAGAACAACAACGTAAAGATCAGCTACATCAACTCAAGCTCAAAGAAGCTGGTGCCAAAGCGTCCCAAGGTATTACTCACAAAGAAGAAAACCATGCGATGAAACTAGCTGAGGGTACTATTAAAGTACCACGTATTAACAGACAAAAGCTTGGCTTACCTTCAATGAATCCTTTAGCTGGTTCAGAGGTATTAAGCCAAGGTCAAAAACGTCTTCCCGGTATGATTCCAAAAGGTACAGATACAGTTCCTGCTATGCTTACTCCCGGTGAAGCCGTTATCCCAGCACCTGCTGCTCAGAATCCTAAGAATAAGAAAGCGATTAAGCGCATGGTTGATGAAGGTCGTAAGAAAAATAAAGTACAAGGTTATGCTGATGGCTCAATTAATATTAAGCCAGAAAATAAGGGTAAGTTTACTAGAAAAGCAGATGCCGCAGATATGAGTGTACAAGAGTATGCACAAAAAGTATTAGCTGCACCATTAGGTAAGTATGACCCTGATACCCGTAAGCAAGCAAATTTTGCTCGTAATGCTACTCAGTGGCATGCTGACGGTACTACTGAAGTAGCGTATTATCAAGATGGTAGTGTTGGTGTAAGTTTTTTAGATAGGCTCCAACAAGGTCTTAGAACAGCTGCACCTGGATTAGGTATGATGATTGACAAAGTTAGTGGCGTTATGTCTGGAGAACCCGGTATACCAAAGGTACAAACCCTAGCTCCTCCTGTAACCGAAGCACCTAAAGTAGATATGTTTCAAGAATGGAAAAATGCTACAATGGGTCAGGAAACTAACTATGGTAATAATCCTAATACTTGGAATAGAAATAACCAAGGTGCATTAGGTCTTTATCAGTTAACAGAAGATACTTTTAATGGCTTAAAAAGAAATAAACAAATTCCTTCTAATTTT
>Ga0209972_10001093_pt1 | contig 24691 bp, 15 predicted proteins | sample NOAtaG_7_FD_187302 | JGI IMG/M metagenome (GOLD analysis project Ga0209972, IMG submission 187302) | Freshwater lake microbial communities from Lake Erie, under a cyanobacterial bloom - NOAA_Erie_Diel1S_2200h metaG (SPAdes) (version 2) | ecosystem: Environmental > Aquatic > Freshwater > Lake ... | reverse complement strand
GAGCGCCCCGAGCACGGCGGCGAGCGGAACGCGCGCGAGATCGTGCACTTCCTCGCTGGCGGTCGGCCGGTCTTGACGCCGGGTCGTCTCGTCCTTGCTCGACGGAGGCAGATGGCGGAAGAGCGACGTGAACTGCGCGAGCGGGAGGAATGGTCCGCCCTGCTCGGAGATGCTGTCCCCGACGTCGACATCACGGGTGGCGATCGCCTCGACGAGCTTCGCGTAGGTGAAGGGACCGAGCACGGTCGAGCCGCGCATCACCCGGTATTCCAGCGTCGGGGCGTCGTGGGTCGTGGGCTCGCGGGCGGTGGCCTCGTCCGCCGCGGGCGCTTTGGCGCTGAGCGCAACTGCGCCCGACACCGCGGTGCCCGCGGCCTCGGAGACGAGGCTCGCCAGCCGCGCGCGCGCGCTCCGCGGAGGCTCGCGGTCGAAGGGTGCAAGCTCGGCGGCGAGTGCTTCCGCCGTCGGCGTGCGCTTCGCAGGGTCCGCGTGCAAGGCGCGGCAGATGGCGCCGTGCAGCCCATCCGGGATGCGCCCGGCCAGCTCCGCGAAGGGACGGATCTCCGCGTCTCGGATCGCGAGGAGGATCGCGAGCTCGGAGCCACCCGTGAAGAGCGGGCGCCCGAGGAGAAGCTCGGCGATCACCACGGCCGCCGCGAAGACGTCGACCCGGCGATCGGTCGACTCGCCACGCACCTGTTCTGGCGCCAGGTAGCCGAGCTTGCCCTTGGGCCGGGTGACCACGGACGCCAGGTGCGGGGTCTCTCTCGCCCGCGCCTCGGCGATGCCGAAGTCGATGAGCTTCACGTACCCCTGCATCGAGACGAGGATGTTCGACGGGCTCACGTCACGATGCACGAGGCCCACGGGGCGCCCGGCCCCGTCGACGGTGTCGTGGACCGCGTCGAGGGCCGCGAGCAACTGGCGCCCCGCGTGCGCTACCAGCGTTGGTTCGAGCCGACGACCATGCCGGGTGAGCCAGCGGGACAGCCGCCACAAGTCCAAGCCTGGGACGTGCTCGAGGACCAGGTACGGCTGACCTTCATGCTCGCCGCTTCCAAGCAGCTTCACCACGCCCGCGTGGTCGATGAGCGCTCCGAGCCGGGCCTCCTCTTCGAACATCTCGCGCGCCGCGCCGTCGACCGCGAGCGATGGCAGCATCCGCTTGAGCACGACGGTGCGTGTGCCGGTCCGCGTTCTCTCCTCGGCGCGGAACACTTCCGACATCCCGCCGACAGCGATGCGCTCGACGATGTCGAAGGAGCCGATTCGGAGCGGGACCAGCGAGGGCGGCGGAGGGCGCGAGGAGCGCACGAGGCCAGTGTACAGGATGCCGCTCTTTGGCCACCATTCCGCATGGCCGACCTCAGCTCACGCGCGGGTGCTTCCTACTCCACGCCCGAGATCCTTCGGTACCTCGACGGCCTGCACGGCCCGCACGACGCCTCGCTCGAGCGGGCCTTCAGCGCTCCGGAGCACGAGGGCATGCCAGCCATTCAGGTGGGCCACTCCGAGGGCTTGTTGCTCGAGTGGCTCACGCGGTGGCACCGGCCTTCCATCGCCGTCGAGATCGGGACGCTCGCGGGCTACTCGGCGCTGCGCATCGCGCGAGGGCTGCAGGGGCCTGAGGCGCGCCTCTACACGCTCGAGCGGGATCCGAAACATGCTGCCGTCGCGCGAGCGAACGTGCGGGCGGCGGGACTCGATGACCGCGTCGAGGTGATCGAGGGTGACGCGCTCGAGGTGCTGCCGAAGCTCGCCTTGCTCGGCCCCATCGACCTCGTGTTCGTCGACGCCGACAAGGAACGTTACGACGCGTATGCGAGCTGGGCGGCCTCGGCGATGCCCCGCGGCGGGCTGCTGATCGGCGACAACGTCTACTTCTTCGGCCGCCTGCTCGACGGCTCACCCGCGGCTGCGGCGATGCGACGCTTTCACGCGATCGCGCGGGAGCACTTCGACACGGCGGTCGTGCCGACGCCCGACGGCCTGCTCGTCGGGCGGCGGCGCTGACGGACCGCTCAGAGGCGCGGACCTGCGGCCCGGATCGCCTCGCTCGCGCCGGCCTCGAACTTCTTGAAGTTGTCGAGGAAGTGCTTGGCGAGCTTCTTCTGGGTCGCGTCGTAGGCCGCCTTGTCGGCCCACGTCGCGCGCGGCGTGAGCATCTCCGTCGGCACGTTCGGGCACGAGCCCGGCACCTGGAACCCGAAGACCGGGTCGGCCTCGCTCGGCGCAGCGTGCAGCGTGCCGGCGTGGATGGCGTCGATGATCGCGCGGGTGTGCCGGAGCGACATGCGCTTGCCCACGCCGAATCCGCCGCCCGACCAGCCGGTGTTGACGAGCCACGCCTGGGCGCCGTGCTCCTTCAACCGGGCCGCGAGGAGCTCCGCGTACTTGCTCGGATGCCACACCATGAACGCGGCGCCGAAACATGCGCTGAACGTCGGCGACGGCTCCTTCACGCCCATCTCGGTCCCGGCGACCTTCGCGGTGTAACCCGAGATGAAGTGGTACATGGCCTGCTCGGGCGACAGCTTCGCGACCGGGGGCAAGACGCCGTAGGCGTCGCAGGTGAGGAAGATGACGTTGTTCGGGTGCCCGCCGAGGCAGGGGATCTTCGCGTTCGGGATGTACTCGACCGGGTAGCTGCAGCGCGTGTTCTCGGTGATCGAGATGTTCGCGTAGTCCACCGCCCGCGTCGACTCGTCGTAGATCACGTTCTCGAGAAGCGAGCCGTACCGGATCGCGTGAAAGATCTCGGGCTCGCTCTCCGGCGACAGGTTCACCGCCTTCGCGTAGCAGCCGCCCTCGACGTTGAAGACCCCTCGGTCGGTCCAGACGTGCTCGTCGTCCCCGATGAGCTTGCGGTTCGGGTCGGCCGAGAGAGTGGTCTTGCCCGTGCCGGAGAGCCCGAAGAAGATCGAGACCTTGCCGTCCCTGCCCTCGTTTGCCGAGCAGTGCATCGAGAGCTGGCCCTTGAGCGGCATGAGGTAGTTCATGATGGTGAACACCCCCTTCTTCATCTCGCCGGCATACTCGGTGCCGAGGATGACCATCTCCTGGCGCGCAAAATTCACCGCGACCGAGGTCTTGCTCGTCATCCCCGACGTGAAGCGGTTCGCGCTGAAGGCGCCGGCATTGAAGATGGTGTAGTCCGGGTCGCCGAAGTGCTCGAGCTCCTCGGTCGTCGGCCGGATCAGCATGTTCCACATGAACAGCGCGTGGTACGCGCGCGAGCAGACGATGCGGACCTTGATGCGGTAGCGCTCGTCCCAGCCGGCGAAGCCATCGACCACGTAGAGCGTCGTCTTCGTGTTCAGGTAGTCCACCGCGCGCTCGCGGTTGACCATGAAGATGTGCTCGTCGAGCTTGATGTTGACGTCGCCCCACCACACGTGATCGCGGGAGCGAGGCTCGTCGACGATGCGCTTGTCCTTGGGCGAGCGGCCGGTCTTCTCGCCGGAGTACGCGATGAGCGCGCCCGTCGAGCTGATCGCGCTCCCCGCCTCGTTGCCGAGCGCCATCTCGTAGAGCTCCGCCGGCGGGGCGTTGCGGATGACGTTCTTGACCGTGATGTCGTACTTCGCGAGCGAGAACTCGGTGGACATGAGCGTTTTCACCTCGGGGAGACCGTGTCGGGGGCGCGGAGGGCCGCGCGGAACGAGGCCGTCAGAGTACCCCCGGTCACCCCGGGCGCGCCACCGCGCCGTCGAGGAAGGTCACAAGGGCCGAGCCGCCCCGTACCGAGACCTCGGCGGTCGCTCCGAACGCCACGGGCCGATGGTCGTCGATGTGCCCCGCCGCGAGTCCGCTCGCGACTGGGATCCCGAGGTCTGCCAGGCGATCCGCGAGGACCGCCTCGGCGGCCGCCCGCTGGTCCGCTGCCGCGGTCCCGTCGTCGAGGGCACCGATCACGACCCCGGCGCATCGCGCGAGCCACCCGCTCTGCCGAAGCGTCGTCAGCATCCGATCGAGGCGGTACGGGGTCTCGTTCACGTCCTCGAGGAAGAGGAGCGCGCCGTCGAGGGGCGGAGCGTGCGGGGTGCCGGCGAGCGCGGCGAGCACCGACAGGTTTCCACCGAGGAGCACTCCGCGGGCCGTTCCGGAGGCGATGGGGGTCAGCGCGGCGGGGGCGCTCAGGACGCCCTCTACGGCCTCGACCCAGCGGCTCCACACCTCGGGGGAGCTGCGCCCGAGCGCCGCGACCATCGGGGCATGCAGCGAGCGGACCCCGGCTCGGGCCCAGAGGGCGTGCAGCGCGGTGATGTCGCTGAAGCCCACGAGCAGCTTGCCTGCGCGGGCCACGACGGCAGCGTCGATCCGGTCCAGAAGCCGCGAGGCACCATATCCGCCGCGCACCGCAACCAAGGCCTCCACGCTGGGATCTTCGAGTGCTTCGTGGATCTCGGCGAGTCGACGGGCGTCGTCGCCCGCGAGAAATCCGCGGTGCCGGGAGAGGACGTCGTCCCGGTGGCTTACGCGGTAGCGGGTTCGGAGGAGTGCGAGCCCGCGCTCGAAGTGCTCGGCGTCGAACGGGCCCGAGGGAGCAATGCACCGGAGGTGCGAGCCCGGACGGAGGGCCGCTGGCGCGTGGTAGGTTCGCATCGGAGTCGGCGCCTCGTGCTCACCGCGATCCAGGCTTGGCTCGAAGCCCACGAGGGACCGAGCGCTTACCTCGTCCTCGGGCTCGCGGCGATGCTCGAATACGTCGTGCCGCCGCTGCCGGGGGACACCATCACCCTCTTCGGGGTCTCGCTGGCATCGAGCGCAGGCTGGAGCCCGTGGGCGATCTACGGCGCCCTGAACGCCGGCGCGGTGCTCGGCGGGCAGCTGGCCTACTACGCTGGCCGACTCGTCGCGCCGCGGGAGCGGCGTCCCCGCTGGCTCCGCGGTCCGCGCTTCGAGGCCGAGCTCGAGCGCGTCCTCGAGCTGTATCGGACGCGTGGCGCGCTCGCGCTCGCCCTCAACCGCTTCGTGCCCGCGTTTCGGTCGGTCTTCTTCGTCGGAGCGGGGATCGCTGGTCTCTCGCCCGGCCCCGTGCTGCTGTGGGGAGCGGTCTCCGCTTGCGCGTGGAACGGCTTGCTCGTCGGCGCGGGCGTATTCTTCGGCGCCACGCTCGAGGCGCTCGAGGAAGGGCTGCGGAGCTACGCCCTGTTCGTCGTGGTCGTCCTCGCCGTGCTGGGCGTCGGGTGGTTGGTGCGTCGCCGCCGTCAACGCAGAAACGCGCCCGGAGCCGAAGCTCCGAGCGCGTCTGCTCGGCCCGATGGCGGCCGTGCGCGGTCCGTCGTCGACGAACCGCGTGATCAGCAGTGACGTCCGCCGCCGGCCGGATCGTACGGGTCGCTGTCGCTGCAGGAGCGACGGCCGCAGCCCGCCGGGTCGTAGGGGTCGCTGTCCGAGATGCCGCGGCAGCCGCAGTGACGGCCACGACCTGCCGGGTCGTACGGGTCGCTGTCCGAGCACTGCGCCTCGGCCGTGCTCGGGCTCGCCGCGCCGACCGCCGCGACCGCCGCGAATGCCGCGCCGGCGCCGATCACGCCCATCGTCGAGCGACGGCCCATCTTCCGGTCCGTCACGATCTCATCCATCGAAAGCGTCTTCTTCTCCGTCATGCTCTTCCTCCGGGTCCAGGTCACGGGTGGATCAGCGAACGTCGTCCTGCTCAAGCCTCACGCCGCTGATCGACCGGCGCTGGCCTTCCAGTACGGAGCGCGCGGCCTGGAACTTCCTCCGGCCGCGGCTCTGTCTGGAGCGCCTCAGCAGCGACGGCCGCTGCCGGCCGGATCGGACGGGTCGCTGTCGCTGCAGGAGCGACGGCCGCAGCCCGCCGGATCGGACGGGTCGCTGTCGGAGATGCCGCGGCAGCCGCAGTGGCGGCCACGACCCGCCGGGTCGTAGGGGTCGCTGTCCGAGCACTGCGCTTCGGCGGTGCTCGGCGTGGCGGCGCCAACTGCGGCCACGGCGGCGAACGCCGCGCCAGCGCCGATGACACCCATCGTCGAACGACGGCCGAGCTTCCGCTCGGTCACGATCTCACTCATCTCGAGGGTCTTCTTTTCGCTCATGTGTTCCTCCGGCCAGGTCGGCCTGCTCGTGCGCACGAATGCCAAACGCCACGCGGTTCTACGCGGCGGGGCCGGGACGGAGGCTATCCGAGCCGTATTCAACGCAGATCAGGAAATTGTTCCGTCCTTTCGCGAGGTTGCGGGTGAGAGTCGTTCTCGCTGATGAGGAGCACGCTGCAGGGCGCTTCCTCACCCCGCCAGCGAAGCGATGGCCCCGCGGCACGTCGAGGGCGGGCCGGACGTAGTAGCGTCCGGACGCAGATCGCGTCGGCGCCCGCGCACCCCGCGCGCGCGCCCCGACCGGAGGACCCATGGCCGAGAGTACGTACACGTTCGACAAGCTGATCGCCCCGATGACCGCGGCCGAGTTCTTCGCGGAGTACTGGGAGAAGAAGCCGCTCCGCATCCACCGTCAGAGCCCCTCCTACTATGGCGATCTGCTCTCGTTGCGGGCCCTCGATCGCGTGCTGACGACCCAGAGCCTCACCCGCGACTTCGCGTTCATCGCCAACGCAGCCAAGCAGGTCGCGCCCGAGGACTTCACGCTCCCCGACGGGACGGTGGATACCTCGCGGCTCTTTCAGCAGTTCGCCGACGGCGGCACGATCGTCTTCAACCAGCTCCACACGTTCGTTCCCGGGCTGATGGAGCTCTGCCGTTCGCTCGAGCGCCAGATGTCGACGCGCTTTCAGACGAACATCTACATGACGCCGTCGAAGGCGCAGGGGTTCCCGACCCACTACGACAGCCACGACGTGTTCATCCTGCAGGTCCACGGCGTGAAGCACTGGCTGCTCTACAACACGCCGATCGAGCTGCCGTTCCGGGGACAGCCGTTCCGGCGCGACGAGACGCCGCGGGGCGAGGTGACCGCCGAGTTCGACATGCACCCGGGCGATCTGCTCTACCTGCCGCGCGGCACGATGCACGACGCGCAGACGCGTGAGGGCGAGACGCTCCACATCACGCTGGGCGCGCTGCAGACGACCTGGACCGAGCTCTTGCTCGAGGCCGTGGCGAAGCTCGCGACGAGCGACGTCGACTTCCGGCGCTCGCTGCCGCCTGGCTACGCGAGCTCGTCGTTCGACCGGACAGCGGCCCGCGAGACGTTTCGGAGCCTGCTCCGCCGGGCCGTGGAACAGGCCGACTTCGATCAGGCGCTCGACCACTTCGCGGAGGACCTCGTCTCGAGCCGTACCGCACTGCTCGAGGGGCAGATGGACCAGGTCCTGCGCCTCGGACAGGTCTCGGTCGATCACCGCGCCGGCGCCCGCCCGAACCTCATCTACCGTGAGCGCATCGAGAACGGCCAGTACGTCGTGAGCTGCTACGGCGCCGAGCTGCGGCTGCCCGAGCACGCGATGGAGCCGACGAAGTACGCCCTCGAGACGCCGTCCTTCTCCATCGCGGACCTCCCGGGTGAGCTCGACGACGCGGGCAAGGTCGTGCTGATCAAGCGGCTCGTCCGCGAAGGGCTCGTGCGCGTTCAGCACTGAGGGCCCGGCTCGGCTCGCGGCGCCCGCGTTCTCTCGAGCGCGGGCGTCGTCGCTGCGTCAGGGGACGTTCGGCGCGCCGGGGCTCGGCGTCGTGGTGATCGCCCAGTCGCTCGCCGCGTCGTTGGTGTCCGTGCCGTCGGGCAGGCGGCACAGGGACGCGGGGGTGGCGTTGTTGTCCGCCGCGGACGTGGCGAGCGGCGTGCCCTCGACGAGCGAGCGGGTGCCCGTGACGCCCATGAGCGTAGCGGCGGTGATGCTGCCTTCGTAGGAGAGCGCGTCGATGACCGTGCCGGTGCTCGTGTCGAGGAGCAGGACCCCGTCGGGGGCGCCGTTCTGCACGGTGTTGTTCGCGAGCGGCAGGCGCGCGACGCCGGCGGGGAGCGTGACGGCGGCGTTGGCGACGACGAGGAACGCCCCTGGCGCGAGGGTCCCAGCGCCGCTCAGGTCGATCCGCAGGTACTCCGCGCCGCCGACCCCGTTGACGAGCACGAGCGCGACGTTCGCGAGCGACACCGTGCTCGAGCCAGCGTTGTAGAGCTCGATGAACTCTCCGGTGTCCGTGTCGAGCTGGTCGTAGTCGAGCTCGTTGATCACGAGGCCGCCCGTGCCTGCGCTGACCGTGATGGAGGCCCTCGCCGTGGAGGCGCCGAGGGTCGCTGTGATGATCGCGTCGGCGCTCGCGGCCGAGAGGGCGAATGTCGCGCTGAGCTGCCCCGGTGGCACGGTGACCGACGGAGGGAGGGCCCCGGCGCCGGCGGGGGCGAGGGCGAGGGCCACGCTCGCACCACCGGCGCGGGCCGGCAGATCGAGGGCCACGGTGAACGTCGCTCCGCCGCCGGGGACGACGATGGCCGAGGCCGGGCTCAGGGAGGCGATCGAGGGGACCTCACCCGCGCCGACGACGCGCACGGTCGCGCTGCGGGTTGAGCCCTCGAGGCTCGCGGTGAGCGTCACGGCAGCGGCCGCTGCGAGGCCGTTGAGCAGCACCGGGGCGGAGCTCGAGCCGGCGGGGATCGTGACGCCGCCCGATGCGACGGTGAGGGCGCTGGGCGTGCCCGACGCGATCGCCACGAACGTGCTCGTGGCCGCGGGGCGGGAGAGGGTGACGGTGAGCGCGGTGGGGCCGGTCGTCGCCGCGGTCGCACCGACGTCGAGGAACGAGAGGGCCGGGCCGAAGTCGCCGAGGAGCGCCCCGGCGAGGTCGGCAGCGCTGCGGGGCAGCAGCTTGCTCGCGGAGTTTCGGAACGCGAGCACGCCGGTGATCGAGAGAAAGCGCGCGCCGACGGCCGGGAAGGGGGCCGCGAGGAAGGCGGCGTCGTCCACGATCAGCGAGCCGGTGACGGTGAACTCGTTGAACATCGTGTTCACCGCGGTCACCGTGAGATCGTTCGCGGAGACGAGGACGCCCTCGAGCACGCGCGCACGGCTCCCGCCCGTCGCGAGGTCGGCCGCCGGCGCGACGACCGCGGCGGGGAGGGTGGTGCCGCTCCCGGTGACGGTCACCGTGGTGGCGGAGATCTGGGTCTGACCGAAGAAGTCCTGGACCCGACCCGATACGTCCACCACGTCTCCTGCCGTCACGGTCGGCGGGGTGCTCGTGAACACGAAGACGCCGGAGAAGTCCGCGCCCGCGTACTCGGAGGAGCTCGGCGGGACCTGCATGAAGAAGCCATTGCCGATGCGGGCGGTGACGACCGCGCCGGTCACCGCGACGGCTTGGCCCACCGGGATGGAGCCGTCCTTGATCGCGTAGATCGTCGCGGGGCAGGCGGCGCCGGCGGGGTTGGGGAAGCTCGGGCACGCATCGCACGCGTCGCCCGTTCCATCGCCGTCGCCATCCTCCTGACCCGGGTTGAAGGCGCCCGGGCAGTTGTCGGCGGTGTCGGCGATGCCGTCGGCGTCCGCGTCGGCCCCGGTCGGCAGCCGGCAAGCGCTCGTCGCGTCGAAGGGGCACGGGTCGCAGGCATCGCCTTCGCCGTCGCCGTCGAAGTCGGGCTGCGCGCCCTCGTCCATGGGCCGGATCGGGTCGAAGACCGCGGGGCAGAGATCCATGTCGTTGGCGATGCCGTCGCCGTCCGCGTCGGAGGCGGTGAGCAGACCGTCGTAGCGGTTCGAGCCCCCGACGATCGGGCTCGGGAGCGGCGAGACGGCGTTGCGCTCGGGGTGGCAGGAGGGCTCGTTCGCTGGCAGATCGCAGGCGAAGAGCGGGTAGGCGCTGGCGTTCGCGGCCGCGAGCGCGGCGTAGCTCGAGCCGGTCTCGGCGCTGATGCACGCACGGCGCGCGGCGCCGCAGACGTCGAACGTGTCGCACGCGTCGCCGCCGCTCAGCGAGCCGACGACGGCCGCGTCGCCATACAGGGGCCGGCCGCCGCGCAGGACGAGGACGACGTCGGTCGCGCCCGCGTCGATCACGGCGCGGTGGTCGAGGTTCGTCCGCGCGTCGAAGAGTGCGAGGTCGGCGACGCGGTCGACGGCGATGCGACCGATCACGTCATCGGTTCCGGTGGCCATCGCGCCGTTCAGGGTGGCCATGAGCCAGAGGTCTTCGTCGGTGAAGTAGCCGTCGAAGTAGTCCGTGTTGAGCTCGTCCGCGCAGGTGAGCTCGCGGAGCATGTTCATCGAACCCGTGTAGATCCAGTCGGTGCCGAGGGCGATCGGCACGCCGAGACGGTGGTACTCGGGGGCCCGCGCAGTGTCGCCGTAGAGGGTCACGTTGCTGCGGGGCGACCAGACGAGCATCGAGCCGCCGTCGCGCACCGCGAAGATGTCGCTGATGGCGAGCCCGACACCGTGGATCAGGGCCGTCTGGGGCTCGATCAGATCGGTCGCGCCCATGCGGACGCAGGTGAACTCGTTGCGCGCGGCGAGGTCGATGCCTTCGCTGAGGTGCGGGGTGTAGGCATCCAGCGAGGCGATGGCGGCGGTCGTGTTGATGGTCCCGTAGCCGCAGCCGCTCGTGAGGAGGGTGCCGCTGCTGTCGCCGAGCGGGAAGGTGTCGTAGTCGACGGCCGGCTCGCCGAGGCCTTCCATGTCCGAGGCGCGGTCGAGGTTGCGCAGCAGGCCCGCGGCCGCGCCGGAGCCGTTGATCGCGGTCGCGCCGCCCATCACGAAGCGGAGCTCGGCCCATTGCATCGCCGCCCCCGAGGCGCCGCCCGAGGACCGGATCGCGGTGTGCCCGCGCAGCCCTCGCCGCCAGTCGTGACGGTGCTCGTAGCGCTCGCCGGTGTCGGTGTAGGGCTGGCCCTGGAAGGTGAGGTGTTCGTGGGCGTTGATGAGGCCTGGCGACAGTACCGCGTCGGGGCAGGTGATGGTCGTCGCGCCGGCCGCGCCGGCCGAGCAATCGCAGCCGACGCAGCGGATGTGGCCGGTGTCGTCGACGAGGACCTGACCGCCGCGGAGGACCTCGCCCGGCGTGAGGATGTCGGCGGTGATGAGCACCGAGGCGGAGCCTGCGGTCGCCTCGCAGGCGGCGCTGGGCAACGAGGGCAGCGCGTCGCCGGGGCAGATCGTGACCGTGGGGCCGCTCGGCATCCCGCCGTCCCCCGCGTCGAGGCCGGGCGCGTCGAGCGGAGGGGTGTCGAGCCGGGCGTCCGAGCCGCTCGGATCGGGGGCGTCGAGGCCGGGCGCATCGAGACCGGGCGTGTCGGCCCCTCCGGGCGCGTCCTCAGGGGCCGGCATCGACGGGCAGCCCAAGAGCAGGAGCGGTGCGAGGACGGTGAAGCGCCGGAGCGCACGGAAGGACATCGCGGACCTCGAGAGGAGAAGGACCGCCCAATGATCGAGGAAACAGGACGCGCCGCAACCGGAAACCGAGCCGGTCCGGGGCTGGAGGGACGCGCCTTCGGGCCGCGTCGAGCGGGGCGCGCGGGCTGCGGCGCCGGCCGGCTCAGACCGCGACCCAGAGCAGCCCGCCGAGGCGCTCGAGGAGGGCCTGCATCGAGGCCGCCGCAGCGCCGTGACCCGTGCGCGTACCGCTCCGGTGGCGGTCGCGGGCGCGGACCACGGCTTCCTCGGCGCGGGCCTTGAGGTGCGGCTCGGAGGGGACGCCCTCGAGGATCGTGGCGAGGGCCGCGGCGCCCTCGAGGGAGGGCAGATCGCCCGTGTCGAGGAGCGTCTCGAAGCGGAGCACCAGGCGCGGGACGAGCACCGCGGGATCCACCTTCACCCCGCTCGCGCGGGCCTCGGCCAAGGTCGCCTCGATCACCGCGAGGTCCATCCCGCCCTCGCGATCGAGCGCCGCGGCGATGCGGGCGCTCAGCACGTGCGAAGCTGCGTGCTCCATGGCCGCGGGCGGGGTGTGCCCGAGCCCGCTGAGGTACCGCATGAGCGGCGCATGCTCGGCATAGAGCGACGCGTAGGCCCGGTCGATGTCCTGCCGCGTCTCGGCGAGTAGCTCGCGCAGGATTCGCGCCTGCGCGTCGTGGGTGAGGGCCCGCAGCGAGAACGTGCGGCCCGGAAAATGCCGATCGAGCCCCCGCAGGACCTCGGGCAGCTCGAAACGCCGAAACGCTTCCGCGAGATCGGCACGGAACGACGTGCTCGGCCCGCCGCCCGAGGCGGGTCGGACCCCTCCGCTCAGGTTGTGGTCGCCGAGGTGCACCACCGCGTACTCGAAGCGCGCCGCCTCGTCGGTGCTCCGCCGGCGCACCTCGCAGGTTCCTGTCCCGAGGCGGGCGCGGCCCGCGTGCTCCTCGCCACGATCCAGAAGACGCGCCTGGAACGCCGGCATCGACGGGTCGCGGTCCGTCGGCCCCTCGATCACGGTCCGTGACGCGACGTGCACCGCGGCGCGTTCGAGATCGACGCGGGCTGGGATCACTTCGCTCTGCCACAAGGAGGCCCCATCGCCGCGGCCCGCGACGTTGGACTTCGCGCGGCCCAGGCGGGCGAGGAACGGGGCCTCGAAGCGGTCGCCGAAACGCTGGCTTGCGAGCTCGAGGGCGCGCGCCGCGTAGCGGAGGACCTGGATGGTCTCGATGCCCGAGAGGTCGCTGAAGAACCAGCCGCACGACGTGTACATGAGCAGCAGGTGCCGCTGCATTTCGAGGAGCTCCAGCGCGCCTCGGTGGGCATCTGGCTCGCCCGCGTCGTCGGCGCGGCGCAGCTCCTGCCGCAGGAAACGCTCGCGTGTCTCCCGGCGCGGGTCGAGGAGCAGCTCCACGTACCGATCGCGCGCGCCCCACGGATCGTGGAAGAGCGCGCTGGCCGCGGGCTCCCAGGCCGTGTTCACCTCGTCGCGAAGGGCGTCGAGCGCATCCCGCAGCGGCTCCCGCCACGCCTGGTTCCAGCCCGGGCCGCCGCCGGTCGAGCAGCCGCAGTCGGAGCGCCATCGCTCGATGCCGTGCGCGCAGCTCCACGCGGTGTTCTCCGCGATGACGACCTCGTGCGTGACGGGATGGCGCGCGAGCAGCTCCTCGTAGGTCGTGAGGACGAAGCGCGGGTCCTTGGCGAGGAGATCGAGCGCGTACGCGAGCGCCATCTCGCCGAAGCGGTGGTGGTGCCCGTAGGTCTCGCCGTCGGTCGCGATGTGCGCGAGCTGCGCGTCGGAGCCTTCGCCGAAGGCCGAGACCAGCCGGTCGCGGAAGCGCACGCCGTCCTCGAGCAGGCGCTCGAACGCGACCGCCTGCGAGACCGGTCCGTCGTAGAAGAACAGGTGGATGCTGCGGCCGCTGGGCAGGCGCGCGAGATAGGGCCTGCGCGGGTCGATCCGGCCGCGGACCTCGTGCCAGCGTCCGCTCGGTCCACGCCAGCGCTGCGCCTGGTGCGGCGCGAGCACCGTGAACTCGATTCCCTCGGCGGCCAGCGCCTCGAGGGAAGGGATGTCGCACGCGGTCTCGGCGAGCCACATCCCCCGCGGGGCCCGACCGAAACGATGGCGAAAATCGCGCGCACCCCAGCGGACCTGCGTCGCGCGATCGCGGTCGTTGCAGAGCGGCAGGATCGCGTGGCCGTACACCTGCGCCATGCCCGGGCCTCGGCCGGTGGCGAGCACCCGCGCGCGGTCGGCCTCCTGCAGCGCGCGGTAGAGTTGCGGGTCGGCGTGCTCCATCCACGACAGCAGCGTCGGACCGAAGTTCCAGCTCATGCGCTCGTAGTTGTTGACGATTCGCTCGATCCGGCCCTGTTCGTCGAGGATCCGTGCGAAGGCGTTGGGCCGGTAGCACTCCGCGCTGACGCGCTCGTTCCAGTCGTGGAAGGGAGCCGCGGAGGGCTGCGTCTCGATCGCGTCGAGCCACGGGCTCTCCCGCGGAGGCTGGTAGAAGTGCCCGTGGACGCACACGTACCGCGGCCCGGAGGGCGGGGCGGGCGCCGAGGGGCGGCGCGTCTGGCTCACGCGGTGCCTTCTGCGGTCGTGCGCGCCATCGCCTGCCGCTGCTCCTCCGTGAGCACGGGGCCGCGCAGCATCACCGCGCCGAGCGGCGGGAGCGTCACGCGCACCGAAGCGCGGAGGCCGTGGCGCGGCGTGGCGGCCGCCTTCACCTCCCCGAGGTTGCCGACCCCTGCGCCGCCGTAGTCCTGCGCGTCGGTGTTGAGGATCTCGGTCCACGCGCCGGGCGCGGGCACGCCGAGCTCGACGTCGTGACGGGGCACCGGGGTGAAGTTGAACAGGCACGCGATCGGCGGATCGCTCGGCTCGCCGAGCCGCAGGAAGGCCACCAGGGAGCGCTCGGCGTCGGTTCCGTCGATCCAGCGGAAGCCGCGCCGATCCGTGTCGCGGACGTGCAGGGAGCGTTCGCTCTGGTGCAGGCGGTTCAGGTCGGTGATGAGCCGCGCGAGGCCCTCGTGCTCGTCCTGCTCGAGCAGGTGCCAGTCCAGGCTCGTGTCGTGGTCGAACTCGCGCCACTGCCCGAAGTCGCCTCCCATGAAGAGCAGCTTCTTGCCGGGCTGCGCGTGCTGGTAGGCGAAGAGCAGGCGGAGCGAGGCGAACTTCTGCCAGCGGTCGCCCGGCATCTTGTTGAGGAGCGATCCCTTGCCGTGCACGACCTCGTCGTGGCTGAGGGGCAGCACGTAGCGCTCGTCGAACGCGTAGAGCGGGCGGAAGGTGACCTCGTTGTGGTGCCAGCGGCGGTGGATGGGATCGCGCGCGAGGAAGCGCAGCGTGTCGTGCATCCAGCCGAGGTCCCACTTCATCGTGAAACCGAGGCCGCCGACGCTGGTGGGATGCGAGACCATCGGGAACGCGGTCGACTCCTCGGCGATCACTGCGCACTCGGGAAAGGAGCGGTGCAGCGACTCGTTGAGCGCCCGGAGGGTCTCGATGGCCTCGAGGTTCTCGCGGCCGCCGCGCTCGTTCGGCTCCCACTCGCCGTCCTTGCGGGAGTAGTCGAGGTAGAGCATCGACGCGACTCCGTCGACGCGCAGGCCGTCGCCGTGGAAGCGATCGAGCCAGAAGCGCGCGGAGGACACGAGGAAGCTCCGCACCTCGCGCGAGCCGTAGTCGAAGATCTCGCTCTTCCAGTCGGGGTGCCAGCCTCGGCGGCGGTCGGCGTGCTCGTAGAGGTGCGAGCCGTCGAAGTAGACGAGGCCGTGCTCGTCGGAAGGAAAGTGCGAAGGCACCCAGTCGAAGATCACGCCGATGCCGCGCTGATGCAGGTGATCCACGAGGGCCATGAGGTCCTCGGGGGCACCGTAGCGGCGGCTCGGGGCGAAGTAGCCGGTCACCTGGTAGCCCCAGCTCCCGTAGAAGGGGTGCTCCATCACCGGCATGAGCTCGACGTGGGTGAAGCCGCGGGCGGCCGCGTACTCGCCGAGGCGGACCGCGAGTTCTTTGTAGGTGAGGAAGCGGTCGTTCTCTTCCGGCACGCGCCGAAAGCCGCCGAGGTGGACCTCGAGGATCGACATCGGCGCGGACTCCGGGCGACGCGCGCGGCGCTGCGCGAGGTAGGCGCCGTCGCTCCAGCGGTGCTGGGGGGCCTCGACCACCGAGGCGGTCTGAGGAGGGCACTCGGTCCCGAAGGCGAAGGGATCGGCCTTCGCGGCGGCGTAGCCCTGATGGACGCGGGAGCGGATGTGGAACTTGTAGAGGGCGCCCTTGCCGACGCCCGGCGCGAAGGTCTCCCAGACGCCGCTCGGACGGCTGCCCCGGGGCACCTCGGCGCGGCTGTCGCGGAGGACCATCGGGTGCGCGTCGGGGTTCCAGTCGTTGAAGTCGCCGATGAGCGAGACCTGCGCAGCTCCGGGAGCCCACACGGCGAAGTGCGTGCCCCACGCGCCGTCGACGACGGCGGGATGCGCCCCGAAGCGCTCGTAGAGGCGGTCGTGGGTGCCCTCGTGGAAGAGGTAGACGTCCTGATCGGAAAAACGGGTGGGGAAGGCGGCCGGCGGGACGACGCGGATCACGTGGCGTTTCTACCACGGCGGCGCGCTTGACCGGGCGCCTCCGCGCGGGCACTCCCTGGCCATGACGAGCAGTTCCGTGCGCGCCGTGCACGCCAACGGGATCCGGTTCGAGGTCGAGGTGACCGGGCAGAGCGACCGCCTCGCTCTGTGCCTGCACGGATTCCCGGAGAACCGCTTCTCCTGGCGCCATCAGGTGCCGCTCCTCGCAGAGCTCGGCTACGAGGTGTGGGTCCCGGATCTCCGCGGCTACGGAGGGACCGACAAGCCTGCGAGCGTGCGCGACTACCGCATCGACGTGCTCGTGGAGGACGTCGCCGGGCTCATCGACGCCGCGGGCAAGAAGAGCGTCACCTTGCTCGCCCACGACTGGGGCGGCGCCGTCGCGTGGGAGTTCGTCTCGCGGCGCTTGCGGCCGATCGAGCGCTTCGTGCCGATGAACATGCCGCACCCGCGATCGCTCGCGAAGGCGCTCCGCAATCCCTTCGGGCCGCAGTTCCGGCGCAGCTGGTACATCTTCTTGTTCCAGCTGCCCTGGGTGCCGGAGTGGTACTTGGCACGGAACGATCACCACGCGATCGCCGCCGCGTTCCGCGCCATGGCCGTGGACAAGGAGCGCTTTCCCCGCGAGGTGCTCGAGCACTACGTCCGCGAGGCCGCGCGACCAGGGGCGATCCAGGGCATGCTCGCCTACTATCGGGCCGCGCTGAGGCACCCGAGCACGGTGCGACCGCAGCCCATCGAGACGCCGACGCTGCTCGTGTGGGGCGAAGAGGACACGGCCCTCGGCAAGGAACTCGCAGAGGACTCGCTCCGCTACCTGACGAACGGCACGCTGCGCTGGGTTCCCCGGTGTTCGCACTGGGTGCAGCAGGAGGCGCCCGAGCGGGTGAACACGCTCCTTCGCGCGTTCCTCACCGGCCAGCCCGTGCCCGAGGTCTGAGGGCGCTCAGGCCGGTGCAAGCTCGAGGAGCGGGTCGCCCGCGAGCACGTCGTCTCCGTCGCGCGGCACGACCCGGAGAACGCGCGCGCGCTCGGGCAGCTCGCCGCCGCCGAAGCGGACGCGGTGGAAGGTCTTCATCACCTCGAGGAGCGCGACCGTCGTGCCGGCTGCGATCTCCGCGCCCTCGGCGACGAAGGGCGCCTCGCCTGGCGTCGGCCGCGCGTAGTAGCGGCCGCCGATCGGCGCTCGGAAGAGGAGGCCGCTCGATGCCCCCGCGCCTTCGACCGCGCCGGTCACGGCGCTCGCGACGCCCGCGAGCGTCTCGTCGAGGCAGGCGATCCGCTGGCCGGCTTGGACCGGGACCTTCGCTGCATGTCCATCGCCCGCGACGAAGGCGACCGCGCCGCGGGCGCCCGCGGGAACGATGAGGGCGATGAGCTCGCCGAGGACCTCGAGCTCTCCGCACACCTCACCGGGGCCGAGGACCTGACCGTGGCGCGGCAGGCCGCGGAGCAGGCCCGGCTGCGGGACGTGCAGCGCGAACGTGCCGGCCGCCTCGCCGGGCTTGAGCTTGAGGTCGAGCGTGCGCCGAAACCGCCGTCCGCCGTGCATCACCGCACCTCCGAGCCGATCACGCGGAGGTCGTGGAGCGACCAGATGCGCGGGTTCTTGATCCGCCGGTGGCCGAGCGTCTGGTAGGAGGCCTCGACCAGCATGACGAGCCAGTCGCGCAGCTCGCGGACCTGCACGATCTCGTCGGTGTCCATCTGCCGAGCCGCCACGTAGGGGTCCATGTCGGCCTCGATGCGGGCCTCGACCTGCTTCATGCCCTCCTCGATCGCGCGCCGCTCGGCGGGGTCGGTCGCGGTGATCTGGAAGTCGTCGTCGAGCTTCGTGTTGTAGGTCGCGATGGAGAGCGTCCGCCCCTCCATGACGCTGAGGCGCGAGAGCACCGTCGAGAGCTGCACGACCGGATCGTACGGCATCCCAGCGAGCGCGTAGTACCCCGCGCCGCTCGCCTTCCGGAGCAGCACGGTGAACATCGGCACGGTGTTCGTGCTGTTCGTGTAGATGAGGCTCGAACCGTAGCCGAGCAGGCCCTGGGCCTCGGCCTCGACGCCGATGTCGAAGCCGGAGATGTCTTGCAGCCACACGAGCGGGATGCCGTCGTCGTTGCAGGCCCGGCTGAAGGCCGCGACCTTCGCGATGCCTCCCCGGTAGAGGGCGCCGGCAGGGCGGTGCGCCCCAGGGCGCTCGGGATCGCCGACGAGGCCCTGCCGGTCGATGACGAAGCCCGCGTAGAGGCCGCCCACCCTCCCGATGCCGCAGAGGATCTCCTCGCCGACCTCGGGCATGCACTCCCAGAAGAGGCCCTGATCGACGAGGCGCGCGAGGACCTCCTCGGCGGCGTAGGCCTCGCGGTGGTCGACCGGCAAGAGCCCCTCGAGCTCACGGGGCGGCTGCACCGGATCGACGCCGCCGAGCCCGCCTCGGTGGTAGTCCGCGCCGCTCGTCGGCAGGCGCCGGATCTCGGCGCGGATCGAGCTCAGCAGCGTCTCGTCGTCGGGCACCCGGACGTCGGCGCAGCCCGAGCGGTGCACGTGGACCTCGGGGCCTCCGATGTCGAGCGAGGTGAGCTTCTGGCTCTTGGCGCCCTTGATGAGCGCGGCCCCGGCGATGACCATGTAGGCCTGCTCGGTCATGTAGACGCGATCGCTGATGATCGGCATGTAGCCGCCGCCTGCGATGCAGTCGCCGAACACACCCGCAATCTGCGGCACGCCGCCGGCGCTCAGGAGCGCGTTCATCTTGAAGATGTGCCCGGCGCCCCGGGCGCCTGGGAAGCTGCGGGACTGCTCGGGCAGGAACAGCCCGCTGCAGTCGACGAGGTAGATGGTCGGCAGGCGCAGGCGAAGCGCCATCTGCTGGGCGCGCTGAATCTTCTCCGGGGTGCGCGGCCACCACGATCCGCTCGCGACGGTGTTGTCGTTGGCGATGATCATGCACCAGCGCCCCTCGATCCGGGCGTAGCAAGTCACGACGCCGGCGGCCGGGGAGGTGAGCTTCTCGGGCCCGAAGGTCTCGCCGTCGTTGACGAAGGTGCCGACCTCGAAGGTCCGGGTGCCCGGGTCGACCAGCCGCTCGACGCGCTCCCGGGCGGTGAGCTTGCCCTTCTTGTGCACGCGCTCGGCGTACTTGTCGCCCCAGCCCTCCTGGACGCGGGCGCGGCGCTCGAGGAGCTGCGCCTCCTTGGCGAGGACGGCCTCGCGGTTCTTGACGAAGGTCTGCTCGTCGACGGCGGTCGCCGCGGCAGATCCGATGGGGACGAGGGGGACGTGCGCCACGGGGCGCTGCATACCACGGCGAGCCGGCAGGCGGTGCGGCTCGGGCGTGGCTGGTCACGCAGCCAGGGGACATGCTGGCGCCATGCTGACGGACATTCTCGGGCGCGTACGTTCCGAACTCGCGGGGTGGGTGCCTGATCTGCGTGAGGCGCTCGCGGCGCGTGAGCCCGCCGAGGTCGTGGAGGCGGTGCTGACCGAGACCGAGGCGAACCTGATGCGCATCGTGGAGACCACGCCCGATCCGGGGTGGACGGCTCCGCACATGCGCGCCTTCACGATCTCCGGCGCCATCTACGTCGCGTTCTATCTCGCGCTCGCGGCGCGTGGACGAACCGCGGCCTGGGTCTGGGAGGTGTGCGACGCCGCGACCCGGGCGCACTTCGCCCGGATGGGCGCCTTCGAGAAGAAGCTCGCCTCGGACGGCATGTTCGGCTTCCCGATGAAGGCGCTCTCCCGCTGGGTCGCGGGGCGCTCGCAGCGCGCGCCGGTGGGCGACTGGGTGTTCCGCTTCGTCGAGGGCGAGGAGGGCTTCGCGTACGGCGTGGACTACGAGCGCTGCGCCATCCGCGAGCTCGCGGTGCGCAGCGGAGCGGCGGACTTCGCGCCCTACATCTGCCTCGCCGACATCGCGGGCAGCGAGGCCTTCGGCTGGGGGCTGCAGAGGTCGGAGACGCTCGCGCAGGGCGGGCGGCGTTGCGACTTCCGCTTCACGCAGGGCGGACCGACGCGCGTTCGCGTCCACCTTCCGGTCGTGGACGCGAACGGTCGCTGACGGAAAGTTGCGGAGCGACGCCGGCCTCGGATACCCGGCCAAGTGATGCTCGAGGGCGCACGATCGGTGACGACAGCCCTCTCGGTCCTCGCCCGCGCCGGCGTGAGCCGGACCCTTCACGTCGAGGCTCTGGCAGGCGCAGCGGCGCTGACGGTGCACGAGGGTCGGGTGCTGGGGGTCGGGCTGTTCGGCATGCACACGCCCGACGCGGGGAAGCCGCGCACAGGCCCGTGGACGCGCGGCGTGGCAAGCCCTTCGGAAGAGGTCCGCGATGACTTCGCGTGCGCGCGCTGGCATCGGCGGCAGATGGAGCGGCGCTTCGCCGAGGTGCTCACGTGGCCTCGGGTGCGCCTCACCCAGACGGCTGCCGCCGACGGGCCCGACGGCGCGCAGCTCGGCGAAGGCATCGGTGCGCACGACCTGATCCTCGCCGGCTTGCGCGGGGCGGCCGCTCGGGTGCCCGACGAGGAGGTCGTGCGGGTGCTCGGCCGGGGCGCATGGATGCTCTCTCGCGCGGGGGAGCAGCTCGTGACGCGGGCGGCCTTGCATCCCGACGAAGAAGCGGCCGTCACGCGCCTCCGGAGACCGGCGCACCTCGGCGAACTCCGGGAGGTCGTGGCGGGCTCCTCGCGCGCGCTGAGGCTCGTGTGGGCCCTCGTGCAGATCGAGGCCGCGTCCGTGCCGATCGCCCGCGGGGCCAACCTCTCGCTGCTGCTCTCCACGAGCCGGGCCGCGCGGGGCAAGGCACCGCTCGTCGAGGTCCGGGGGCCGGAAGGAGCGCAGGCGCGTGCTCGGGTGCGGCGGCTTGCCGCGCGGCTTCATCCGGATCGGCTCGGTCCGCACGCGCCGGCGGGGATCGTCGCGGCGAGCACTTGCGTCCTCGGCGCGCTGAACCGCGTCGGCGACGGGCTGCGGCGACGGACCTGATGACAGGGCAGGGATGGGCGGCGATGCGCTAGGCTCGCCGCCATGGAGCGCCTCAGACCAGCACGCGAGCGCCGCGCAGGAGGTGGCCCCGGTCGGAGTGATGTCGCAGGGACGCGCGAGGACGGACGATGCGTGAGATCCTGAGCGACGGGCCCGCGGCCTCGGTCGGCGCCCCGCCGCGAGCCACGGTGTACGAGCCATCGCCGGCGTGGCGCGAGATCTACCGCTCGTTCTTCCGTCACATTCAGACCGGTGAGCTGTGGGAGCCGGAGATCCGCGCGGCGGCGGGGCGTGGGCAGGTCATCTACGTCGGCCGCTCGCTGAGCTGGCTCGATTTCCTCGCGCTCGACTGGCTGACCAAGGAGCACGGGCTCCCGCTCATTCGCTTCACGAACGACGTGGGGCTCTCGGTGCTCGAGCCCTTCGGTCGCGGCTCGAGCCGGCTGCGGCTCGAGGCCCCGGTCGCCGAGGACGTCGCGTTTCGCGGCTGCATCGACGAGGGGCACTCCGCGCTGCTGTTCCTGCGGCGGCCTCCCGACGCCACTTCGACCGGGGTCGACGGCGCGCGGCAGGGCGGTGAGATGGAGCACGACCTGCTGCGCCTCCTCGTCGCGCGGCAGCGCCATGCCGAGCGACCCTTCCTGCTCTTGCCGCAGACCTTCGTGTGGACGAAGCGGCCTGCGAACGCGAAGCGAACGCTGCTCGACGTGGTCTTCGGCCCGAGCGAGTGGCCGGGCCGCACGCGCACGCTCCTGCAGCTCCTCGTCAACTACAAGAACGCGACCGTTCGCACCGGCGAGCCCTTCGACGTGAAGGCCTTCCTCGCGCAGAAGCCGGAGCTGAGCGACGAGGCCGCGGCCGACGCGATCCGGTACGCGCTCTTGCGGCGCATGGAGCGCGAGCGCGTCATCGCGGTCGGTCCGACGCAGAAGACGGCGACCCGGATCCGGGACGAGATCCTTCGCTCGCCCCGGGTGCGCGAGCACCTGGAGGAGGCGGCCGCCGAAGCGCGCCGGCCGATCGAGGAGGTGGAGTCCGAGGCGCGCCGCGAGCTCGACAAGCTCTGCGCTGCGCCCGACACGAACGTCGTCGAGGTCTTTCATCAGGTCGTCGACCGGGTATGGAACCGCATCTACGACGGCCTCGTCGTCGACGAGGCGGGCCTCGAGCGTGTGCGCGCAGCGGGGCGGAGGGGACCGCTCGTGTTCGTCCCGTCCCACAAGAGCCACGTCGACTATCTCCTCGTCTCGGACGTCCTCTACAGCCGCGGCATGGCCCCGCCGCTCATCGCCGCGGGAGAGAACCTGAGCTTCTTCCCGCTCGGGCCGGTGCTCCGGCACGCCGGCGCGTTCTTCATCCGGCGCAGCTTCAAGGGCAGGAAGCTCTACCCACAGCTCGTCGACGCCTACGTCCGCAAGATCCTGTCGGAGGGGTGGAACGTCGAGGTCTTCATCGAGGGCGGCCGCTCGCGGACCGGCAAACTCCTGCCTCCGAAGCTCGGCATCTTGTCGATGATCGTCGACGCGGCGCTGAAGCTCCGTGGGCTCAAGGAGATCAGCTTCGTGCCCATCTCCATCGGCTACGAGCGGGTCATCGAGGAGGGCTCCTACACCCGCGAGTCGGAGGGGCAGGACAAGGAGCCCGAGAGCTTGCAGGGCCTGCTGCGCACGCCGCGCGTCCTGCGCAGCAAGTACGGTCGCGTGCACCTGACCTTCGGCGAGATCTTCTCGTTCGACGACCTCTACGGGAGCACCCGGCGCCTCGACGCGGAAGACGGCGCCTTCGCCGAGGCGCTCTCGGCCGCCGAGCAGCGGGCCCTCGTGCAGCGCATCGCGCACCGCATCACCTACGAGATCAACCGGGTGACGATGGTGACCCCGGCCTCGCTCGCCGCGAGCGCGCTGATGAGCCACCGCGCGCGCGGCATCGCGCGCAAGGACCTGATGGAGCGCGCGCGCGTGCTCCTCGCCGCGTTCCAGCGCCAGGGGGCGAGTGTGGCCCGGACGCTCGTCGACCGGCGCGGCGAACTGCGCCCCGACGCGCTCGACGAGGCGCTGCAGCTCTTCGTGGATGGCCGTCTCGCCGTCGTCGCGAACGACAAGGAGCGTGCCCGCAAGGGTGGCCCCGCCTTCGAGCCGATCTACGCGGTGCCCGGCGATCGACGCGTCGCGCTCGAGTACCACAAGAACGCCGTGCTCCATTTCTTCGTCGCGAGCGCGCTGGTCGCGAGTGCGCTCTTCGCGCTCGGGGGCGAGGCCGAGCGGCGGCCCCTCGAGCAGCGTGTCCGCGAACTCTCGCGGTTGCTCAAGCTCGAGTTCCAGTTCCGCGCCGATGCCGAGTTCTCCACGATCTTCGCCGACGCGATGCGGGGGATGCTCGAGGCCGGCGAGCTCGCCGCGATCGGCGACTCGGTGCGCGCGGCGCCTGGTCAGGGCGGCCGTCGCGCCGCGATGTACGCGGAGATGATCCGCACGTACCTCGAGGCCTACCGCTGGACGCTGCGCTCCGCGCTCGATCAGCCCGAGGGCACGCTCGTGACGAAGAAGGAGTTCACCCGGCAGCTCCTCGTGTCCGGCACGCGCGCGTGGTTCGCGGGCGAGGTCGAGCTCCGGGAGTCGGTCTCGCGGCACAAGTTCGAGAACGCGATCCAGCTCTTCGTCGAGCGCGGCGTGCTCGCGGTCGAGGGCGAGAAGCTCCGCGTGCAGCGCGGGAGCGGGACGGAACTGCTCGCCCTGCTCGACGAGCACCTCCGGCGGGAGTGAGCGGCCCGCCCGGTCCGCTCAGGGCGCCGCGGCGAGCACTGCCTCCGAGCTGCCCGCGCTTCCGTCGGTGCCCGACGCTCCCGGAGAGAACCCACCGCGGCCGGCGCGGCCCGCGACGCCGGTGGCTTCGACGGTGACGCTCGCCGCCAGCTCGGCGCGGTAGGCCTCGGTGCCAGTCGCCAGGTACACGCCGTGGCTGCCGCCGCCGCAGCCGCCACCGCCGCCGCCGCCGGCGCCGCCCCGGCCGCCGTCGCCGCCGCGGCCGCCGGTGCGGGCGCACCAGAAGCGCCCGACGCCGCCCGGCGCGCCGATGCCGCCCGCGCCGCCGTCGGCGCCCACACCGCCATCGCCGCCGTCGCCGCCGCTCGCGGTGACGATGCGGACCTCCTCGAAGGTCGGCCCCCGGCCGGTCGCGGGATCGACCCGCACGAAGACTCCGATGGAGTAGCCGCCCCCGGTGCCGCCGTCGGCCCCCGGCGCGCCGCAGCCGCCCGAGCCGCCGCCGCCGCCCGAGCCGCCGGCCCGATCGCCGCACTCGCCCGCGGTGCCGCCGATGACCTCGTAGCCGCCGCCTGCGGTGCCGCCACCGCCGCCGCTGCCGTCACTGCCCGGGGTGCCCGAGGCGCCGTCGCCCGCCGCGATCACGCCGTCGCCGCCGACCGTGGGGCCGAGCCCGCATCCCCGGCCGCCCGCGCCGTCCGTCCCGCTGCCGCCGTCGCGTCCCGCTTGTCCCTCGCGCGGCAGGGTGGGGTTGTCGTCGCAGAAGTTGCAGACGCCGCGGTTCGTCGGCGCGTTGTAGGTCAGCTCGCCCGCGGCGCCGGGTGCGGGGCCGCGCCCCGCGCCCGCAGCGGGGTTCGCGGTCGCAGCGCGGCGCGCGGCCTCGAGATCGCAGACGCCGCCGGAGGTGAAGTCGGTGCAGCCCGCGTTGCCGCAGGGCGCTCCGTTCGTGCAGATACGGCCCGGACACGCCGCCCCGCCGCCCGCGCCCCCGCTCACGTCGAGGGCTCGCCCGCGGCCGCAGAGGTGGACCGAACCGGCGCCGCC